>Ga0182027_10014370_pt1 | contig 10969 bp, 12 predicted proteins | sample 712E1DmetaG_FD_121300 | JGI IMG/M metagenome (GOLD analysis project Ga0182027, IMG submission 121300) | Permafrost microbial communities from Stordalen Mire, Sweden - 712E1D metaG (Illumina Assembly) | ecosystem: Environmental > Terrestrial > Soil > Wetlands > Permafrost | place: Sweden...
CCCAGAGCAGGAGTTGCCGACACGAGGCGTTTCTGCGCCTGCAAGAGAACAATACCTTTCGCCACAAAATCGGGCGCGATGGGATTCTCGACTGGCTTCGGAAGCATCTGAAAATACTCCCTGCCCTGTTCCGGTGTCATCTTCTTGGCAGCCTCATAGTCCGCTACGGCGCCGCGGTCGAAGGGGAATTTCCCGGCACCGGACGACCTGTCCGCGCTCGCCGTGCTCAACTGGAATCCGGCGTCTGTAATCCACCCGGCGCACCGTGGTGACTGACACATAGTCGGAAGCCAAATTGACGTCATGTTTGGTCAGAAAACCGGCCAAACCCGCGCCTAATCGGACCGCTTGTGACAGATACCTTGGGCGATCGCTCTGGTTGTGACACAAAAGATGGGCGATCGGTAGACGCGTTAATATGGTAAATTATCGTAAGCGGCTATAATTAAGAGATTTACGACAACGTGATGAACAGAGGCGTACGGCTGCGTCAGCAGAGCCAAGAGCCTTGCAAGGTTCAACGCGTCAGTGCCAGTTGCATTTGAGCCAAAGATCCGAGAAGTCATCTGGCGTGGGGGAAATTGTCAGGTAGATTTCGCACAGCCGTGCTGGCGCTGACGGCGAGTGCCACGACGCCACCTGCCATGCATCGGCATTTCAGTCCTTGAACGCAGAATCCGTTCTTACTTTCAGGCTTGCACAGATACGTTTTTGAAAATTGCGGTCGCAGGCAGGGCATGGTCCTCGACTCGTCCGGCAAGCTCGTCAGAGCGGGGAATCCACAGGTTGGCGTGTAGGCGCATGGGAAGATGCGGAATCGGAGTGGGATCCCAGCTCACGCGCTCGTGGACGATCCTACCATCCACTGACCACGAGATGCGGCTCGGCCGCCAATCGATCGCATAGAGGTGGAAGTCCAGGGTGGTATCGAAGCCCAAGTCGATGCGGCAGGGCGAGCCCCGATAGCCGAATTCTAGTGCGGCCCCGTCGTCACCCGGGTTGAAGTATACGTTGACCAGCATGCGTCGCGGATCGTTGCCCGCAAGTTCAACATCAATCTCCTGTCGTGGTGCATCTCGGTGGAGGAAGAATCCCGTGACGAGGCCGGAACCAGAAGCGGCCCTTATCTCCGCCTCGAAGCGCCCGTGCTCGAAAGAACGTCCCGATGCGAAAGCGCCAGAACGGTACGGCCTGTTTCCGGTGGCGGTCTTGCTGACAACGAGACGCGCGCCAGCGTCATCGTACACGAGACCTTCTTGGGCGAACGATGCCAGATTACCCGGAAAGGTCTCGACGAGCCCAGGGAACAAGGGCGTCGCCGTCGTCATCGCCGCGTGGACGAGGCACTTTCCTGCGAGCGGCACAGGCTGGCCCGTGGGAGGACTCGACTGCCAATCACTCCGGGGAGGGAGGACCCAAGGCGAATCGTCCATTGGACAAGCCTTTCGCCGGATTGCGGCGGTAGGCCGGCGCGCCGCGTCCGGACGATCGTATCGGAATAACCTCAAGCTTCGCGGCGCTCCGACGGGGAAGGATTGCGCGGGCTCGGCGAGGCTAAGAAGAGCGCAGAGCGGCTCCCACAATCCGGTGGCCGGTATGTCGTCCGAGAGAACCGCGGTCCGCCAAGGCGGCACGAGCCCCAGCTTGATTCCCGACCGGAGCGCCGCCCTTGCCTCCACGAGAAACTTGGTGTCCGTCCTAGCAATCGCGGCGGATAGCGCGTCCGGCGCGAGCGGAGCGTCGACGAGGGCATCGAACGTGTCGAAGAGCCTTGCCAAGCCCTCTGCCCGGATCGCCTCCTCGTCGCCGTCAAATGCTCGGACGCGCAGTCCCAGCATCGACAGAGCCATGGCGAGGCGTTCCCGGTTTCCGCCGGCAGTCCACGCTAAGACTAGGCCGGTGCCCGTCCGATCAGGCGGTATCGGCCCCGAGTTCGCATCGACGATCCCCGCCCGCGCCAAGTAAGGCAGCACTGAATAGCAATTATCGGAACCGCCGTCCGGTCGCTGCAGGATGACCGGCCAGGAAAGCGCAAGTGCCCCGAGTTCCTCGAAATGATAATTAATCCACATGTCTACGGGGCCGACTACGGGCATCGCTCGCAGAAGTGTCGCCGCACCCTCGCGCGACAGCACGTAGCCGGAGAGAAACCAAAGTCCGCGCGCGGGCCTGAATAGTGCGTCGCAGGGATCGAGGCGTTCTGCTGTTCCTCCCGCGTCCTCGTAGGAGAGGTAGAGTAGACGCGGTCCGCCTTTAGCACGGCAGCGTTGGAAGGCGGCGCGCCAGCCGCGGTCGATCGCGGCGGCGGCGCCGCGCGCGAACCAAACGTCGTCCTCAAGCACTAGCACGTGATCGTCGGATCCCGTCGCGACGGCCTTCCAGGCCTCCACATGCGACCGTGCGACTGCCACCTCCTGGCGGGTCATTCTGATCGGCTCGTCGACGCCGAAGCATTCCTCCAGCCTAGCATCCGGCTGGACATACAGCTGGTCACCGATGCAGTACATTGGGTCGACGTCGGCGGTTGCCGCTACGGCGCGGCCGTCGCGAGCGTCCACCGCCGATAGCCGCCGCGCCATCGACACCAGCGGAGCACCGTCGGACGATCGGAAGCGGTCGAGCTCGCGGAGCACGCCCTGCCATCGCCTCGCTTGCCGATCGAGGTTCACGACTAAGATCGATCCGATCTTGTCGCGGCCCGGACCGAAAGCTGCGATCCGGCCGCCGGGAATCATGCTCGTCATTGCGTGAGAAAAGCGGAAAGCGAGCCTCCGCAGCGAGCCTGATGCTTCCCGAAGATTCATGAGCGATCCTGCTACGCCCCCTCAGCGGGCGTCCATGTTGCGCCAGTTACGGGCATCGCTGCGGTAGGAGAGCTCCCAGCGCGTTTCCGCGATGGCCTCCCAGTCCCGCAGCAATTCGAAGTCGAGAGGGGCGCTGGCGACCTTCGATTCGCGTGCGTGCGCGGCTAGGGCGGCCGTGAGATTACCTGGGCCCGTCGTCGACTGAATATCGGGAAGCGGATCCTCGCCCAGCAGTTTCTCGGTCGCGCGCGCTAGCGCGCGTAGCAGAATGGGATGCCCGGCAGGGGCCGCGATCGGGTTGTTGTTGACGTAGAAGATGCGCCGGTAAGTCGGCAGATCGGTTCGCCAAATCTCGGCCGCCGGCACCATCCCGCATGTCGGGATGTCGTAGCACAACGGCTGCACCTTCAGTCCACCGTCCCGGAAGATGTTCTTCCAGCCGTCGCCTAGAAGGACGTCGTCCGCATCTACGTAAAGGCCGCCTTCCGCAAGGACGAAGCACATCCGTAGATAGTCGCTGCGCATCGCGGGATGCCGGCAGCGCGCAAAGGCCATACGCTCCCGTGTGCTATACTTCTCCGCGATGTATGCCGCGGCCGATGCGTCGTTGAACATCCGGAACTCGAAGCCCTCCTCGCGAAGTCGGTCCCAGCTGTCGAGGCAGGCGCGCACGTCGTCCGGCACGTCGCACGGGTCGTGCCAGTACCTTATCAGTGTTCGTGGTATGACTGCCGACAGGAGTGCTTCGCTGGCGTTCAAAGTCGCCGCGCGATCTAATTGCTGCAACGTGAGGTCCCTTATGAAAGCGGACCTTAGGCAATCGTCCTCTTCGAAGCCCAGCGGGTAAGCGTCCATTTTCGTGCGTGGTTGTTGAGAAAGAATTCGGACCGGAGCAATTCAGCCATGCTTTTTTTTCCGCGTGAGTATAGCGGCGTTAGATGCCTTGCATGCCATTAGATGAGCCGCGCTTAGCTGAGGGCTGGACGTCTTCAGATATGTTTCGTAGCGCTCTGAGTCCTTTAGGAGATATGCTCGTCCTTCAACCACGAACCCGTCTAGGCCGTACTTTGCGGCATAGGCCTCAAGATCGCCTATGTTGTTGATGAAGCCCCTCCCGTTGAAATTGAGAGAAGTATTGCACAAAACGCCGTAACCGGTGCGTGCTTTGAATGCGACAAGCAGATCGTGTAGATTCTTGTTGGTTGCGGAGCTGACTGTCTGTATGCGCGCCGTGCCGTTTATATGCGTGACGGCTGCCAATGCGTCTGTAGTCGCACGATACGTAAAAAGCATGTGTGGGCTTTCGTGGTCGCAACCGAACCATCTTTTAGCATCATCTCGAAGGCAGACAGGAGCGATCGGCCGGAATTGCTCGCGGTGCTTGATCTCATTCAGTCGCACTCTTGTACTATCTCGGAATGGGGCAGCGAGAATGGACCTGTTGCCAAGTGCGCGCGGACCGATCTCATATCTGCCGCTCACCCATCCTAGGATGAGATCGTTCGCCAACATGTCGGCAATCTCATCGTAGTCCGTATCGTGGATTTCGTATCGGCTGGTGTCGAATGAGACGTCCGTTTGAAATGCCAAGCCGGAGTAGACGTCCCATTCGATTTTAGGATTTCCTGTGAAATGAAATTGCGCATCGATCGCCGTGCCGATGGCAGATCCGGAATCGTTGGCGACGGGTGGTATAAACACCTCGGAAAAGAGACCTGTCTCCTTCCACTTGGTGTTCCAGTCGCAGTTCAGACCGCATCCACCTGCGATTACAAGTGGCTGCGCCCTCTTCAAATTCGTCTGCGCGAACTGGTGAAAAACATCGAAGATTACGTCGCTATAAATACCTGCAAAGTTGCGAAACTCCGGATCATCTACTCCCACGTTAAAGTAAGGAGCTTGCTCAATGTTCTTGTAAGCGCTCAGTTCCTGGAACGGACCATCCAACAGAACACTGAGCAGTTTTTTCTCTTCAGCGGAAGGCGTGCTTCGATTCGAAAATGACGCTAAGGCCATGAGCTTTCCCGCGTCCGAGAAACGAGGATAGGCATTCTTAGGAAAGGTTGGGTCAGCTAAGCCGTAGAGCAGTCCGTAGCGATTCCCCGGCTGATTCATGACATCGGCGATTAGGGTGATGTTCAATTCGGAATCGATCTCATAGAACGCGCCTATCGCCCCTTCCCATATCAATGCATAACATGGGGTACCTTTCGGTAGAGTTGACATACCGAAAGCGCAAAGTACGTGCGATCGTTCATGCGACGATGCGAAACTATGGACTTGCCGGCTTAGGAATCGGCTATGACCGGCGATAGCATCACGCTTTGACACGCCGCGGTATCCGACATTAACACCCGCTCGGTACAAGTATTCGTGATGATCCCTTGGCCACCAGCCGCCCCTACAAATGACGTCTGGTATTTCCGAGAGTTCACCAATGGCGTTTAATACGTCAGGACCAGAGATCGGAGAGTATCGATAGTTAGAGTTTTTCTCAGTCTCTATCGAAAAAACCAAGCGACCGTCCCGAAGGCATGCGATGGCGCCGTCATGTCCTGGATTGAATGAAAGGATGTTCACGTTGGCGGGCGAAGTTCGGGTTGGTGCTCAATGGCATTAAAATCCAGGACGGAGTCGACATTCTTAACGGTGGGAGCGGACGTGGTAGCATTCTCAAAGGATCGCTCGCGGCGTGATAAGCCGCGGGCGGTATCCATCAAAATATTCGTCCTCTGGCCTCAGCTATGCGACGAGGCGCAGTAGATCGGCATGAATGCCTTGCCACGACTGGTTGAGATTGATTGTGCGAATGCTGATCTTCTGGTCTCTGTGGGTGAAAGAAGCGAGAGGGGAACATCCACGGGCGGATATCTCCGATCCAACGCATGATGGCGGGCCCGCAGTGGCTACCTTAATGCCATATGATGAGAGCCGCCCTGATTGCGATCGTAGTTTTAGTGGCAGTCTCCCTGACCGGTTGTTTGCGTGATTCAATCGTCTATCTTGGCCAGAATTGACCAGCACGACAAATAAGTTGGCCCAAAATCCTCTCACCGATTGGAGTGAATAACTCGGAAGATAAAGAGCTACATGTACTTACGTATCAACTAGAGAGCCATCAGGTCCAAGCTCCAGTTCCGATGTGCTTTGCGTGAGCTTCCACCCGAAATTCTCCGGTCAGAACGGCGGGCTTTTCAAAGCTGGCTCAGCTGTTTCTCAATTTGAGTCGTGCGCTGTTCATCACCATCTCGCGGTTATTGTGAAATTGCGGCACCTTCGTGCTGGCAACGATGGCCTTCGCAATCAGCTGGTGAGTCTTGTTTGGAAACTCCGGCACCAGAACCCTGGCCGCGTAGTCCACTTCATAACGTTCGGTGCCACTAATTTTCGAGCGGTCCGGTTGGCCGCGTAGGTGTTTGTTATCACTCATAGTAGGTTGAGTCAGGGATTTGTGGTTATGGCCTAAAACTAGACGACATCACCGGAGCCCGAGCCGTGCCCGGAGCCACGTCCGCACTCCAATCCACGGACGAGACTCTGGCACTTCAGCGCGCATCCTCTCCGCGACCTCGTGACGCCCGGTAACGTCATTTATCCCAGTGCGGTCACCTTTCGCGATGATCTTGCAGAAGGGACACCGATCGTCGCATGGCCGCTTGTCCGAATCGATAACCCCCCGAACAAAGTGGGCTGTTAGGGCGCCGACGTCGCTGTGACCGGGATGGGGCACGGCCATTCGAAGAAACTGCTGCATCTCAAGAGCTGCGACGCTCAGGCTGAACCCAAACACATTCTCGTTCTGCCGGAGTTCATGATCCTTCGGCAGGCGGTCGATGTAGCCGGGGTTTTCGAGTAGCCCTGCGCGTTCGACTCCAACGAACCCTGGGTCGTATTGCCGAAGGCATTCGAGGCAACGGCGGGTGGGACCCGCGACGTGCGCGCGCCATGTCGCTCGTTTCAATCCGCGGTCATCTTCGGCTGGCGTAATCTGGAGGCCGCCATCCACCACTGGGATGAGGTGCGCGTAGGCAATAAAGTTGAGCGCGTAGCGTGGCCAAGGGCGATCAACGCAGCAGAACAATACGTCGCAATCCAGTGCCGCGCGGAACCCTTCTTCCTCAACGATGCTATACGGGAGTGCGTCAATCTTGAATCGCTCAGCCGTGGCGCTCTCGCTAAACTCCCGCTCGAACATCTTGACCTTAAGTTCACGTTTAGCGGCTGACATGCGCGTCGCGTGAAGCAGCCGGTCTAGGTTTAGGCGCTCGACGCGATCGAAATCGATTAGCCGGACATGTTGTATGCCCATGCGCACCAGCGTCTCGCCGATGATGGCCCCAACGCTGCCGAGGCCGATGACGCCGATGCGTAGTCGGGCGAGGTTGCTCTGCGCTTTCATTCCCCACGCTGATACCGTGCGCGTTAGTTCATCCCGATGACCCGGTGCCGGACGCAACTTCGGGTGAAACGTCGCGGCGATTCGCCGTCCCGCGACGCGGACGGATTCACACCACTCGCGTCGGTAACTGCGGGCACCGTCGCGAATCCAGAACCGTGCGCTCCACGCCTCATCCGTCCCAATTGTTAGCCCAACCAACGGCAGGCCTGTGGCGGCCATCGTGGCAGCAGCATGACCTTCCTCTGCCCTAATGTCGTCCCCGCTCATACCCTGCCAGCCCGGACCCGTGTGGCTATGCAACAAGGCTAGCCCGCAATTTGCTCCACGCGCCGCCCGAATCGCTCGCGCGAAATATTGCGGGTTGAACGCGACATTTCCGTGGACCTCACGATCCCCCGCCAGCGGCAGAACTATTTCTGTGACGCAGGCCGACAATCGATCGCGACCTTGACTGGGGTTCCACAGTGCAAAGCAAAGGTCCTCCTGACGATCGGCGCGAATTAGGTGCCGTGCCACTTGGTCGTGAACAGGACTCGGAAATGCGACGCTGTAATTCATAGAGTCGCGAAGAGATGGCGGATGTGCGCCATGTAAGCTCGTCCGGAACGGTCGGTTTCAGCCCAGTTGGGGAAAGGTCGGCTCCAATACTGCCAGTTATCCCCCAGATCGCTCGGATGAATCCCGCCGTTCGGGTGCTTACCGGCGACAGGGTTCATCGGCAGAAGCCGCGGCGAAACATGTGGTCCGCCGGGCGGGTTCATTCCGTTGACCTGAAATGCAAGCGTGATCTTTGCGCCGACAAGGCGACCGACCGGCACGGTCCAAGGGAACATTACGAATTGGGGCTCGCGCTCGGCAAGTTCGAGCCCCATCGCGCGGAGGTCGGAGATAAAACCTTCGCGTGTCATCTCAGGAAACCGGGGTCGGACCCAGCGAAGCCGTGATGAAGCGCATGCCTTCGTGTATGTGAATCGGCTCTTCCGGTTTTCCTTCGTAGGACTTGTCGTGCTTCTCGCCGATGAGCTGGATCAGGTAATGCGTCTTTGGGTCGACTCCCGCTTTCGTCATGATTTTCACCGGCGTGAGCATGTGGTCGGTTGTTTCCTGGTCCACATCATCGACCTTGAAGTGAATGACGTGAGGATGGCAGTGGACTTCGTAGCCATGCTGGATCCCCGCGTCGCACAGACGCTCGTGGCGCTCCCGGCGGTGTGGCTCGTCTCCCACGACCAGATAGATGTGGGCGTGGTCGTTAGGCGATATTTGGTGGAGCAGGTCTTCAATGGTCGCCTCTTCGTCAATGACGACTATGCGGGGCTCGTGGTGATCGTGTGAGCGAACGCGTACTTCAATCTGCTTCATGGTGCGTCCCCCCCTTTTTGCCGATTGACGACCACGGTTAACTTAGCGGAGGCGACTCCGCTGGACGCGCCACCTGCGGCTCGGTCCGCGACGATTTCTGGAGAACTAGATGGAGATTGCATTGGGTAGGAATTCCGAAGGAATTGACCGGAATGTCAAGCATATTGGCGTCCGTCACCAAGCGTTTGTGTCATTCACTGTTTATGAGGATGACAGTTTGCGTGGTTGACATACTTCCGTTCGGGTTTATCCGTAGTGTCGTGCCATCTGTCCCACCCGAAGTCGCTCCGGTTGCGCCTAGCATGCCGCCAATCTACCGCGTCATGGGCGGCGTGCTTCGTGACGTCCGAGAACGGGTGGGTCGAACTCAGGAAGAGGTCGCTCGTGCGGTTTCGTTAACCCGCACTTCGCTTACCAACATCGAAAAGGGCCGTCAGAAACTGCTTGTCCACACATTTGCGAACATCGCTTCGTTCTTGGGACGTAATCCCGGTGAACTATTTGCGGAGGTTCAGGCCAAACTGGCTGAGCAGAGCCCTTCTCCCACAATCCCCGCCAACCTATCCCGCAAAACTCACGAACAGATTTCTGGCATGATTGCCGGAACTCGTGAGGTGAACACCCATGCTAACTCGCCGCCGCAACTACATCCGCGCAAAAGTCGAGTCACTGCTTCATGAGAGCGGTGTGACTGAACCCGAAGTGCCCGTTGAGAAGATCGCCAGACGCCATGGCATAGAAATAAGGTCCCAGCCCATAGATGAGGAGGGTGTATCTGGGTTTCTTGCCCGTCGGCCCGGGCAGGCCGCGATCATCGGCGTGAACAGCAATCAACCTGAAAAGCGTCGCCGGTTTACTGTAGCCCACGAGCTCGGTCACTTCTTCCTGCATGGCGAACAGGGACAACAAGAGGTCCATGTCGACCGCACTCATCAGTTTTCTGTCAAGCTTCGCAGCCCGGCTTCAAGCCGTGGTGACGACATAGAGGAGGTCGAGGCGAACTTGTTCGCTGCCGAACTTTTGATGCCAACGCGATTCATCGAACACGACTTTGCTCGCCAATCTATCGACTTGAGCGACGACGACGAAGCCGCCGCAGCTTTAGCCGAGCGTTATGGTGTAAGCACGCAAGCCATGTCGATTCGCTTGGCCTATCTCGGCCTTATCAATGCTACCTGATGGCCGCACGAAAGTCAGTGATGCCGACCTCAGGCGCGCCCTAGTGGAAATGCACGAGCGGCAATCTGCCTCCCAATGAATTTGAATGCCACCAACAAGCGAGTTTCCCCACCTGCATCTCGCCTATCGAGGGCAGTATACCCCTAAGTATCCCCTAAGTCCGAGGTCGAATGAAGAGGCAAAACGCAATCGTGCGGATTCTGCTACACACGCGACACGTCTGCGCCACACGCTCGATCGTTGGGTAGTGGATTTTGAGGAAGGCCGTCGGCTGCGCGATAATCGGGGTCTTCCGGTTGTGCCGGCGGCGGCAAGCTTTGTCTTACGTGTGCCAGAGGGGAGCGATGGCGACGCAATTGCCTACGCCCTCGGCGTAGATCTCGTCGCAGAAACGAGTGAAGGTCTCATGCTGATGGCGACGACCGATATCTCAGTGCAGAAGATGCGCGGCGTCATCGATGCGTTTGAATTAAGTGGCGGCAGCGGACAGGCGGGTAATCTGTTGGACGTTTACACCGGCCCGGATGACCCTCGACGACTGGAGCAAATTCTTGCTCCAGAGGTTCTGGCGCTTTGGCCTTTCGAAGATTGCTCTAATCGCCGGCGAGGAAATCGGATGGTCGCATCCGCGATTTCTTCCAGATGACCCGCTGGAGATCGTCTTCTGGGCACATCAAGATGGCCTAGATGCGAATTTCGCAACGAAGCGACTGGAACAGAAGTTCAGAGTAAAGTTTTCAGAGGAGGAGTTCAGATTCCTGAAGCACGCCCGAATGTCTGATCTTGTTGATACGATCCGGAAAAAGGAGGCGCACTAGCTGCTACAGACGTCGACCAGCGGCACGCCGGCTGCAAATGCACCCGTCGCGCCGCCGTCCGGCGCTGTAGGTCGGTGACGTTCGACACCGGCTAGTCGGGACCTGGGGCTATATGATTAGGTGACGTGCCGTAGTTCTCCGTTTGTCCGCCGGAGGGTACTGACGCAAGGCGTCTCTGCGCCTGCAAGAGAACAATACCTTTCGCTACAAAATCGGGCGCGATGGGATTCTCGACAGGCTTCGGAAGGATCTGAAAATACTCCCGACCCTGTTCCTGGGTCACTCCCAAACCACGGTAAGAATTGTGCAACGTGTATGAGGATCCGCGGTGCCGAAGGATTAGCGCGGTCTTTTCCGCGCTCTGATATTTGGCCACGTGATGTGTGCAGAATGTCCGCCGGCGGGCA
>Ga0182027_10014371_pt1 | contig 10969 bp, 14 predicted proteins | sample 712E1DmetaG_FD_121300 | JGI IMG/M metagenome (GOLD analysis project Ga0182027, IMG submission 121300) | Permafrost microbial communities from Stordalen Mire, Sweden - 712E1D metaG (Illumina Assembly) | ecosystem: Environmental > Terrestrial > Soil > Wetlands > Permafrost | place: Sweden...
CCCGACAGTGATGATGCTCTCGGCCTGATTCGCTCCTTTGACCATGAGGTATGGCGGCTTGAAGGAGACTATCTCGCCGAAAGCTCCGTGCGGGTTGGTATCATCTCCATCATGGATGAATGGCGCGAAAGGAGACGATGGGTCGCTGAAGCCGGGGCCGTAATTGCTCTGCCAATGATATGAAAAAGCGGCTTCTCGGTATCCGACAGCCATGCCGGCGGCGAAGATGACGAGAAATGCCAGAAGGCTGCCGAGAGAGATGATGAGCTTGTTATAACCGGAAGACTGGAAAAATTCTTTGGTAGTCATGATAATTAATTTAAAGTGTAAAATGCAAAGTGTAAAATTTTTACTAAATAGCGTGGCGAATCGACAATGACGCCATGGATCTGGAGAGTGATCTGGCCGATGCCGCTAATATGAGAACGACTGTCACTACGGCGATTGCGCCCATGAGCGGAGCTGAATCGGCGATGGAGACCAGGAAAGTATTCCACGAATGCGCCACGGACCCTGTGTCGGAAATGAGCAGGGAAGCGTAGGTGAAAAATCCGGTCTGTGAGGCGGTTCCCATCAGATATCCGATAGCGGGGACGAAAGCTGCCAATGAGAGGATGGCAACAAGACCGTTCATGGCGGCGGAAAGTCTAGCGCGAATGATCCGGCTCCTCTCTACCCGTTTCATTACGGTATTTATGATGCGTTCACTATTCATGTTAATGGTCATAATACGAGATTAATGTTGATAATGGTGCAGTTTAATGGTGCGTCTGGGCTAGCCTGTCGCGGAGCTTGAATAGAGCCCTCCTGTGCCAGCTTTTGACTGTATTCATGGGTTTGCCGGTCGCTTCCGCTATCTCGTCGAAAGTCATCTCTTCACGGTAATGCATGACCAGAACGGCGCGATGGTCGGGATGGAGGATGTCCATGACAGTGTCCAATTCTTCGGCTGACTGTCTGCGCTCGAATATCTCATGAGCCAGAGGCTCGGTATCGGCTATGGTGTCGGCAAAGGCTATGTCATTCTCGTCATCGTCGAGGTCAGAGAAGACCGTGGCTCGTTTCTTCTTTACGTGATCAAGGGCGGTATTCCTGGCAATGGCATAAATCCACGGCTTGAAGGCGCGGCCTTTCTTGAAGCGTTTTATGTGTTTCCATGCTTTGAAAAAAGCGTCCTGGGCTATGTCCTCGGAGTCTTCATTGTTATGCGAATATTGCCTGGTGAAGTTGAAGATGGGCTTCACGTACCGGTTCATCAATTCCCGGAAGGCGAGGTCATCGCCGGTTTTAGAGGATTCTACCAGGACTTCGTCGGTGGAGGATGTTTCGCTCACGGTTTTTGTCGTCTTGTCGATTTTGGGCATGAGACTATCATACTACATTTTGGCATGAAACTTTTTGCTTGTTGCGATGGCATTGACAGCGTGCGACATTTATGTATTATTGTAACTAGCAAACGACGGTAAATCAACAACAAAAGGACTGTCAATGAACTTTGAAATAGTAGGCAAATTGCTTGAAAGGACAGTATCCTTGGCAAGCAAGCTTAATTGTGACGCGGAAATCCTGTTTGCGGAGATTTATCGCAAAGGTCTGGAGGCAATGGAAATGGCAAAACCGGTTCGTGCCAAACAACTTCCTTCAGAAGAGACGGCATCGTTTATCGAGTTAAATTGGCTTTCAATGTCGGACGACGAAATAGCCAAAGCACTGGGGTTCTCGCATCACACAGTGACGCAATATCGTTGCAATATGGGATTGGTTAAACGGTCGCACTCAATGAATGTCTCAACACATCCCATTGAACCAGTGGCTGAATTGTCTGAAGAGGAGAAGGCTAAGATTGCATCAAAGCCAGAAGACTCGCATCAAATTCTGTCAGCAAGTCTCCATAAGCCGATTGGTATGATCAAGTCGTATCGACTTAAATTGGCGGAGGAGAATATTCGCGAACATGGCACAGATGAATCGGACGTGATTGCCGCCAGAAAGTTCGGTCTCAGGGCAAGGGATTACTTAGGACTTAGAAGAAAACTTCACGTCCTTAGAATCCGGGGTGGAGCGAAAAATCATCCTAACAAAAAGATGGAACCATGTGAACTCGGAACCGTCGAGGAGATTCGTTATGCTCTGACCGAAGGTGGTCAAACTGTGACCGGTATCATTGAGGCCAAAGGGCTGAAGATTACTCGGCAAAGAGCACATCAGATCATAGATGATTATGGGCTGGGCGGTATTACTAAACAGCGTAAGCCTTTGTGGTATGCTCATCGGCTTGTCGGTCTAGAAAAAACCGAACTCGCGCGTAACCTCACCGATAAAGACTGGGTCACGAAACGGCTCGCGGAATCAGGTGGACGCTGTGCTCTTGCGGCAAAATTGTCCGTGCCGGAATGGAGCCTCGGTAGTTATCTCCGATTAAGGTTGGGACTGGAGACAGACCTGGAAAAATCACACGGCGAGATGGTTGAGCTGAAATGCAGCTTCTGTAAGTCTTCTTTCTGGCGGCCCAAAAAGCTTGTGGAAAGGGATAAGAAGTTGCACCCAAACAAGACTAACTACTTCCATAATAAAATCTGCCAAGGGAAATGGCTTGGTGCATTACCGAAGAAAAAAGGCAAAAGGAAGAAACAGTCTTAGGACTATCGTCCAAAATTCAGAGCCCTAGGAAACTAGGGCTTTTTTATTGAATCTGCTATACTCTCCCCGTGAGCGGAAGTCTTAATAGTCACACAAATAATAATCATATGGCAAAACGAATAACAGGAGTGGGAAAGATGCGTGCATCGCGTTCAAAGAAGACAGCCAAGCGCTTGATCGCCAAGCGCGTAAAGCTTCACGGAGCAAAAGCGCATCGCTAACAGAACTAAGGGCGTATTAATAGTATGCCTGACAATCAACTAAAAACAGTGGTATTCGCTAATGGATGCTTCTGGTGCACGGAGGCGGTTTTCTCTATGCTGAAAGGGGTGAAGTCGGTTATGTCGGGATATACCGGCAATCCGCCAGCCGAATCGATCAAAATCGAATACGATCCGGCGGTTATTTCATACGACGATTTGCTCGCGGTATTTTTCAATACACACGATCCGACGACCCTGAATAGGCAGGGCAATGACGTCGGCACGCAATACCGCTCGGCTATTTTCTATGCAGATGATGAACAGAAGACCAAAGCAGAAAACTTGATCAGAGAGCTTAATGATTCACATGCATATGACAAACCAGTGGTCACCGAAGTGACGCCATTAGAGGAATTCCGCCAAGCGGAACATTATCACCATGATTATTACAAAAACAATCCGACTCAACCATATTGCCAATTGGTCATAGCGCCGAAGCTGGAGAAGATGCAGAAAAGGTTCGCGCAACTATTGAAGAACTAGGCCAGTATTAGCTATATGAATGAAGAAGACATAAAAAAGAAACTGACTCCGGAGGAATATGAGGTGCTCCGTAAAAAGGGGACTGAAGCTCCTTTTAGCGGCGCGCTCTTGAATGAAAAACGTAGGGGGACTTATGTGTGTAAAGTCTGCGGTAACCCACTTTTTCCTTCAACGGCAAAAGCAGAACCTGGTACAGGGGCGGCTTCATTGGCGGGCTGGCCGTCTTTCCATGAAGCTATTCCGGGCGCGATCAGATTGGTTCCAGATGATTCTCATGGCATGCACCGCACGGAAGTCGTTTGCGCGAAATGCGGCTCGCATCTGGGGCATCTATTCGATGACGATTCCGCGCCGACAGGGAAGCACTATTGTACGAATTCAGTATGTTTGGAGTTGAAGCTTGATGAAAAATAGGCAATAAAAAATCGGACCAGCTGCGTGCTGATCCGGTTATGATAAAAGAGATGTTACGGCGCGTCGCTCCTAGGGTTCCACTCGTTCTTGAGGATAGAGTATCCATGGATACTCTTGTAGTGGTCATAGAACCAGACAGCGCTCCTTTGAGTCCCTTCGTATACCATGCCCAATTTCTGGGCTATAGTCTGACTGGCTATATTGCTCGTGTCGCAACAGAGCTCGATGCGATTGAGGCCGAAATGATCAAAACCATAGTCAAACAGCTTTCTAACGCAGTCCGTCATGATGCCGTCACCCTGGTATTCGCAGTCGAGCCAATAGCCGACAGCCGCCAGATTATTCATAGTATCAAATTCCCGGAATCCAATCGTGCCGATCAATTTTCCGTTTTTGAAGATACCGCAGATGAGTTTTTTCCTCGCACGGAATCCCAGAATGGTGCTACGAATGAAATCTTTGGCTTGTTCCAAGGTTTCTTGATCTAGCCATGTCAGATGTTCCCGCAAGTACGGACGATTTTTTTTCACCAAAGCGAAGTATTCCTCGGTATCGGAGTCTTCGAATTGCCGAATTATCATTCCCGGGCGGACGCTTACTGGATCAAATAGAGGTTCCCACAATTTTTTAATGTTACGTTCAATCATAAAGCAGTTTTCCTTTTGCCTTGAAGCTAACCTTTATTTATCTGTTTGTCAACTATTTCGACAAGAGATTGTCTATCCTATTTATATCCCTAGGGAATAAGGCCGCCTCTTTGACGTTATCAATACCGAGCAATTTGGCGGTCAGACGTTCCAGACCGAGACCGAAACCGCCGTGCGGGGGCAGACCATATTTGAAGGCCTGAAGATAATATCTGAATTTTTCAGGGTCGAGCTTTTTTTCCTTCATGGAAGCCACGAGATCATCGTAATTATGGATGCGCTGTGCGAGCGTGGTTATTTCCACGCCGCGGAATAGGAGGTCGGCGCCTTTTGTATAAGTCGGGTCCTTTTCATCTCTGTATGTGTAGAACGGCCGTTTGGCAGTGGGGAAGCCGGTGATGAAGATGAAATCAGAGCCGAGATTTTTGGCGGCGTAATCGCACAGCCAGCGCTCATGCTCAGGTTCTAGGTCCGGCTCCTTTGTGCAATCCTTGCCTGTTTCCGCGGTGATGAGCTTCTGGGCTTCGCGCAGAGACACGCGGGGTATCTTGGCTGGAACTTCCGGTATGGTCGCTTTGAGCAGGACGAATTCTGCGGCGCATTCTTTTTTCAAGGCTTCGAAAATATACGCCAACATCTCATTCTCCATATTCATGATATCGCCATGGTCTTTGATGAAGCCCATCTCTATGTCCATGGAAGTGTACTCATTCAGATGTCTGGTCGTTGAATGTTTCTCTGCGCGATATACGTTGCCTATGGTAAAAACGCGTTCAAAGACACCAACCATTATTTGTTTGTAGAGCTGCGGGCTTTGGGCCAGATGGGCGATGTGCTTGAAATAAGTGACATCGAATGAGTTAGCACCTCCCTCGGCGTCGTCGCCTATCAATTTTGGCGCTTGGAATTCGGTGAAGCCTTTGCCGGTGTAAAAGTTGCGGAAAGATTTGACTATGACGGCTTGGACTTTGAATATAGCTTTGGCCTTCGGCGAACGCAGAGTGAATGGTAAATGGTCGAGATAAGTATCTATGTTCACTTCCGCCGACAATTCGAAAGGCAATTCCTGGGCCTTGGACAATATCTCCACTTTCTTCACTTCTAGTTCAATGTCGCCGTTCTGTTTGTCTTTCTGAATATTTTTTTCAGGCCTTTTGTTGACCATACCGGTCACCGTGAGCACCCATTCAGGGCGGACTTCCTTGCATATTTCCAGTGCTTCTTTATTATTCGGCAATACTACGCCTTGGATTTTGCCGGTGACATCGCGGAATTCGAAGAAAATCATCTTGCCTTGGTCGCGGCGTATATCCACCCAGCCGGAAATAGAGGCTTCCTGGCCGACGGCGGCTTTGAGGTCTTTTATGTAAGTGCGGTTCATGGGTGAAAATATAACATACATGGTACAATGTTTCCATGCGCGTAATCCTACAGATTTTGGCTCTCATCGGTCTAAGCATCGTCGCCATCCTGTTTCTGGCGGCGGCTAGAACATTCACGTCTAAGCATGCAGATGTGGCCACGAGCACGGCCAGCACTGACGTGATTTCTACTAGTACGAATGCGGCCGACCTCATTCATGTGACATTTCCGCAAGCTGGTGCCGCTATCACATCGCCGTTGAAAGTGACAGGTGAAGCACGCGGTAATTGGTATTTCGAAGCCAGCTTTCCGGTGACGGTGGTGGACTGGGATGGAAAGATCATCGGTCAAGGGCCCGTGCAGGCAAAAGGAGATTGGATGACGACGGACTTCGTGCCATTCGAAGGCACGGTTAATTTCACTAAACCTAAATGCGCCGTCGGGACAGACTATTGCAAACACGGTTCGGTCATATTCAAAAAAGACAATCCTTCTGATATGCGGCAGTTTGATGCATCAATCGAAATTCCGGTCATATTCCAGTAGTCATGTCGGCATGATATGATGGCCGACATGAAGACTGACGACATATCGCCTATAATCCGCGATAAAGCTCCGCTCATATTGGCCGAGATAAAGAAGGCTGACCGGATTTTGTTGCATTGCCATCCTTCGCCTGATCCTGACTCCGTCGGTTCGGCTCTGGCTATGAAGTTCATGCTGGAGGGAATGGGCAAGAAGGTGACCGTCATAAAAGGGGATTCGGAGATACCGCGCGGATTTATGCATTTCCCGGGAGCGAATCAGATAGTGCGGAAGAATTTCTTTGAGGTGGATTTGAAGGAGTTTGATTTGTTTATTGTTTTGGATAGCTCGAAGGAGGAAATGATCTCAAAGATAAAGCCGATTGAATTTCCAACCAATTTGAAAGTGATCGTTATTGATCACCATAATTCCAATAAAGGATTCGGATCGCTTAATCTTGTCGAGCCCTCATATCCTGCAGTGGCCCAAGTGCTTTTTGATCTATTCAAGGAATGGAATGTAAAGATTACGTACGATATCGCTGCGAATCTATTCATGGGCATATATACGGATACCGGCGGATTCAAATACACGGAGACTTCGGCTCGCACATTCAATATAGCCGCCGAGCTAGTAGCTTACGTGCCGGAATTTCCGCAGATCATTTCTGACATGGAAAATGACAAGACTTTGGATGAATTGGTCTTTCAAGGAGAAGCGTTGACTTCTATCGAATCGTTCTTTAATGGAAGAATGGCTTTATCAGTCGTGCCTTATTCGTCGATTAAAGATCATCACGTTGACAGCAAGAGCGTATCCGCCGGCAGTATTTCGTCTATACTTCGGACGATGGGCGAATTTGATATTGTCGGCGCATGCATAGAGACTAATCCGAACGCGGTTAAAGTCAGCTTTCGTAGTAAGGACGGAGATAAGTATGATGTTTCCAAGCTCGCAGTCGCTCTTGGAGGCGGCGGACATAAGGCCGCAGCGGGCGCGAATCTGAACATGCCCCTCGCCGAAGCCAAAGCTCTAGTTGTGTCAAAAGCAAAGGAACTGTATAATCTCTGAACCATGTCTACAAAAAACACCTGGATATCAGTTGTCGTCGCCATTATCATCGTTGCTGTCGCGTGGTTCTTTCTGGATCACAGCTCCGGCTATCCGAAAGGTCCAAATGAGCTTATGAATGCTTCGACGACCGCACAGACCGCATCGAGCACGCCGACGGAGACTCCCGCGGCTACTGCTCCAGTTACCAGCGCTAATTCATCCGTAAAAAATTTCATGCATACTATCACCATTCAAACCAGCAAGGGCACTATCGTCTTCGAGACTTATGATGTCGACGCGCCAAAGACTTCCGCCAATTTCATCTCTCTGGCCAATAAGGGCTTCTATAACGGTCTCATATTCCATCGCGTCATAGAGGGCTTCATGATCCAAGGCGGCGATCCGACAGGCACAGGTTCAGGTGGTCCCGGCTACCAGTTCGCCGATGAATTGAATCCGGCTACCGATTCTTATAAAGCCGGTTATGTCCGCGGCACGGTGGCTATGGCCAATTCAGGACCTGATACAAATGGTTCCCAATTCTTCATCATGCAGAAAGACACGCCATTGCAGCATAACTACAGCATATTCGGCAAAGTCATTTCTGGAATGGATGCCGTAGATGCTATAGCCGCTACGCCGGTCAATGCTTCAGATAAGCCGCTTACGGATGTGGTCATAACTAAGGTCACGGTGGGGGAGACGAAGTAACGTAAAAGCATAATAATTTGGGGCGTTTGACAATGGCACATCACTTGTGCTATTGTTTTTGTCGGCTTAGCAGTTCTATACAATTTCAATTAAGCCTGAACTATTTAACCAATGGGGGTATTATGAATGAAGTATTGATAATTAAAATTAAGAAAGAAAAAAGCTTATTTTCGGCGGAGTTGACTAGCCCTTCGCATTCTCGAACAGTAAACAGGAATGGCTCCTTTGACTCTTTCATCGAGCAAATTCAAGCGTTCATCTCTGATGATCGAGGCCCGTTCATGAATGTAAGCGGTTTTGATCTACGCTGTGATAGCTTGGACGAAAATGAACAAGTCCTGTTTGGCAGCTGTCTCAGCGGATTTTTCCTGGTAAGAGGGCCTCGTTGACGAAAAATCTTCGCGTTCAGAGGACATATTCGGTATCAGCCTCGCTACATGCGAGGTTTTTTATTAGGCTGAATCATGTTACGATTTCTCCATGTCCGACTACTACAACTCCCGCAGATCGCGCAACCTATTCGACCCGGCATCGGCCGAGCCATTCAAGGTCAGCCGGTCCAAGATAGACCTCTTCATGAATTGTCCGTTGTGCTTTTACCTAGACTGCAGACTAGGCGTTGGCCGTCCGCCGGGTTTTCCATTTGCCTTGAACTCCGCCGTTGACACACTTCTCAAGAAAGAATTCGACATCCATCGCGCCAAGAAGCGCCCGCATCCTCTCATGCACGCTTACGGCATACGCGATGTCATCCCTTATAGCCACGAGGAGCTCGATATATGGCGTAGCAATTTCAAGGGCATCCGCTATGTCTATGAGCCCGCGAATCTATTGGTCACCGGCGCCATAGACGATGTCTGGGTCAATGACGCGGGTGAATTATTCATCGTCGACTACAAATCCACCAGCAAAGAAGAGAAAGTCTCTCTCGACAAGGAATGGCAGATCGGCTACAAGCGCCAGATGGAAGTCTATCAATGGCTCTTCCGCCGGAACGGTTTCAAAGTCTCTTCCATCGGCTATTTCGTCTATTGCAACGGCAAGACCGACAGGGAAGCCTTCGACGCAAAGCTCGAGTTTGATATAGACATCATCCCTTACACTGGCGACGATAGTTGGGTTGAAAAAGCTTTGGCAGATATCCGAAAGTGCCTGCTTGATGAGAAATTGCCTAAACCGTCTAGTGCTTGCGATTATTGTGCTTATAGGAAGGCGGCCAGGGATGTGCAGACGAAGAAGAAATAGGCTGCTTTTGCAATATCCTTTCCGCCATCTCCTCATAATATCTCGGCAACTCTTCCAAGAATTCGGTGTTTGTGAAGCAGGAGATGTCGCGAGCCATTTTAACGGCTTGTCTCGATGTTTTCAGCATCTCTCTAGCCACTTGATATTTGACGCGTTCTTCAAAGGCTTCTTCTATCCACTTTACGACCAAGGTATCATTATTATGATCATTTATCTTGCCTTTGCCTCCATTTCCAATGCCACTCGCATCTTCTTTCCAATCCAAGGCATCATCCGATAATTGGCGCGCCAAGATCAAGTAATAGAAAAGTCTCTCGCACGACGCGATGTCTTTATCGGAAGCGTTCAATCTCATCATGAGCGCTAGCAAGGGAATAGCAGCGCCCATCGATTTCCAGCTAGATTGTTCACGTACGCCCATGGAGCAATGCGAAGAATTAGCGTATTCCATCATGCCGATAATGTGCTTAAGCCGCTTGAGATAAATGGCCGGCAACGACAATTTGCCGATCAATTCATCTATGATCGGTCGCAGTATCGAAAATACATATAAATCGTCGCAACTTATGCCGCGCACAGCATTTTCTCCGTCGCGAATCCTGTCAGCCGCCGTCCATGCCGCCCATCCGGCGATGCCGATGGCAGTGCAGATTAAAAGAGAGTCTTTGCTTGGCCCATTTTTGCCCAGACTTTCTGGAGCCGTTTTAATAAGCACCTCGGCTACTCGAATTGGAAGCTCCAGTATCTTTCTTATATTCGGTTTTGCCGTCAATTCTCGCAAATGTCTTTCAATCAATTGTTTCGAAGTCTCCTCGACGAAATATCTGCTCTCAAGGATGAGGCGTACCGCCCTCTCGATATTTTCCTGGTCCCGTTTTGCTACTATTTGATTCCCCATGCTTTATGAGAGGTATTGTGATGATGAATGTCGTGCCGACGCCTTCCGTACTTTTGACTTCGATAGAACCGCCTAACTCTTTCTCGACGATAGTCTTGACCGTTAGGAGTCCGATGCCCGTTCCACGCGGCTTCGTGCTGTGCGGTTTTGTGAGGACCGTCTTCAATAGTTCGGCCGGAATGCCGCAGCCATTATCGGCGACAATTATTTTGATGAATTCGTTGCCATTTGCGCTCCCGGCTTTATTTACGGAAATCCTGACGGTTCCTTCTTCCTTGGCCGAACAAGCATCAATGGCATTAGACATAAGGTTCAGAAGCATTTGATGCACGCGTACTGGATGAGCGATGATCGTTATCGGAACGGGCTTTCCGGGCGCGGCCGAATCGTACTGTCCAAGCCCGACGTCGATCGTTACGTTTGCCATCCTGGCTTTGTATCCCAGGATATCCCGTGCCATCGAGATCTCCTTGCCGACATCGACCGCCTCCATTCCCATTCCAGTTGCGCGGCCTTTTCCGCTATCTATATGCCTCCTCACGCTTTCCATGTATGATCTCATCCGCTTTGACGCAATTACCGCTTTCTCCACCATATTCCGCATCTGGCGCGTATCATGGCCGCTTCCGTTTTCCGGCATATTGGCGATCTCCTCTACGGAAAGCGCGACCGCCGACAAAGGGCTCATCAAATCATGAAAGACTCCTTGTGACAGCTCACCCATACTA
>Ga0182027_10014372_pt1 | contig 10969 bp, 9 predicted proteins | sample 712E1DmetaG_FD_121300 | JGI IMG/M metagenome (GOLD analysis project Ga0182027, IMG submission 121300) | Permafrost microbial communities from Stordalen Mire, Sweden - 712E1D metaG (Illumina Assembly) | ecosystem: Environmental > Terrestrial > Soil > Wetlands > Permafrost | place: Sweden...
CCATCCTGCGCTTCGCCGTCCTGCACGGTCTCGCCCTTGCCGCACTTGCCGAAAACTGCGTCTCCCTCCTCGCTTGCGTCCCACTCTTCGCCCACCTGGCCGCTCGATAGTGCAGGTTTGCAGACACTTATAGCAACGCCAGACTTGGTGTATCCCGGCAGGGGCTAAAAGCCCAAGGAGTTTGCGGGCTCATTTTCGGCCCGACTAAAGTCGTGCCCTTGTTACAAAGCCGGGATACAGCAACCCGCATTCTGCTCTAGATTCTCTCCCTCCCCTCGCAAGCCCTCGAAGCGCCAGGATGGCTGCGCGTCTTTATTGTTGCGTCTTAGATAGGCAAGGGCCTCGCCCCTTTACACTCTCTCCATGGCCCTCCGCCTCTACGCCGCCACCACCAGCGCGGGCAAGCTGCGCGACTTCCGCACCGCCGCGCTGGCCCATGCGCTCCAAATCGAATCGCTTCCGGAGATCGAGAAAATCCCCGCTCCCGCGGAAGATGGCGACACCTTTGCGGCCAACGCAGCGCTGAAGGCGGCTTACTACTCGTGCTTCGCTCCCGGCGCGCTGGTCCTGGCCGACGACTCCGGACTTGAAGTCGATGCGCTCGGGGGCGCCCCCGGCGTGCGCTCGGCCCGTTTTGCCGCCGATGGCGGCCTGATCGACTCGCCCGACGCCAACGACAACACCGATGTGTGGAACAACATGGTGCTGTTGCAGCGCATGGCCAACATTGCCGCGCCCCAACGCACCGCACGTTACCGCTGTGTGCTTGCCGCGGCGCGCGACGGAACCGTCTGCCATACATCCGAAGGCGCGGTGGAGGGGCTCATCCTGGACGCGCCTCGCGGCTCTGGAGGATTCGGCTACGACCCTTTGTTTTATCTGACCGAATTAGGCAAAACCATGGCCGAAATCGATCTCGAAACCAAGCTCTCGCTCAGCCACCGCGGGCGCGCAATTGCGGCGCTGCTGCCGTTCATTCTGGCCTGAACGTCTTCCCCAGCCTAGCAGGCGGATCGAACGCGCCGGACACGGAGATACAATGCAGGCCAGCCAGAGCACGTCCTGCTTCCCCGGCTGGACATCATAATGTGGCCGGCAGCACAATGAAAGAGCAAGCCCATCGTTTAACCGCGATTTAGATCCCCATCTTCCGCGTCTTGCACATTTTTGCCCAAGAGTGAACCTATGCCATCCAGCACACTGACCGTAACCGACAATCGGACCGATCGCACCTACACCTTCCCCATCGAAGATGGGACCGTTCGGGCTATGGACTTTCGCAGCATCAAGACCAGCGATGACGACTTTGGCCTGATGTTGCACGATCCGGCTTTCATGAACACGGCTTCCTGCCGCAGCGACATCACCTTCATCGATGGCGATCGCGGGATTCTGGAGTATCGCGGCTACCCCATTGAGCAGTTGGCCGAGCACTGCACGTTTCTTGAAGTCGCCTACCTGATTCTGTTTGGCGAACTGCCGAATTCCCGCGAGCTCGACCACTGGGTTTACGAGATCACCCACCACACGATGCTGCACGAGACGATGAAGAAGTTCATGGAGGGTTTCCGGCACGATGCCCACCCCATGCCCATGCTGGTCAGTTCCGTGGCGGCTCTGGCTTCTATCTATCCCCAGGCACATGAGGTGCACGATCCCGCGAACCGGCTGCTGCAGATCAAGCGGCTCATTGCGAAGATGCCTTCCATTGCCGCCATGTCGTACCGGCATAGCCTGGGCTTTCCCTATGTGTACCCGGATAACGACCTGAGCTACACGGAAAACTTCATGCACATGTTGTGGAAGATGGTCGAGCCCAAGTATGAGGCCAATCCCGTCCTGGCCCGGGCTCTCGAGGTGCTCTTCATCCTTCACATGGACCATGAGCAGAACTGCAGCACCAGCACCATGCGTGTGGTGGGCAGCGCGCTTTCCAGCCCGTATCTTTGCGTGGCCTCGGCCGCCTCGGCGCTGTCCGGTCCGCTGCACGGCGGCGCAAATGAAGAAGTAATCCGAATGCTCGACGAGATCGACTCCATTGCCGATATTCCCGCCTACATTCAGAACGTGAAGGAAGGCAGAGGCAGGCTGATGGGCTTTGGTCATCGTGTCTACAAGAACTTCGACCCGCGCGCCAAGCTCATCAAGCAGATTGCCGAAGATGTCTTCGGTGTCACCGGTCACAATCCTAAGCTGGATATCGCCCTAGAATTAGAACGGATCGCGCTCCGGGACGATTACTTCACTTCGCGCAAACTCTATCCGAATGTGGATTTCTATTCGGGGTTGATCTACCAGGCCATTGGCTTCAAGCCGGAGATGTTTACCGTGCTTTTCACCATTCCGCGCACGGTCGGATGGCTGGCGCAATGGCAGGAGATGCTCAACGACGAGGAGCAGAAGATCGCTCGCCCGCGCCAGATTTACATCGGTCCGCGTTCTCGCCGCGTCATGCTCATGGCAGAGCGTGAATTGGTAGTTGTGGCCAAGTAATGCAGTGGTCACATCTCCGAAAACGTCAGCGCCGAGCCGATATCTTAGGCTGCAATAGGTTGTGATCTGTGCACGAAATAACTCATGATGTCTTGATTCTGGGAACTGGTCTGGCCGGGTTGCGTGCCGCGGTGGAAATCAGCATACAAAGCCGGGGCACGGTGGACATCGGCCTTGTCTCGAAGGTGCAGGTGATGCGCTCGCATTCGGTGTGCGCCGAGGGTGGCACAGCCGCCGTCATGCGCCCCGAGGAAGGCGACAGCCTCGAGCTACACTCCTGGGACACGGTCAAGGGCGCTGATTTCCTTGCCGACCAGGATGTGGTCGATCGCTTTGTGCGGACTTCTCCCGATGAAATCCGCCTCCTTGAACACTGGGGAGTGCCGTGGTCGCGCCGCGAGGATGGCCGCATCATGCAGCGACCTTTCGGCGGCCATTCCTATCCGCGCGCATGCATGGCCGCGGACAAGACCGGCTTTTTTGAGATGCAGGCCCTCTACGACACGCTTCTCAAGTACAACAACTTCACCCGCTATGACGAGTGCTTCGTCACGTCCCTGCTCCTCAATGACGCACGGTTCGCGGGTCTCGCGGTATACGATCTGCCCTCCGGCGAGTTTCAGGCTCTGCGAGGGAAGGCACTATTGTTTGCCTCAGGCGGACTGGGCAACCTCTACGGCTTCACCACCTACTCGCAAACCGTCACGGGCGACGGACAGGCCATTGCCTACCGCGCGGGGCTGGCTTTGGAAGATCCGGAGTTTCTGCAATTCCACCCCACGGGACTGGTGCCATCCGGCATCCTGATGACCGAAGGCTGCCGCGGAGAAGGCGGCTATCTGCGAAACAACAAGGGTGAGCGCTTCATGGAGAAGTACGCGCCCAAGATGATGGAGCTGGCGCCCCGCGATATCGTATCCCGCTCGGAGATGACGGAAATCATCGAAGGCCGTGGTTTTTCCTCGCCCGATGGCCTCGACTATATCCATCTCGATCTGACGCACCTGGGCGCGGAACGGATCAACAAGCGCCTGCCTCTGATCCGCGAAGTCTGCATGAAGTTTCTAGGCATCGACCCCATCACCGAGTTGATCCCCATCCGGCCTGTAGCCCACTACTCGATGGGCGGCATCGAGGCCGACATCGACGGCAGAACAAAGGTCGAGAATATCTGGGCCGCCGGTGAGGTGGCATGCCACTCCATGCACGGCGCCAACCGCCTGGGTTGCAATTCCACCGCGGAGTGCCTGGTCTGGGGCGGCATCACAGGCGGCGAAGTCGCGAAATATCTCAAGGCGGCGCCCCCTCTGAGCGAAGTTCCACAAGCCAAGTTCCGCGAAGAAGAAGGCCGCATATTCACTGGCCTGCTCAAGCAGAAGGGTACCGAGAAACCGGCACAAATCCGCCGCGAGTTGCGAACCCTCATGGACAAACACGCGGGTGTCTTCCGCACTGGCGAATCCATGCAACAGGGCCTCGCCAAAATTGGCGAACTAAAGCGGCGGTTCAAGGGAATTGCTATCGAGGACAAGAGCCGCATCTACAACACCAATCTGGTGCAGGCGTTGGAGACGGAAAACATGCTCGATCTGGCGGAGGTATTGCTCACTGCGGGCCTTGCGCGAGAGGAATCCCGCGGCGGCCACTCGCGCACGGATTTTCCCGTGCGCGACGATGAGCGATTCCTGGCGCATTCCATGGCGTACTGGACCGGCGGCGCGCCGGAATTGAAGTACAAGCCGGTCACGATTACCAACTGGAAGCCTGTGGAGCGGAAGTACTAGCACTAGAGAATCGAAGAGAGGCAAAGATGTCGGACATCAAACGATACGATAACCGGCTTGGCATATGGGGGTGGCTGGGCGGCGGACGCTGGGGCGTCGAGCGTTATGCCTACATCCTGCATCGCATCACGGGACTGGGCATTCTTTTCTACTTTCTTCTGCATATCTTTGTCACCACGCTTCGGGTCAAAGGCATTTACCTCTGGGTGGGCAATGGAATTTTCGCCGGGCCCCTTCCCGCGTTCGGCGAATACCTGGTCTTTGCGGCCTTTGCCTATCACGCCTGCAACGGCATCCGTCTGGTCCTGGTGGAGCTGGGCTTCGCGGTGGGCAAGCCGATGGAACCGGTGTATCCCTATAAGACATCGCTCAACGTGCAACGTCCTTTGCTCGTACTGTTGATGATCCTGACTCTGGTGCTTGTTGTCATTGGCGGCTATACGGCCCTGACGAAGTAGGAGAAGAAATGAACGAAACCAAAACGTGGACATGGCACATGGCGGCTGGTGTGGTGCTCGTCTTCCTGCTCGGCCTGCATATGTTAATCATGCACATGGCCGGAACCGGCCACTGGTTCGCCCCTTATGGTGCTGTTACCGACTCGGTCAAGAACAGCCTCTTTCGCGATAGCCGGCTGTTTTTCACCGTCACCTATATTCTTCTCCTCGGCGTAGGCCTCTATCACGGCCTGTTTGGCCTGCGGACCATGGTCTTCGAACTGACGCTGAAGCCTGCCGTGGAAAAAGCGATCACCGTTGTTCTGCTGATTGTGGGGCTGGGCCTCTTTTGCCTGGGCACGTGGGCAGCAATTGCAGCGCACGGCGTCGCGCTCGCGGGAGTAAGGGGGTAACTATGGCAGACACCACGAACGCCCCGCGCCAGATCAACTTCCACATCACGCGGTTTAACCCGGAAAACGATCCCGCGCCCTATGTGAAGGCCTACGCGGTTCCCGTGCACGAAGGCATGACCGTTCTCGACGGCCTCCACTATATCAAGGAGAATCTCGATCCCACTCTGGCGTGGCGCTACTCCTGCCGCATGGGCATCTGCGGTTCCTGTGGAATGCTTCTCAACGGACAGCCCGGCCTCGCCTGCAACACCCAGACCCTGAACATTGCGAAGACGGATCTTGCCGTGGGGCCATTGCCGAACTTCGCGATTATCCGCGATCTCGTTCCCGATCTCTTCAGCATGTTTGACAAGCACCGTTCCGTCCGGCCCTATATTCTTCGCGCCGATGAAGCGGAAATCAACGACCCGGCGGGGGAGTATTACCAGTCTCCCGAGCAGCTGGAGAATTATCTGCAATTCACTTACTGCATCAAGTGCGGTTGCTGCATGGCCGCGTGTCCCACCTTGGCCACCGACGTCCGTTATCTCGGTCCCATGCCGCTGGCCGCGGCCCAGCGATATAACTCGGACACGCGCGATGGGGGGAGCCAGGAGCGCAAGGCAGTAACGGCTGCGCCCTCCGGCGTCTTCCGCTGCCATTACGCCGGCGAGTGTTCGCGTGTATGCCCCAAGGGCGTAGATCCCGCCAGGGCTCTTCAATATCTCAAGCGGCGCCTGGTGCTGGACTATCTCCACCTGGCCCGCCGGCCGGCGCCGTGCAGCAAACTGCACGGCCCAGGCGACGGCAAACCGCTGCCCGGCATCTCCCCCGCTCCGAAAAAGACGGTCGAACCCGCCGGGATTGCGCAGTCAAACACCGCCCGCTAGTGCGAATCGGGCAATAAGATAGGGGCTGCGGAAAAACTCGCTCGGCCGAGACTTCGTGTCAGGGCACGACAAAAGCAGCCATTGAAAACAAATAAGTTATTGATTTTTCAATAGGCAGAATGGGCAGGATAGGCGAGATAGGCACATCCCAAGCACAAATTAGCACAAGATTCCGGCACAGAGCGACTACATGCTCGGGCCGAAACTTCCCAATTGGCGACGATACATTCTCAGTGTTTTACCAACGCGAATCGCATTCCAGATGAATGGGGTCGCAGGAGCAGGTCAATACAAGACACGCCGGGCACTCCATGCTCCCCTCGGACTTTCCCAACTCTCTACGCTCCCTCAGAAGGCAAGTTGCGAGCACTCCACACAATGCACAGCCGTCACTGGCTCGTGAACTGTTTGGAGTCCGGTTGGCATGGCTGGAGCTTTGGTTCTGTATCGTCTAGCTGCAACGCGACGCACGATACAGTGTGGGGAGGAGAATCCGTGCCGTCTGCAACATAGACATGTCCTTCTGCCCTCAGCACTCTGGTTCGCCGATCAAGCATGGCGCCGTCCGCCTTCAGCGTGTAAGTACCAAAGCTTATGGTTACAGGCAAGCGATACTCAGGATGTTCCCGGCTAGGCAGGGGGGTGTACTCAATCAGTACATATCCCTTCCTGCGCTTGCCAAATGCGATGATCAGCGTCCGATGGTGGCTCTTGCCTAAAGAGAAGCTCTCTTCGTAGTAATGTGGAATTGTCGAATCGAAATACGCATCGGGAATACCGGCCGCATCGTATTCATCAGAGTCCCCGGCCCAGTCGCCTGGGCAGAGATTCGTGATCGTAAAATCGAATTTCACCGATGAGCCTGGGCTTAACCGAAAAGCTGGGCGGTGGACGGGACAGCTTCCATTGCTTGTAACAGAAACAGTGTAATCATGGTCAGACATTAAGGAAGCGTTGTATTCTCCCGCCCGGTCCGTGACCGTTTCCACAGTTGATCCATCGGAATCTTGAAACACAATTTTCGCGCCGCTGCTGAACCTTGGGGGAGGATCGACTACGAACCCACGGCTACCTGAGAACACGGAAACGGTACCCGAAACGTTTGCGTTCGCTCCTTCTTCGCCTCCTAGCCCGCCCGCTGGGAAAACCGTGCCGATCAAGATCATAGCGAGTGTGAATCGAGGTAACATCTCAATTCTCCGATCAAGTCGCAGCCGGGCTGCTCCAAACAACATCATTCGTTGCCGCCCCCGGCTCAAGTGGATTCAGTCTAATTCAACTGCTTTGCAGCGTTCCGGTCGAGTAACCGGCGATGCGGAAGTTTCAGCTACAGGAACTCGGACCTCGGTCCTTCCGATCAGGCGTAGCACACAATTGTTTGGCCCCCCGGGATGCTTCTCAGACACGATCCACCGTCACGGCATTTTCGAATTTCCCCTAAGATCGAGAAGGTCGAGAGGCGCGCCTTGGCGAGGGCGATGCAGGTCACCAATGATACTCTTAAAAGTGAGGCAAATCTTGTCAACCTCTTAACCCGCAACCGCTTTGCCCTGTAGTCTTTAGGAGCCGATATTCCCATGGCAACAGTTCAACCCTCCGCCGTGCCAACTGTCCGGCGCGGCGTGGAGCCTTTACGCGCCGGCCAGGGCGCCAGCTTTCTCTTGCACAAGCTGCACTCGTTGTTGGGCATTGTCCCCATCGGTGCTTTTCTTCTCGAACACCTGCTCTCGAACTTCGAGGCTCTCAAGGGGCCCATTGCCTACGGGGATCAGGTGAGGTTCCTCAACTCGCTGCCGCTGGTGCGGGTGCTGGAGTGGGTTTTCATCTTCCTGCCCCTCCTGTACCACGGTCTGTACGGCATCTGGATCTGGCTGCGCGGCAAGGCGAACATCGTCTACTACCCGTGGGCTGGGAACTGGATGTACGTGGTGCAGCGCTACACCGGCCTGATTGCGTTTGTGTACATCATTCAGCACCTGTACCGGCAGCGCTTCACGGGCATCATGTTGCCGGAGAATCCCTATGCATCGTTCCACAAGGTGCAGGTGGAGCTTCAGAATCCGTGGATGCTGGCGATCTACATCGTTGCCATGATCGCCATCTGCTGGCATTTTGCCTACGGCGTGTGGCTATTCGCAGCCAAGTGGGGCGTTACTCCCGGCGTGGAGTCGCGGAAGCGCTTCGGGTATGTCTGCATTGCGCTCGGGGTCGGGCTGGCGGTGATGGGGCTGGCGAGCATTTGGGCGTTTGTGGGCGGGCGGTATCCGAATGTTCCCGAGAACCCGCGAGTGCAGGGATTAGGGGTCAGGGATCAGGGATCAGTCTTCTCCGTTCAGAACGACGCCTTAGTGGTTCGCTTGATTGCCGCACCCGAACCGTCAGCTGCTGGCTGATCACCGCTGATCACTGAACACTGAAAGGAACTTCATGGCATCACCCAGAATCATAGTGGTTGGCGGAGGGCTTGCGGGCCTGGCAGCGGTCATCAAGATCGCCGAGGCCGGTGGGACGGTGGATCTGTTTTCTATCGTTCCGGTGAAACGGTCGCACTCAGTCTGCGCGCAGGGCGGCATCAATGCCGCCAAGAATCTGAAAGGCGAGGGCGACACCACCTGGCAGCACTTCGACGACACCATTTACGGCGGCGATTTTCTGGCCAACCAGACGCCGGTCAAGTTGATGTGCGAGGCAGGGCCGGGGATCATCGATCTTCTCGACCGCATGGGCGTGCCATTCAATCGCACGCCCGAGGGTCTGCTCGATTTCCGGCGTTTTGGCGGCACGCTTTACAACCGCACGGCATTCGCCGGCGCCACCACCGGCCAGCAGTTGCTTTACGCGCTCGACGAGCAGGTGCGCCGCTACGAGGCCGAAGGCAAGGTCAAGAAGTACGAAGGATGGGAGTTTCTCTCCGCCGTGATTGACTCGAAGGGCGTGGCGCGCGGCATCACGGCCCTGAACTTGCGAACGATGGAACTCAAACCCTTTGCGGCCAACGCCGTGATCCTGGCCACGGGCGGCATCGGAGCCATCTTCGGCAAGAGCACCAACTCGGTGGTCTGCACCGGCTCGGCGCAGTCGGCGGTCTTCCAGCAGGGTGTGTACTACGCCAACGGCGAGCTCATCCAGGTCCATCCCACGGCGATTCCAGGCGAGGACAAGCTGCGCCTGATGTCGGAGTCGGCGCGCGGCGAAGGCGGCCGCGTATGGGTTCCGCGCACGCCCGGCGACAAGCGCGCCCCCAAGTCCATCCCCGAAGCGGAGCGCTTCTACTTCCTCGAGGAGTGGTACCCCAAGTACGGCAATCTGGTGCCGCGCGACATCGCCACTCGCGCCATTCACAAGGTGGTCTACCAGGAGGGCCTGGGCATCGACGGCCAGCCCATGGTCTATCTCGACCTCACCCACATCGATCGCGCGACGCTCGATCGCAAGCTGGGCGGCATCCTGGACATCTACGAGAAGTTTGTTGGCGTCGATCCGCACGAAGAGCCCATGAAGATCTTTCCCGGCATGCACTACACGATGGGCGGGCTGTGGGTCGATTTTGGCCAGATGACCAACATCCCCGGCATCTTTGCCGTGGGCGAGTGCGATTACCAGTACCACGGCGCCAACCGGCTTGGGGCGAATTCGTTGCTGAGCTGCATCTACGCCGGCTTCATCGCCGGCCCCAATGCCATCAAGTACGCCGCAAGCGCGCCGGCTGTCGAGGGCGATGGCGGCGCCGCTCAAGAGGTCGCACGGCAGGCGGAGATCAACAGCAAGCTGATGAAGAACGAGGGGACGGAAAACCCCTTCAAGCTGTGGCGCGAGCTGGGCGACACCATGACCGAGCACGCCACCGTAACACGCCACAACAAGGGGCTGAAGCAGGCCGACGAGAAGATCGTCGAGCTGCTGGACCGCTACAAGCGCGTGAACCTGAGCGACCGCAGCCAGTGGGCAAACACAACCTTCGCGTTTACCCGGCAGTTGAAGAACATGCTGGAGCTGTCGCGGACCATCACGCTCGGCGCGATTCTGCGCGACGAGTCGCGCGGCGCGCATTACAAACCGGAGTTTCCGGAGCGCAACGACGAAAAGTTCTTGAAGACCACCAAGGCCAGCTTTACGGGCACGATCGAGGGTCCGCGCCTTGAGCTGGAGGAAGTGGACACGCAATACATCAAGCCGCGTAAGCGCAGCTACGAAGCCGCCAAATAGGGCAGGATGAACCAAATATGATGCATCGGGACGCACGAACCGGAGAACTGGGGTTGCGGTCAACATCGGGCGGACATTTCCGAGAAGAAGCCTCTGGAAATCCAACTAGGCTGGCGCGCGCACAATGTCGAGCTCCGAACAGCCGAATTAGCATATGCGCGGTCTTGGCTGTCACCCTCCTTGCGGCCGTCCCGGGCTGCCACCAACGCCCCAAAACCGAGTCCGCCCTGATGGGAGCTTGTTTCGAAGGGGATATTGACAGCCTCAAAGCGGCCTTGCGACACGACCCGGATCTCCTCCATAAGCGGTTATTCAATGGCGGGGACTTGATTCACTGTGCAGCTGAAGGTCAACACTTGGCAGCGGTAGAGTGGGTCTATTTTCAGGGCTTGTACGTTGACGATCAGGACGGAAGAGGCGACACACCCCTGGATAAGGTATTGATGCATTCGGATAACGGGGAACAGGGCAAAATCGTAAGTTTCCTCCTCGACCAAGGCGCAAACGTTAATGCGCGAGACGGCGTTGGAGAGACACCTTTGTATTTCGCGGTTACTGGCGGTGCCAGCGGAGAGTCGATCCGCCTTCTGCTCGCACACGGCGCGCCCGTCAACAGTCCGTGCACTGACTGGTACGAAAACGATCCTTTTGACATGAACCGGGATCTATTCCCAAGTGGGGTGACGCCGCTGATGGCAGCTGCCGCGTCAGGAAATGCAGTCGCAGCAAAGATTCTCCTCGACCATGGCGCAAGCGTCAGTCCG
>Ga0182027_10014373_pt1 | contig 10969 bp, 10 predicted proteins | sample 712E1DmetaG_FD_121300 | JGI IMG/M metagenome (GOLD analysis project Ga0182027, IMG submission 121300) | Permafrost microbial communities from Stordalen Mire, Sweden - 712E1D metaG (Illumina Assembly) | ecosystem: Environmental > Terrestrial > Soil > Wetlands > Permafrost | place: Sweden...
AAACGTACCGGCATTGCCACTCACCGACTGGCCGAACTGAGTGATCTCGTCGCAAATGCCTCAGGTCGGCCACTCTCGGCTAGCCAACCGATTGTCGGCCCCGCCATCTTTCGGCATGAATCGGGCATTCATGGCGCCGGGCAAATGGTGGACCGCACCGCTTACGAGCTGATCCACCCGGAAGAAGTCGGACGGCCACCGGCCAATTCCGTCATCGGAAAACATTCCGGTTCACGTATGCTCATGCAGGCCTTGCACGAACTAGGCTGCACCACCTCTTCCGAACAGGCGAAATTGTTGATGCTGAAAGTCCGGTTCCAGGCCTCCCGAAAGAAACGAGCACTCTCGTCCGAGGAAGTACTTCGGCTTTATCGCGAAGAGGTTCGGCCCGCACTCACATTACCGGAGGAACACAACGATGACTGAAACAACCACCCTCACCGTTGTCTTTTTCTGCATTGCTCTGCTTTCGGCGATGGTCGGACACGCCGGGGCGTCGGCCTATCTGGCCACAATGGTCATTGCCGGGATGACACCGGCGGAGATGAAGCCTATTGCATTGCTTCTAAACATCGTCGTCGCTTCGATTGCTACGACGATTTATCTACGCCGCGGTTGCTTTCGTTGGGACGTCTTCTGGCCATTCGCAATAACTTCGATCCCTTTCGCGTTCCTGGGCGGCACTTTGCCGATACACGGCACCATTTATAAAATACTGGTGGGCTTGGCGCTGATCTTTACGGCATTGCGCTTTTCCTTCGGCGTAAAAAAAATTCAAGCCGGCAGCACTTCATGCCACCCTCCCTCACGAATCTTAGCATTGCTTGTTGGGAGCGGACTCGGCCTGCTCTCCGGAATGACCGGCATTGGCGGAGGCGTTTTCCTTAGCCCGCTGCTACTCACCTGTCGTTGGAGTGCTCCGCGCTCAACGTCCGGTATTGCTGCTGCTTTCATCCTGCTCAATTCCATATCAGGACTGTTGGGACATGGCTTATCATCACACACACTGGCACCGCACATGAGCCTCTGGGCATTCGTTGTGGCATGCGGAGGTTCTCTAGGCGCGGCTTTGGGTTCGAACTCTCTGCCCGTGCGCCAGATCTATTATGCGCTCAGTCTTCTTCTATTGATTGCCGGAATCAAACTAATCGTGTTATAGCCCTGCGCAATGTCGGTTTATGACGAAAAAACGACATAATGATGCTTTTTGTAGGGAAAGCGACATTCAAAAAAGGGAGGGTTACACAAAAGATGACGTCCGTCGCGTGCGGATGACGCAATTGGAAGAAAAAGTGATATCAGGCGTATTAGCCGAATACTTCCCAACGCCCACCCTTGTCTGGACCGACCCTGCGAAGCTTTTTTTGAATTTTTAATGATCGAATGATCTTGTCAACGCCAGCCGTGCCTAAACCAAGCGTTTCAGAAAGCTCCTGAGCAGTTATCACAGGATTTTGAGTCATAAACCGGAGCACTTTCTCCTTACTTTTCTCCTTACCTTTCTCCTCCCCGGAGCTTGCTCCCTTCAAAGAATACTCAGGATCACGGTAAAAGGTTGCTCGAAAGAAGGTGGCCGCCTCAAAAACGGGTGGCTTCAAACCTGCGTGTTAGGGAGTAATCGTGGTAGGAAGAAAACAAAAAAACAGGAGGCCGAGATTACCGCAGGAGGTTAGCTTAAAACTCAGGAAACAGCTTTTGCGTCGGACAAAAAACGGTGGGCTGTAGACAAAATAACGGCCTGGATCTCTTCAGAGCAGCTCTTGAACTTTAAGGTCCTCAAAATATCCTGGCCTTCATGTGCCAAAATGGGCCCCAAAAATTCGTCCGAGAAAGACTGGGTAATAACCTCGATGCCATCAAAATCGATAATGACAGGCCCCTTAGCCAAGGCGATCTCCACCTCATTGCGGAAGAAACTCCCTGTCGCCTTCCCGCTAATGCACCTTTCGCCCTTGAACATGTCTTTCATCTTAAAAATACGCATACATTCTCCTAAATAAACTCGGACGCTTTGCCCATGTCTAAATTATGGCCTTTAGTTTTCTGAATGTCAAATTCCTTAATAATATCGGTAATATTCGTCATATTTTGATAATTAATCCTAAAACTTATAAAAGTTCCGGGCCAACCGGCAATAGCCGTATGCCGACACCCTTCTCTGTCAACCGTAATAGAAGATTTCCCTGATAGCAATTGCAAAAAACCGCCGGAACGCTTCATAAGCTCACAACATACCGGCAACCCGAGCCCGCATTATGATACCTGGCCTCTCTTTTCTCTGGATCCTTTTTCCTATTGTGCGTCCCTGACACGTGAGGCTCTAATGCCTTTCGCAACGCTTTCTCATCAGAAGTAAGTTCGGACGCGATCGCTCGGTTTCCCTGAAGATGGCGCCGTATACCCATCCCGCAATCCAGAATCACACCATCTACGGAATTATTCCGATAAAGCTGTGCCTGCACAATGCAACCAATGGACGACTCCGCGTGCTGCAAAGCGTTATCCATCAATTCCGAAAGCACATATTTGGCCTGCGCCTCGCCGGATACTTTGGACTTCGAAAAAATCACATTCACGGTTTTTTGCGCAACCGCATCTGTCTCGTCCATCTTGGTCACTTCGGTAATCGGAACAAATCGACCAGCCGAATCATGCCTCCGGAATTTCTCCTCTGTTAGCGACTCAAGATCCGGGCAGCTATTGAAAAAATTGACTCGTTGCACATAACGGTTAACGTCTGTGTCCGCGGATCGAAAAGAAGCCGGGTGGCAAGTCCTTTTTTCACTCGGGCTTATCCGGTAATGAAGTTTAAAAATACCGTATAGTAATGCCAACGTCGGAGGATAAAAGAACGGAACCCGCTCCATATCCACTGACAACGGACCTGCGATATTGCAAAAATCAACTCGCTTAAGTAACGCAAGATGATCCGTTCCTTCATTGTAATCAAGAACTAAATTCATATGCCGCGTCCATTCCTCTCTTTCTGCACAGATAATACCCTCGATAAAAACTGGATGCCAGTAATATCATAACCTCTTCCCTTTGTCGCTTTATATGACAAAAGCGACATTGGGTAAGACGCTTTCAACGCGTCGAGATGAAATAGAACATCAAGGACTTGATCTTTTCTTCGTGGATTTGTGATGCTTTTGTTCGATCCGATCGATGGCCAGCAGGATCCCGAACATGATCGCCTCGGGTCGCGGAGGACAGCCCGGTATGTACACGTCGATCGGCAGTATGCTAGCTACGCCGCCCGCACTCGCATAGCTCGTGCCGGCAACACCGCCGGAGCATGCGCATGCGCCAACCGCGATCACCACCCGCGGTTCAGCGATCGCCTCAAAAGTACGGCGCGCTGCCAGTTCAAGGTTACGCGTGACGCACCCTGTGACTATGACACCGTCTGCATGACGCGGAGAAGCCACAAAATCTATACAGAGACGACGGATGTCATAATGCGGAGCCAAAAGAGCATTGAGCTCCCAGTCACACGCATTGCATGAACCTGTGTCCAAGTGACGCAAATGGAGCGAGCCCTTACATAGATTGTGAATGCGCGTATTGATGCGGTCGACCACGGTTGTTGGATCGACAAGCTCAAGGGGAATTTCAGCCACCCTTCCCTGGGCATCACGGCTATATTGAAGAAGCAGATTCTTGCGCAGTCGACCGGAAAGCTCAAATTCCCGATTCATTCGAAGAGCCCCTTCACGGGACTTGTCCGCGCAACACCCGCAGAAAATGCATCGCGCAAGATCGATCGTATAGACACCGGAGAGCACATCCCGGGTGATAGCTCCCGTCGGACATACTGAGGTCGGCGGCAAATCAGAAAAGGAACTTCCCGTCTGTGGCTCCGGGACACCCCGAAAGCGTTCAGGCGGGTCGGTGCGGACAGCAGGATAGCGTGTCGTCACCACACCCTGGCGCAACCCTTTGATCAGGTTTCGTAACATTCGCTACCTCTCTGTTTCAGAATTTCTCGTTCTACGTCTAGCGATCGCAGCAGGCATAGCAGAGCTCAAAACTTTTATTCACCAACGGAAAGTCGGGAATAATAGCATTTAAGGCCGCATACGGTACGGCCGGCCAGTTGGCATAACTGGCAGAACGCACATGATAGCGGTCCACACGTCCGTTCCCATCGGTGCGCAGCCAGTGAATGGATGCGCCGCGCGGCGACTCCACCGCAGACAGCCCGATCCTCCAAGGCGGCAGGACTTCGGGAAGCGAGATAAAAAAAGGGCCCGGCAGCAACTTCTTGGCCAGGAGCTGAAGGAGTCGTATGGATTCAAACGCCTCGGCAACCCGTACTTTGACGCGAGACTGGACATCCCCCGAAGATTTTGTCACCACCTGCGGGAGGACGGCACTCGGCATGGCGTAGCCTGCGTGGGGATGGTCCCGGCGCGCATCCCGGTCAATCCCACTGGCACGAGCCGTAACCCCCGTCACTCCCAGATCTTTTGCGATCTGAGTGGATAAAGTGCCGGTGCAATCCATGCGGTCCATCACCGAGGAGTTGTACGAAAAGCTCGTCATGAGCTCCTCAAGCTGTTTGCCGATCGTGGCGATGATCGTAGAAACCGCCGTCATTTGTTGCGCGGTAAGATCATAATGGACTCCGCCGGGAAACACCATGCCGCGCAAAAAACGGTTTCCCGTCAACCGCTCGTTTTCCCGCTGGAGCTCTTCTTTGAGACGCGCCCCCGCCGAGGTTCCCCAGTGATAACCGACACCCGCACAAATCGCGCCGATGTCTCCCACGTGGTTATAGAGCCGCTCTAATTCCAGGACGAGGGTCCGAAGAAACTGAGCGCGCGGCGGTACCGTCACGCCGGCAATTTGTTCGACGGCTTCGGAAAAAGCAAGGGCGTTCGCGACCGAACAGGCACCGCATAAACGCTCGGCCAGGTAGAAGGCCTCATCGGGAGTAAGGCCTTCCGCCCGTTTTTCAAGTCCCCGGTGAGCGTAGAACAGCCGCGCATCGAGGTGAAGCACGGTCTCCCCCACGGAGCTGAACCGAAAATGCCCCGGCTCAATGATGCCCGCATGGATCGGACCCACAGGGATCTCCATGACCCCTTCTCCTTCGATCATCAGGTGGGGAAATTCCACAGCAGGTAGTTTTTCGGGCCGCATTTTCGGATCAAAATCTTTACGTAACGGATAGAGCCCAGGAGGCCAACCGTCGTGTAAGACGAGCGATCTCGGGTCGGGGTGTCCTTGTGGATCAATGCCCAACATGTCCCGCATCTCCCGTTCGTGCCAATTGGCAGCCGGCACCATCGGCGTGATCGAAGGCACACAGGGATTTCCCGGATCCAAAGATACCAGAAGCGTCACAAAGAGATCCGCGAGCGGGCCCTTGGAAGTGCTTGCCGGCTCGAAAATATAGCGTACCTTAAAGTCGGCATCGGTCTCCCGCCGTTCATCGGTCGCAACGATGATCGCCAAACCCATGCCAAAATCGTTCACCAGTGCACCCACCGCGTCTAATAGATCCTCCTTTTTCTGAAGGCGTGCGGTGAGATCCTGCGGTCGAGGGTCCGTTAGAAAAGTGATGCGATCCCCTAGCCGGACACTCAGCAGCTTTTGGATGCTTTTGGCTGACAGCCTAGTGCCCAAGGGTTACCTCCACGGCTCGGGTAAAAATAGTATCAAGCACCGGAGGGATCATAAGCCCCAGCCCTATCATGACTACCACCAGCATCGACATGGCCAGCACTCCGGAAGCGGGTTCCCCCCCGCGGGGCACGGCTGGATCCGGTTCGCCGAATGCCATTTTACCGGCGTGGTGGATGAGCCCGGCAAAGATGGCAATGACCATCAGAAGAAAAATGGCGATCACAACATAGTATCTTCCCGCAAGACCGGCTTTGAGCACGAGCAGTTCGCTCACAAAGATGGAAAACGGAGGCGTGCCCGCCAGAGAAAAGGCCCCCAACATGAGAAACGTTCCGGCGTAGGGAGCCGCGCGGATAAATCCCCGGATCTTGTCCATCGTGTGGGTTTTATACCGGTCAATGGCATCCCCCGCCACAAAAAAAACCAGCGCCTTGGTCACCCCATGATTGATGACATGAAGCAAGGCGGCGTAGGTTCCCAGGGGGCCGCCGATCCCGAGGCCCAAGGCGATGATGCCCACATGCTCCACACTATGGTAACCAAGTAGGCGTTTGAAATTTTGCTGGGTCAGGATAAAGGGGGTTGCGGCCACGACCGAGATAATCCCGAATAATAAAAGCAGATGTCCCGAAAATCCGGGGCCGCAGGCACCGATGGCGATCGTGTGAAAGCGGATGATGCCGAACAAAGCGCACTTGATCAGCGCGCCCGACAACAACGCCGACACCGGCGTCGGCGCCTGGCTGTGGGCGTCGGGTAGCCACATATGCATGGGGGCAAGGCCGGCCTTGGTGCCGTACCCGATCAAGATAAAAATAAATCCGATCCGCACGATATTCGGGTCGAGTTGAGATGCCATCGCAGCGATGGTCGTGAAGTTCATGGCCCCCTCGGAGGCCCCGGCGTGCGCAGCTGCGGCATAGACCAACACCGTACCGAACAGGCCGAACGAAATACCGATCGTGGTCACAATGATGTACTTCCACGCCGCCTCAAGCCCGTCACTGTCACGGCGGAAACCCACGAGAAGCGCCGAGGTGATGGTCGTCGCCTCCATGGTGATCCACAACAAGCCCAGATTGTCGGCAAGCACCGTGATCAGCATGGTGGCGATAAAGGCCTGGGTGAGGGCGAAGTATTTCGGAAGGCGGCGTTCCGCCATGCCCCCGCTGGCGACCTCCCGGCGCATCCAACCGATGGTGTAAATGGCGGTGGTCACGCTGAGCAAGGCGATCAAACCGAGGAAGACCACTGTCACAGCATCCGCGTAAAATGTTTTGACCGCGCGCAATGACCCGGCCTGCATCACCGCCCGCGCCACGACCCAGACCAGCACCCCGATCGTGGAGGTGCTTGCGACGTCGAGCAGGTTCAACAGACGGCGGTCCTTGACCCCCAGCATCGCGAGGCCCACCACGATCGGAACAAGCGGCAGTATCCACAACAAAGAAGACATTTGTGTTATCCCTTCAGCTGATCCAAGTCGGCAATGTCAGAACCAATGCTTGATTTGACGCGGAGAATGATCACCCCCATAACCAGCGCGCCAAGAATCACGTCGAGGGTGACTCCGATCTCAATGATGAGCGGCATGCCTTGGCTGATCGCCATCGCTGTAAAAAAGATCCCGTTCTCGGAAGCGAACAATCCGACCATCTGCATCAGGGCCGTACGCCGGGACATCATGACCAAAATACCGATAAGCATCAACGCGATCCCGATCGGAAGGGCATTTCCGGTAATGACCTGCTTGAGCGAGACGAGAGAGGACGACAGGTAAAAGGCAAGCATGACAATAGCCGCGGCAATGGCCAGCGTCGCCGTCACCGGGATAAGCGGTTCGATCTTATGATGGATCCGCATGCGATGGATGACCCGCAACAGCAGCCAGGGCAGCACGAAGACTTTGACCACGAGGGTCAAGCCGGCGATGACCCACAAATCGGTGTTGTGAGTGGCTGCGCCAAGCACCGCACCGGCAAGAGCGATGAAGACCGACTGAACGGCCATCGTATAAATCGCCCGGTAAAGGTCTCCGGCCTCCAGAATAACGATCATCGTAATGAGCAGGAACGCTCCGATGATATCGATGAGGTGTGCCGCCAGGTCTAAACTCATAGAAGCCTCAACGCAACCGCCAGAAAAGAGCTTAGCAAGCTAATGCTCAGGAACTGGGGCAGGTTAAAAAAACGCAGTTTCGCGTAGGAAGATTCGACGATCGCTAAAAAGACCGAGAGCGCCAAAGTTCCCAGAAGAAAAGCCCCCAGTCCCATGATCAGCGCGTGAGAGGTCGCGGTTGCGGCTTTCCACGGAAAGAATAGCGCCTGCACAAAAGCGATGAGGACGATCTGTTTGATGTGATGGGCAAGGACCAGACAGCCGAGCCCGGGGCCCGAGTGTTCGAGCAGCATCCCTTCGTGCAGCATGGTGAGTTCCAGATGAGTGTCCGGATTATCGACGGGAATACGGCCCGTTTCGGCTAACAACAAAATAAGCATCGCGAAAAGGGCCAGGAGGTCGGCCGCGCCGAACGATCCGCGCATCCCTACGGGATGACCCGCGATCACCCTCAGATCGGTTGTCCCCGCCACGATAGCGACCGAGAATATCACCAGGATCAACGCCGGCTCCACCAGCGTGGCCACGGTCATTTCGCGGGACGCCCCCATGCCGCCAAAGGCTCCGCCCGCGTCGAGAGCCGCAATGGCCGTAAGGAATCGCGCCAGGGCAAACCAGCCCGCCAGCAAAAGAGCATCCCCGAGAGGCAGCAGCGACGCATATCCGGCTGTACCGGGAGCAAAAAAAACAGGGACCAAGGTTGCCGCGGCACAGGTCGCCCCCAGGACGAGTACCGGCACCACGCGAAAAAATGAGCCGGAAGTGTCGGATTGGACCGTGCCTTTGCGCAGAAGTTTCAGGAGATCGCGATAAGGCTGGAGGATCCCGGCACCGCGACGGCATTGTAAGCGGGCCTTCATTTTCTGGATCAAGCCCGTCACCAACGGTCCGAGCAACACCAAAAGGGCCGTCTGAACAAGGGGCCATATCCATCGAGTCAGCGTTGGGTCCACCTTACCCCCTTCCGAAGACAAGCAAAGTGATCAGCAACGTAATCAGGACAAATCCGATGTAATCATGGATGCGGCCCGTGCTCCGCTGGCGAATGGCGTTCGCAACGCGCGTCACGCCGGCCTGAATGTGATTATAAAAATGGACGAGCGCCAGGTCGACCACGTCACTTTGCCAGTGGAGCTGGCTCAACACGTAGGGTGTCGACCCGGTTTTCTTGCGAACGGTCCGTTTCGGTTGGTAAAGTAAGGCGAAAATAAAGCGCAACGGCTTGGCGAACGCTGTGGCGGTGTAGTCGAACCGGCTTTGAGGGGCCATCCCGCATGTCCAGGTCGGTTCCCGGCGACGTGCGAGGGTGCGCGGCCAAACGACCACAATCCAGGCCACCAGGGCCACGACGCCTAACAACACGGCCGCTGCCGTCATCGACACGGCAGTCCCCGTCCCGGGACTCCCGCTTGCCAGCAACACCAGCGGACCGCGGGCCGTGACCAGTTGGCTGGGACCGACACCCCCCAAAAGTCTCATGACAGGAGAGTCCAGAAAAACCATGGCATACCCGGGCATGATCCCGATCACCACGCATACCGTCGCCAGCAAAACCATCCCCGCCAACATACTCGGAGCTCCCTCCACAGCCTCCGCAGCGTGGGTGGAACGGGGTCGCCCCAGAAAGGTCACCCCGAAAGCCTTCACAAAACAAGCGGCTGCCAGCCCGCCGGTCAGAGCGAGAGCCGCAGCGACGGCGATCACGGCCAACCCGCTTCCGCTGCGCAGATACGCGCTGGCCAGGATCAGGGTCTGGAAGGTCATCCATTCGCTGACAAATCCATTGAGCGGCGGTAGGGCCGAGATCGCGACCGCGCCGATCAGAAAGAGCCATGCCGTCCACGGCATCCGTCGCGCAAGCCCGCCGAGTTCCTCCATGTTAAGGATGTGGGTCGCCGTTTGGACGACGCCGGCACAAAGGAACAAAAGCCCTTTAAACGCGGCATGGTTGAGCGTGTGCAGGAGAGCCGCCGCCAACCCGAGCGCGGCAAGGGCATCGGCCACGCCCCCGCGGTGCGCCAAAAGCATGGCCATACCCACGCCCATCAGGATGATGCCTACGTTCTCAACGCTGTGAAACGCCAGTAACCTTTTAAGATCGTGCTGCTGAAGCGCATAAAGGACGCCGATGATGGCTGAGATCGCGCCGAGCGCCAGGACGATCCATCCCCACGAGGGAGGAAGGGGCCCGGTCGCGGGAGCTAATAGATCCAAACCGAGACGCAAGATTCCGTAGATTGCCATTTTGAGCATCACCCCCGACATCAGAGCCGAGGCATGACTGGGGGCGGCGGGGTGCGCCTGAGGGAGCCAGATGTGAAGCGGGACAACGCCGGCCTTGGCCCCAAGCCCTACGAGCGCAAGAAAAAAAAGGACGGACCGCTCGGTTCCGGATAGCGCCGCGGCTGCTGTCCGTATGGCGGCGAAATCAAAACTCCCGGCATGGACGGCCAGCGTCAAAAAGACAACCATCAGCAGTGCCGTTCCTGCGTGCGCCATGATCATGTAGATCAAACCGGCGCGGGTATTGCTTTCTTTCCCTTCGGAGACGACTAAGACATAACTCGCCAGCGTCATGCCTTCCCACGCCAGAAGAAAAGTCATCGCGTCGCCCGCGCACAGAACAAGAGCCATCGAAGCGACAAAAATATTGATCCCCAGGACTTCCACCGCAGGGGATGAGCCGGAGTGCGCCTTGAGGTACGCCGGACCGTAAATCGCTGCCGCGATCGTGACGATCGAGACGATCAACAGAAAAAATGCGCTGAGTCCGTCTAAGGTAAGCACTAAATTCGCGAAGGGAAAAAGATGCGGAAGTTCAACGTGTATTGCAGTCTGCAGTGCGCCGCCGGTCAGTCGTTGGATCGCCAGAGCCAGCCCGGCCAACGCGCCAAGGAACAGGGCAACGTGACCAAGAACACGAGTAGCATTCCCCCACCGGCTTCCCAAGATCGATACGGCCGCACCCGCGCCATACGCCCCCAGCATGATCCATAACCCACCGATTGACATCTCGCTCAATAGGCCCTCTTTTCAATGTCCTCTTTTCATTATAGTCGGGAAAATAGCTAAAATCATCATAGAATTAGGCGGAGACAGGCATTCCCCAAATGTGATTGTTCTTTGAAAAGGGGCTAAGAGAGAAAAGAGAAAGTAACGCCTTAAATTCCGAAGGCCGGAGTTACCGCCTGCCGAAATATAAGATAAGGCAAGAGGT
>Ga0182027_10014374_pt1 | contig 10968 bp, 7 predicted proteins | sample 712E1DmetaG_FD_121300 | JGI IMG/M metagenome (GOLD analysis project Ga0182027, IMG submission 121300) | Permafrost microbial communities from Stordalen Mire, Sweden - 712E1D metaG (Illumina Assembly) | ecosystem: Environmental > Terrestrial > Soil > Wetlands > Permafrost | place: Sweden...
ACAAGATGACCGTGGGCGGCACGGGGAGGTAAGAACGCTAAGCCGCTTCGAGCCGAATCTTGACCTTGCGTCCGAGCGCGGCGGCGATGTTGACGAGTGCGTCGAGCGAGAAGCGCGCGATGCGTCCGCGCAGCAGGTCGTTGATGCGTGGCTGCGACACCCCGCACCGCTTTGCGGCCTCAGCCTGAGTCCAGCCGTTCTTGCCGATGACGGCTTCAATCTCGTCCATCAGATCCGAGCGCAAGGTCAGGTTCGCCGCTTCTTCCGGAGTGTCGGCAATTGCATCCCAGACATTAGCAAATCTCTTCCCGGTCTTTTTGCTCATCGTTCACCTCGCATCAACTTTCTAAACCGCTTCCTGGCGATCTCAATATCCTGATTTGAAGTTTGCATCGTCTTTTTTTGAAATGCATGCAGAACGTAGATGGCATCGGCTAATCGCGCTGTATAAATTACTCGATAGATTCCCGATTGATCTCGGACCCGAATCTCCTCGACGCCTTTCCCTATATCGGGCATCGGCTTGAAGTCGTCTGGAGGATTCCCGTTTTGCACCTTAGCAAGCTGACGGCCAGCAGCCTGACGTGCATTCCTGGGGAAATTGACGATTGCCTTCAACGAGTCGCCAAGGAACTCGATCTCTTTCATTGCCTTATTATATCCGTTTGGATATAGAATGCAAGGTGCCGAGGATACGAGCGGGCACATCGATTATTCTTAACGAAGGAGGGCAGCGCCATGACATAGGTACGCAACTGCGACCTGGAGTTTGTCATGAGCCGCTCAACTCGCCGCCCCTTTGCGGCGATTACGGGCACCGCCAGCGCCAAGGACGACAAGCGCATGGCCCATCGCGGTGTCCGCCGCAAGCAAGACCTCGCCTTGAAAACCTGCGCCGACTACGAAAGTCTGCTCATTCCTCATGAGCTTGAGTGCGCATGGAACAACACCTGGTGCTGGGGTCGCGATGGCGCACAGATCGATCAACGCCGCCTGCGCTTTTCGCCCGACGAATGGAGCCAGAAGCACTATCGGAAGCTGCTGCGCAAATAGCGGCTCGCCTGGATACTATGCCGCCACTCGGCTGGATTGACGCACCGGCCGCCGCTCTACGTATGCCGGTTGTACTCCGGAGGGCCGGCCATGACCAGGCCGCTCTTCTGGCGGCCGTGGATGTACCAGCAGAACCACGACGTTTCATGCACTGCGGATTCATCGGCGGAACGGAGGTCGGCGTAAGCGACCCGTCCGTAGAGATAAATCTTTGTTTCCCATTCTTCGACGCGCCGCAGGTCTTCTGCGGTTTCACAAACCGTTTTCACATCGCCGCGGCGGAAGGACTTGATTCCGGTGGATTCGCCCGGCAGCAGGATGATCGGAGAGTTTGGGGCTCGCGCCTCGGTTTTGAATCCGGGATTCGGAGGAAGCTGCGCCGCGTCGCGCGCGGTGGCGATTTCGTCGACGATGGAGACGATCCGCGCCGGACTGCGCCCCCGATTCCTCGCTACGACGGTAAAGCTGTCCTGCGTGCCGGGCACAGGCTCGGGGGAGATCAGGATCCAGGGGCGTTCCGCACGCTCCTGGGCCTGGGCAAGCTGCAGCGCCGCCTTGGCGCTCTCAGCGGCTGCCTGGGCGGCGGCTTCGCCATAGCGTGTCTGGCGCTCAATCTTGCGCAGGGTTGAGAGGGCGAGCGTGATTCCCACGTACGCAATCAGCACAAGAAGGATCTGCGCCGCCCAAGCGATGCGGTCCTGCCAGGGCCACGGGGCGGGAGCCGGAGCCGGAGTGGCGATGGTGATGTGAGGTGGCTGGGCATCGCACGCGCCGCCTTGGCAGTTGGCTGGCGCGGCAGGATTGGCCTGCTCGGGCGGGGCGGTGCCAGCCGCGGTGGGAGAAACGGCGCTCGGCGCCGGAGGCGCCGCTGCGTTTGGCGCGCTCGTCTGCGCCGGTTTGGGAGTCGTTGCAGCGGGCGTAGAGGGAGACGGCTTGTTTTGGCCCGCCGCGGAATTGCCGGCCTGCGCGGCGCCTGTGGCTGCAAGCCCAAGGAAAAACAAAATGGCGACGACGCTCAGGTTCTTCGACATCATGGCGTCAATGTAGCACGGCGCAGAGGCTGCGGCGGAGTCTGGCGCAGTTGCGAGGAATCTTGTTGTGGACGACCCAATCGCTGTCGCCAGATCCGGGATTCACACGCCCACCGGAAACGGCTTGGGGCTGGATTCGTCGGTGTTGACGCCGGTGCGCCAGTGCTCGAAGCGGCCCTGCAAAAGGCTCATGAGGCCCGTGTACCAGTAGCCGAGGACGAACAGGATGAGAAAGGGCGCGGTGAAGAAATTGTTGTTGGTGAAGGTGTAGTAGATGGCAGCGGCGAAGTAGCAACCGAGTCCGAGCTCGAACCACGGGGCGAGCTTGAGGCGCTTGCGGTATTTGGCGGCCTGGGATTTTTCTCCCTTCCGCGCCACGCGGTACTTGGGCGTGCGCACGAAGGCGCTCTTGATGCCCAACAATGCCTCCACAACCGCAATGGTGTTGGTGACGGTGAGCCCAATGCCGACGGCCATGAGGAATGGAAGGTAGTAGAAGGTCCGCGTCCATGTTCGGGGATGAATTTCGCGCTGGCTCATCAAGTAGAAGACCGCGATGGAGAAGCTGGACGCGGTGAAGAGCGGCACATCGATGAGCAGCATCTGGAACCAGCCCTGGTAGAAGCGGCAGATCATGGCGGGGATGAGCAGCGCCGACATAATGACCATGAGCGGATAACTGAGGTTGGCTGTGAGATGGTAGACGGCCTCGATCTTGTTGCGCATCGGCGCGCGCGAGCGGAAGACCTTGGGCAGAATCTTGATGCTGGTCTGGATGAGGCCCTTGGCCCAGCGCGCCTGCTGGGTTTTGAAGGCGGTCATCTCGATGGGCAGCTCGGAGGGGCACTCGATGCCGGGCTGGTATTTGAATTTCCAGCCGGCCATCTGCGAACGGTAGCTCAGGTCGGTATCTTCAGTGAGCGTGTCGTGCTGCCAGCCGCCGCCGTCGTCGATGGCCTGACGGCGCCACATGCCGGCGGTGCCGTTGAAGTTGAAGAACTCGCCGGTGCGAGCACGCGCACCGTGTTCCAGAACGAAGTGGCCGTCGAGGAGAATGGCTTCGATCTCCGTTAACATGCTGTAGTCGCGGTTGAGGTAGGTCCAGCGGGTCTGCACCATGCCGATTTCGGGCTCGGCAAAGTGGTGGATGACCTTCATGAGCCAGTCGGGCCAGGGGACGAAGTCGGCGTCGAAGATGGCGATGAACTCGCCCTTCGCCAACTTGAGGCCCGCGCCGAGGGCCCCCGCCTTGAATCCTTCGCGGTTCGTGCGATGGATGTAGACGATGTCGTGGCCGAGGGCGGCATAGCGCTCGACGATGGCGGAAGCGACCTGCTGCGTCTCGTCGGTTGAGTCGTCGAGTACCTGGATTTCGAGCTTCTCGCGCGGGTACTCCATGGCGCAGACGGCCTCGATGAGGCGGTCGATAACGAACTGCTCATTGAAAATGGGCAACTGGATGGTGACGAGGGGCAGTTCGTCGAAATGGCGGGGCGGATTGGGATGGTAGTTCTTGCGGTACTTAAAGTACTGGTAGGCCATGGTGTAGCGGTGGATGCCGTAGACCGAGAGCACAAACATCACCGCGAAATAGGGCAGCAGCATCGCCGCGTCGAACCAGTTCCAGTGGTAGAGCCCCTTGAAGGTCTGGTCGGCATACTGCATTTTGAGGTAGTGGCGCAGGCCGCTTTGTGGCGCAAAGAAGAGAAAGGCGATGCCGCGCAGCAGTCCCCCGAGCGGGCCGGCAACAGCAGGCAGAGCAGTGAGAGACGCTGCGAACAGGGCTTCAGCCTCCAGAGCTGGGACAGGGTTTATTGTACGCGAGCGGAGAACACGGGTCTCTGAGCAGCTTTGTTCGGAGCGGGCCGCGCATGGACAAGAGCGGGCGAAAGAATCGAGTAAGCTCGGCTTATGACCTTCGAGGATGTCGCCCTTCTCGTCGACTATAACTATTGGGCTCGCGACCGATTGCTTGAGGCGGTGTCGGCTCTCACGCCCGAGCAGTTCACGCGCGATCTCGGAAGCAGTTTCGGTTCGGTCCGTGGCACCATCGCGCACATCTGCGACGCCGAGTCCATTTGGCTAAGGCGGTGGCGGGGCGAGCAGCCGACAGGCTTTCAGAATGCGGATCGCCTGCCGGACGTGGCCGCTGCGCGCAGGGAATGGACGGAGTTGGAACGGGGCGTTCGCGCCGTATCGCAGGAACTGGGCGCCGTCGGCGTCGAGCGCACGATGGAGTACAGGGATATGCGCGGCGCGGCGAGGTCGGACGTGTTCTGGCAAATGGTGCAACATGTAGTCAATCACGGCAGCTATCATCGCGGGCAGGTGACGACGATGTTGCGGCAGTTGGGTTCGGCGCCTCCGAAGTATATGGATTTGATCGTGTATTACCGGGAGAAATCGCGGGTCTCTTGAGCGAAAAGTCCACCGGATCGCGGTCACAAATCTCGCAAGAAGATAGCGAAGACGATGGAATGGTGACCAGGGACGGGCCCTTCAGGATTGGGGGCCGAACATCGTGCACGATTGCGATTGATGAATCCTGGCCGACATATTGGTGCTGACCGACTTCTGTAACCTTGGCGCCTTGGTCTTCGACCACGAGGTCCCGAGCCGCATTCTGGAGGGCTTTTTTGAGAGTCCGTGAAATCGGATCAAGATACTCGTTTTGAATTAGAGAAGCTGTGGGCAAAAACTTGGAATTTGGTGATTCCTCTAGTCACTCTGCTTGCTCATCGAAGCGCGTCGCCGGCCAGGATACCCATCCATGACGGTCCCGCTTTGCTGCGATTTGCAGGGGTATATACTGCCGATGGAGGTCGTTCGCTGCCTTTCTCACGGCATTCGCTTTGAGGGAGGATCGCGGGAGGCAGCTTCTTTCGAGCAGATTTGCAGAACTAAGCCACTGCGTGGGGCGGATCAGGCATGGACGACCCAAAAAAGCAGAAATACGAGCCGGAAGCTCCGACACTTATAGCTGTTCGCAGTGTGCCTCCCTCCGGCACATCTGGACAAAAGGACGCTGACATAAACAAGACGGTTCCACCACAAGCCGACGATCCCACCAGATCCTCCGACGCTCCCACACTGCTCGACACTTCAACGCCGACCCTGATGGCCACTTCGAGCGCGCGTCCGATCCCGGCTGCTGTCACTTTGCCTCCCGAAACGCCAGCGCAAATCTCAGGCGATGGCACAGATGCCACGAGCAGTACATGGGGCGGCGCAGCTCTTCGACCGGGAACCGTCTTTGCGAGCCGCTACGAAATCATCAAAATCCTCGGCGAAGGCGGCATGGGGGCAGTTTACAAAGCGCGAGACATCGAGCTGGAGCGAGAGGTCGCGCTCAAAGTCATCAAGCCCGAGTTGGCCAATAATCCTGAAATCTTGCTGCGCTTTAAGCAGGAGCTGATCCTAGCGCGCCAGGTTACTGACCGGAACATCATCCGCATCTTCGATCTTGGGGAAGCTGCCAAGACCAGGTTCATCACGATGGAGTACGTTGACGGCCAGAACCTCCATGAAATCCTGCGAGAGCGGGGCAAGCTGGAAGTCGCGGAAGCCGTCGACATCATGGAACAGGTGGTCAGCGGACTGGCCGCCGCACACCGCGAAGGAATCATTCACCGCGATCTGAAGCCGGGCAACATCATGCGCGACGCGAACGGCCGGGTCGTGGTCATGGACTTCGGACTGGCTCGCACCCTCAGCGGCGACGGAATGACGCGAACCGGCGCCATGCTGGGCACCATCGAATATATGTCCCCGGAGCAGGCGCAGGGCAAGGAACTCAAGGCCAGCTCCGATATCTTCACCGTCGGCCTCATCCTCTATGAGTTGTTATCCGGAGCCACGCCCTTCCAGGCTGAAAGCGCCATCGCCAGCCTGCTAAAGCGAAATCAGGAACGTGCTGTCCCCTTGGCGGACATCGACAAGAAGATCCCGGGCTCTCTGAGCAATATTGTCAGCAAATGTCTCGAGAAGGATCCAGCTCTCCGCTACCAGAGCGGGGATGAACTGGCTGCAGATCTTCGCGCGTGGCAGGGCCGGGGCGGCAGTTCCAGGATCTCTGTTACCTCGACTCGGTTGCGTATGAACCGGCTTCGCGAACTGCCCTGGAGGTGGATCGCGGTTACCGCCGCGCTGATTTTGGCAGTCGCGGCGGGCATTTCCTGGTACGTCGTCAAAAGGCAACTAGCCGCGAAATCAGGGACGCATGCACCGGTCTCGGTGCTGGTCGCCGACTTTGAGAACCATACCGGCGACCCGGTTTTGGATGACACCTTGGAACCGATGCTCGGTGTGGCCCTGGAAGGCGCTAGCTTTGTCAACGCCTACAGTCGCGGGGAAGCGCGCAAGCTGGCCAAGAAACTCCCGAATTCCACGGACAAACTCGACGAGCAGTCAGCGCTGCTGGTCGCAAGGAGCCAGGACGTCAGCGTAGTTGTTACGGGCGACATTAGCTTGCGCGGCGACACGTACGATATTTCGGCGATCGCATTGGACGCCGTGAGTGGCAAGGAGATCGCAAAAGCGGAGATCACCGTCGCCAATAAACAGGACATTCTATCCGGCCTTCCCAAGCTGGCAGCGCCGATTCGCAAAGCTCTGGGCGACTCCACGCCCGCCTCGGTCCAGTTCGATGAGGTCAGCGGAGGATTTACCGCCGCATCCCTCGAGGCTGTTCACCAGGACGCTCTCGGTGTTGATGAACAGTTCGCGGGCAACTTCCAGGCGGCATTCGATTCGTTCCAGAAGGCAGCGGAACTGGATCCGAAGTTTCCGCGGGCTTACACCGGCATGGCGGCCATGGCGCAGAACCTGGGAAGGCCCAGTGACGCCATAAAGTACATGAAAATGGCGATGCAATACGTGGGCCGCATGACAGAGCGGGAACGCTATCGCAACCGCGGGCTGTACTATCTCACCACCGGTGACTGGCAAAACTGTGCGCAGCAATACACAGAGCTCGTCAAGCGCTACCCCGCGGATCGCGTCGGTCAGAACAATCTCGCCTCTTGCTATACGCAGTTACGCAACGCGCCGGAGGCACTGGAAGCGGCGAAACACGCAGTTGAGATTGTCCCCAAGGGAGTGGGGCAGCGGCTGAACCTGGCATTCATCAGCGCCTTTGCCGGTGATTTTGCCGCGAGCGAAAGGGAGGGGCACGCCGCGCTGGAGATCAGTCCGACGGCCGCACAGGGATACCTGGTGCTCGCCGAAGCGCAACTCGGAGAGGGGCAGATCGACAAGGCGGCTGAATCGTACCATCAGCTTGAGAGGTTTGGTGCGCCGGGCGCATCGACCGCCAACGCTGGACTAGCCGATCTTGCTGCCTATCAGGGGAAGTATGCAGAGGCAGCGCGCATCCTCGCACAAGGAGCCACTGCGGATGTGGCCGCTAAGATGACCGACAATGCCGCGAGGAAGTACGCGGCGCTTGGGAACATCGAAGAAATACAGGGAAACCATGCGGCAGCGCTCTCTGACATTGGCAAGGCGTTGGCGAACAGCCAGTCCACCCAGATTGAGTTCCTGGCAGCGAACAGCTATGTCGATGCTGGAGAGCTCGCGAAGGCGCAAAAGCTTGCGACGAGCCTCTCGTCCGCACTGACAAGCGAGTCGCAGGCTTATGGCAAGATCATCCAGGGGATGATCGCACTGAAGCGGAAAGACGCCAATGAAGCAGTAAGGCAGATCACGGCCGCGAACAACCTTCTGGACACCTGGATCGGCCGCTTCGATCTGGGGCGGGCTTACCTTGAAGCGGGGGCATTCGCGGAGGCTGACTCAGAGTTTGATCAATGTGTGAAGCGGCGAGGCGAAGCCATCGAACTATTTATGGATAACGTGCCGACTTATGCCTGGTTTCCGCCCGTGTATTACTATCAGGGACGCGTGCGGGAAGGAATGAAGAGCGAGGGGTTCGCGGATTTCTATAAGACTTATCTCAGCATCCGCGGGCAGTCGACGGAAGATCCGCTGGTTCCCGAAATCCGCCACCGTATCGGCCAATAAACGGCGGCAGGGTCGCGGGCCAATCACCGAAAGCGCAAAACCAATGCCGTTGCAGAAGCGTTTCGTCCCCGTGATCGGAATGCTGAAGATCGAGTGCGAAACGGCGTCATTGTTTCGCGGTTACGGTCTTTGTAACCTGCGGTGCTGCCGCGTAGTTAGAGTTGCCTGCCTGGTTGGCGATCACCGAACACGTTCCCGTTCCGCTGGTCATCGTATAGGTTGCGCCTGAATTGCTGCACGCCCCGGAACTGGTGAAGGTGACCGCGTTCCCGCTGCCGCCGTTCGTAGCCGCCACCTTGAAGGTGCTCTTGTAAGCGGCTGTTGCCGGAGGATTGGTGGTGAACGTGATCGTCTGCGCGACCAGAGTCGCAGTTACAGTCTTCGTAACCTGCGCTGCTGCCGCGTAATTAGTGTTGCCCGCCTGGTTGGCGATCACCGAACACGTTCCCGTTCCGCTGGTCATTGTATAGATTGCGCCTGAATGGCTGCATACCCCGGAATTGGTGAAGGTCACAGCGTTCCCGCTGCCGCCACCCGTGGCCGCCACCGTGAAGCTGCTCTTGTAGGCGGCACTCGCCGGAGGGTTGGTGGTGAACGTGATCGTCTGCGTGGCCAGAGTCGCACTTACGGTCTTCGTAACCTGCGCCGCTGCCGCGTAGGTAGAGTTGCCTGCCTGGTTGGCGATCACCGAACAAGTTCCCGTGCTGCCGGTCATCTTATAGGTCGCACCTGAATTGCTGCACGCCCCGGAACTGGTGAAGGTCACCGCGTTCCCGCTGCCGCCGCCCGTAGCCGCCACCGTGAAGCTGCTATTGTAGGCGGCGCTCGCCGGAGGGTTGGTGGTGAACGTGATCGTCTGCGTGGCCAGAGTCGCACTTACGGTCTTCGTAACCTGCGCCGCTGCCGCGTAGTTAGAGTTGCCGGCCTGGTTGGCGATCACCGAACACGTTCCCGTGCTGCTGGTCATCTTATAGGTTGCACCTGAATTCGTACACGCCCCGGAACTGGTGAAGGTCACCGCGTTCCCGCTGCCGCCGCCCGTAGCCGCCACCGTGAAGCTGCTGTTGTAGGCGGCGCTCCCCGGAGGGTTGGTGGTGAATGTAATCGTCTGCGGGGCCAGAACGGTCGCGCTCAGCGTGACCGGCTGCGGACTGCCTGGCGCATTGTCCATAATCTCCAGGGTCGCGGTTTGCGGTGTGTAGAACGGACCCGCGACGAAGGTAATCGTAATTGTGCAGTTGTTCCCCGCTGCTAGTGACGCCGGACAAAGACTGACTGCCACAAATTCATTGGAGTTCCCTCCCTGCACGATCGAAATGAGGGGTTGGTTGATAGTAATGGGCGCCGTTCCAATGTTGGTCACCGTGATGTTCTTCGTTGTGATGCTTCCCAAATTTACCGTGCCGAAGTTGATATTGGATGGAGACACGGTGACCAATGGTCCGTTTGCGTTTACGGTCTGCGTGACCGTCGGCGCCACGGAGTAGTTCGTGTTGCCTGCCTGATTGGCAATCACCGAACATGCTCCGGTGCTGTTGGTCATGGTGTAGGTTGCTGTGCCCGGTGTTGTGCCCGTGATGCTGCACACCCCGGAACTGGTAAAGGTCACCGGGTTCCCGCTGCCGCCGCCCGTGGCCCCCACCGTGAAGCTGCTGTTGTACGCGGCGCTTGCCGGAGCGTTGGCGGTGAACGTGATCGTCTGACTCACCGGCTGTATGGTCAACGTGCCGCTCACGAAAAGGAAAGAGTAATTCGCCGCAGCCAGAGTGCCGGTCGATACTGTGATCGGATAGTTGCCGGCATTGCTCGCTGTTGTAGCAGTCGTGGACAGCGACGGTGCGCCAGTCACCGCCGTAGATGGATCACCATTCACAAGTGGGCTGGTGGTGTATGTCAACGGCGGGAGAGAAGATTCTCCATACGTCCCCGTAATGTTTTTTGCCGTTACCGTAAGTACCGCCGGGTAAATGGTGAACGACTGCGACCCGGAGGCGGCGCTATAGGTGTTGCTTCCCACGGTGCCTGCCGGCGTCGACGCCATGATCTTGCAGGGGCCGACGCCGGTCGTGCTGCCGCTCGTCGTGCATGGCCCGGATGCCGTGAAGCTGACCGGCAACCCGGAGGAGGACGAAGCGCTCAATGAGAACGTGCTGCCATATTGCACATTCGGCAATTGTGGAAAATTGATTGTTTGCGATTGCGTGTTGGAACCCTGAGGCAGGATCGTGAAGGTTCCTGACACAGAATTGGCAGCGTTGTAGAAGGGGGGATTGCCCGGTTGCGACAGGTTCGTGCCCGGCTGCGACGCGGTGATGGTGCAGCTTCCCGCGCTGTTGAGGGCCACACTGGCCGAGGAAGCGCCGTTGCTGTCCGGGGGAGACTGGCTGGCGATGGAGCAGGATCCTGTCGCGCTGATCGCGCTGAAGCTCACCTGCAATCCATTTGCGGCGCCGTTCGATTCAGCAGTCGCATAGACGGTGAGTGGCGAAGTTGAAATCGAAACGGAACTCGGCAAGGCGGGAGGTCCCAGGACGATCGTCTGGTTATTCGTAAGCACCGCCGGCGGCGAGGGTGCACTCTGCCCCGGCGACGGATCGATTGGTACCGGAAGCAGGGTGGTCGATATCGTGTAGACGACGGTATGTGAAGTCAGATCCGGATTCGTGTCGGTAAATGTGGTCGCCGGCGGGTTTCCATTCTGCCCGCTGACGCTGCCAATCACAAACGGCGCGTAGGCTTCAGAACCGCGAGAGATTGTGTAGGTGGCAACGACACCGAAAGCTGGCGCCGTCCAATTGACCACGACAGGCGCCCCCGGGGATGTCGACTGCGGTGTCTCGGTGGGTGAAGATGGAGGACGAAC
>Ga0182027_10014375_pt1 | contig 10964 bp, 9 predicted proteins | sample 712E1DmetaG_FD_121300 | JGI IMG/M metagenome (GOLD analysis project Ga0182027, IMG submission 121300) | Permafrost microbial communities from Stordalen Mire, Sweden - 712E1D metaG (Illumina Assembly) | ecosystem: Environmental > Terrestrial > Soil > Wetlands > Permafrost | place: Sweden...
GAGCTGTGCGACCCAGTACCGCGGTCTCAGCCTGCTCACCTGTGGGACCATCCCGCCCAACCCGTCGGAGCTGCTGGCGTCGCAGCGGTCCCTGGCACTACTGCGAGGCTTCGAGCGGGCGCACGACCTGGTGGTCATCGACACCCCGCCGGTCGGCGCGGTGACCGATTCCCTCAGCATCGCCGGCGGCAACGCGATGCGCGTCGTCCTGGTCGTCGAGGCGGGCCGGACCAATGCCACGGAGGCCGCCGCAGTGATCGAGTCGCTGCAGGGCGTCGGCGCCAAGGTCATCGGTGTCGTCCTCAACAAGGCGACCCAGCGCACCTCCTCCCGCTACTACTACTACCACTACACGACCGCTGCCGACTCAGAGCCTCCGGTGGACTCCCGGCCGGAAGCCGAGGCGGAGATCTGGAGCCCGATCGGGGAGAGCAGTCCAGCCGTTGCCGGCGGGGGATGAGACAGATGGGCGTATCGGGGGGTTCCCGGGCGGCCCGCCTGCTCGGTGTGGTGCGGCGCCATGACCGCAGGCGAACGCCATCCCAACCGCTCCCGGCACATCTTCTCAGCGGCCTGCGGGTCTATGGGATCAACTGGCTGGCGGAGGTCGTCGCCGTCGAGGCCGCTTTCCTTCTGGCCTTTCTCGTCCGCTACGGCGGACGCATTCCCGCCGACTACCGGGGAGAGCGCGTCGTCGTCGCCGCGGGGCTCGTCGTGGCCAGCTACACGGTCTTTGACCTCGTCCTGCACACCTACCGGATCGTCTGGCGTCACGCCGTGCTGGTCGACATGGCGACGCTCGCCCTCACCGTCCTGGCCACTGCAGTGGCCATCGGCTGGGTCGAGCTGGGCCCGATGGCCGGCGACCGGCCCATCCCCCTGTCCGTGCTCGCCATCGGCGGCACCCTTGCCTACCTCGCACTCGCCCACCTGAAGCTGTTTCCCCGCGCCCGGCAGACCGTCTCTCAAGCGGGTGTCGGCCGGCCGCTGATCATCTTCGGGGCGGGCCAGGGCGGCATCAGCCTCGCCAAGGAGCTGGCGACCCACACCGACGGCTACCGCCCGGTGGCCTTCCTCGACGACAACCGGCGGAAGGTCGGTCGCGAGATCGTCGGCCTGCCGGTGGTGGGAACCCGCGAGGCGCTCGGTCGCGCGCTCACGCATTTCCGCGCTGAGACCGTGGCGGTGGCCATGCCCTCCCAGGCGCCGTCCCGGATCTCCGAGATCAGCCGCTATGTGCTCGATGCCGGGGCGAGGCCTCTCGTGCTCCCTTCTATCGGCGAGCTGCTCGCAGGCGCCAAGATGTCGCTCCGCAACGTCGGTATCGAGGAACTGGTGGGGCGTGTTGAGGTGACCGTGGACACCGCCGCCATCCGCTCCACCTTCGCCGGGAAGCGTGTGATCGTGACCGGAGCTGCGGGTTCGATCGGCAGCGTGCTTGCACGTAAGGTCGCAGCCTTCGAGCCCTCACGTCTGGTCCTGCTCGACGTCAACGAGAGTGGGCTTGCAGACCTGCGCGACGAATTAGCACCAGCACACTGCGATCTGGAGATCGTCGTCGACAGCATCACTGACTGCAGAGCCATGACCGCCGCCTTCCAGCGTGTCTGCCCCGATATCGTCCTGCACGCCGCCGCCCTCAAGCACGTCGACATCGTGGAGATTCAACCGCGGGGAGCTGTCGAGGTCAACGTTCGAGGCACCTGGCTCTGCGCGCAGGCGGCAGAGGAGGCGGGGGCAACACGTTTCGTGTTCATCTCGACCGACAAGGCCGTCGACCCCGAGGGAGCCATGGGTGCCTCGAAGCGCATCGGCGAGCTGATGATGGCGTCGCTGGCGGGATCGTCCACGGTATTCGCTGCGGTGCGTTTCGGCAACGTGCTCGGCAGCCGGGGCAGCGTCTTGCCCAAGTTCGAGCGCCAGATCGCCGCCGGCGGCCCGCTGACCGTCACCCATCCGGACATGTGGCGCTTCTTCATGTCCACAACAGAGGCGGCGTGGCTGGTGCTGCAGAGCGCCGCCTTCGCCGAGCCGGGCCGCGTCTACATTCTCGATATGGGTGACGAAGTGCGGATCGCCGACTTCGCTCAGCGGCTCGCCCTGCTTCACGGCCTGCGCGTCCCCCGGGACATCCAGATCATCTACACGGGGCTGCGGCCCGGCGAGCGGCTGCGTGAGCGGCTGGTCGGGGTGCATGAGTCGGTGGTCGCCACCGCCCATCCCAAGATCATGGAGTTGAGCGAGTCCGACTGTGGCCTCCTACACGTGGGCTGGGAGCGCGTCGTCGACGAGCTGTCGGATGTCTCGTCCGCCGGCGATGACGTGGCGGTGCGCGCCCGGCTGCTCGAGCTCACGAGTGGAACCCTCGGCAGCGCCTTGGCCGTGTGAGATGAGCCAGCGATCCGCGTGGCTATCGCAGCCACGGCCGCTCTCGACTTTCCCATCTCGGCAGGCGCGACCGCGGTGGTGCTCATCGTGCTGACCGAAACCACCATGGATGCACGTCTCGCTGCCGATGCGACCGTCGAGGCCTCTCAGCCGCGGAGCGTGTTCATCAGATACGGCCGAGGCGTGGCCTGGTCGCTGGTCGGTACTGCCGCCGGCCGAGGCATCACCCTTCTGGCGACGATCGTGCTCGCCCGCATGCTGGGTCCTGCCTCTTACGGGCGCTGGGGCGTCATCCAGTCGACGATCGGAGCTGCCGCAGCGCTTGCGGGCTTCGGGGCCACCCTGACAGCGACCAAGCAGGTGGCCCAGCATCGGAACACGACCCCCGAGGCCGCTGCAGGTCGTGCGGTGCTGGCACTGGTCGTCGCGGGAGCGGGCGGCCTACTGGGGGCGACGATCCTGATTCTGGGTGCTGATCCTTTCGCGAACCTGATGTTCCCCGGCGCGTCGCTGGGCCCCTTGATCCGCCTGGGTGCCGGCGCCCTCGCCTTCGGCATCCTTGGAGGAGCGCAGGTCGGGGTCCTCATCGGTCTGGAGGCATTCCCATCCGCATGCGTGGTAACCCTGGTGAGGGGAGTGGCGATGGCGTTCGGTGTGATCGCGGGCGCATTGATGTTCGGCGTCGCAGGCGCGGTTGCGGCCGGCTGTGTCGGCGAGTTGGCCGGTGCCACTGCGGGTTATGTCGTCACCCGCCGGGCCTGCCGCCGCTCCGGACTGCACCTCTATCTTCGTCTCGCTTGGAGAGAGCGGTCAACTCTCTGGCGCTTCAGCCTCCCTGCGTTCGTCGCCGCAGCCAGCGTGGCGCCTGCGATGTGGCTGGCTCAGGTCGCGCTGATGCACCGGCCCGGCGGCGTGGTCCAGGCCGGCTACTTCGCCTTCGGTTACCGATGGTACCTGTTCGTCATGTTCTTCTCTTCCACCATCGCTCCGGTTGGTCTAACTGTCCTATCTAACCTGCGATCGACCGCTACGCCTGCGACCCATGCCCACTTCCTCCGGGTAGCGATCGGCATCAATCTGGCGGTAGTGGCGCCTCTGGCACTCGGCGTCGTGTTGCTCGCACCGCTCCTTTGTCGCTTCGCCGGTCCCGGCTATGCCGCGGCAACCCCGACCGTCGTCGTGTTAGCCGTGACTTGCGTCTTCGGCGCGCTCAACAATGCGCTTAGCCAGGCGGCGCTGAGTCTGGATCGGATCAGGGCATGGGTCATCAGCGACATCGCGCTAGCGGTGACTCTGGGTGCTCTCGCTGTCTGTTTGGCCCCCGGTCTCGGGAGCCTCGGAGTGGCGCTCGCGTATCTCGCCGGCTACTTGGTCACGTGTGTCGTGCTCGTCGGCCCGGTTGCGACTGCGACGTCACGAGCTGCCCGCGACTCTCTTGCCTGGAAGAGCCAAGAGACGGTGACTGGCGGATGAGGGATCACCTCGCTCGAGGCATCATCGTGCCGTGGCAGTGTTGCGCGCGGCTCCCCGAGCTCGCAACACGCGCAGGGCTCAGCGCACGGGGAGTAGCGCACTGGTCCGGCTCTGGGTCGGCTCTCACAGGGACCCGCTGATGTCTTCCGCCCCCCTCATGACCACAGCGTGTCGCGACAGCTTGTTGTCCGAGACTCGTCCATCATCCCACTCGCCGCGGCGGGACCGATTCGGCCTTGCCTCTGGCCTCTGCGTATGCCTTGTCGGTTTGATCCTCATTGAAATTCTCCCGAGAGAGCTCTGGGAATCGCCTGTTGCTTTCGGCGTCCTGCTGATCGTGCTCCTGACCGCCAACGCTCGTTTGCTCCCGCCGGGTGCTCTCTGTTGGCCGAACATCTTCATCGTGCTCACCTTCCTGACAAACATCAGCTACTTCTTTGCGGTTGAGCTCCACCTTATCGCTCCCATCTCGTACATGCCTTCTCTGGACGACCCCGGAACGTCCACCGCCCTTCAGATCGGCGCGCTCGCAATCCTCGCAACTGAGGTTGGCGTCCTGGTGGCTCTCCTCGTCCTCAGACCTGCTTCCTGGAACCGGAACCGCTCAGCATCGGGGCTGCAGTCGCCCTGGTCTGGCTCCCGTCTGGTTCTGTGGGTCGGAATCGTGGTCACCGTACTCGCTGCTGGCCTGTATCTCTACCTCGTCGTACAACTTGGTGGCATCAAGCTTCTCTCGGGGCACGAGTACACCCAATACATGAACGAGCTCTTTTCAGACCGTCCGGCCTTCGGGACGCTGGGCGTTAGCTACCTACCGACCGGCCTCCTTCTCATCTACGCGGGGATCGACAGCCGGGGGCCACTCGCGAGACGGCACCGCCTACTGGTCATCGGACTGCTAGGACTCTATGCGCTGGTCACCCTCAGTATAGGTGACCGCAACGACGCGCTCCTCGCCGCCCTGGGCTTCCTGTATATTCACAACGGCTTCGTCTCTAAGTTCCGTCTGAGGGGGCTGGCGCTATGGTGCGTGGTGGGTGCTCTGCCGCTGCTGCTTCTACTGTCCTACATTGGTGAGGTGCGCAGCGGGCCACCCGTCGGCTCGCCCATCAGCGCTACCACAGGGTATGAGGCGATTTCTTCGGCCTACTGGCCGTACATCGGGTTCATCGACTACTCCTCGGAATACGGCTACAGTCTAGGATCAGCGCCGTACACAGTCGCCATCGCGCACGTACTCCCAACCATACTGTCGTCGTCGCGCGGGATCTCCTCGAGCGGATTCACACGCTCCACTACGTTTATCACTCAGTGGATATCCCCGGCGGATGCCTCTGTCAACATAGGCCTCGGCGGTTCGGCGATAGGTGAGGCATACGCTTCCTTTGGCACCGTCAGTGTGGCATTGCAGTTTGCGATCCTAGGACTCTTGCTTGGCGGCACGGAGATAATGGCGGTGCAGAGCCGACGGCTTTCCTTCATCGTGTTCTTGATCTTGGTGTTCATCCCCATGCTGTTCTACCTGCGCGATGACCTGTTCGGCCTGCTGAGGCCCCTGGTCTGGAGCACGCTGTTGGCAATGGTAGTTGGAGTTGCGCATTCGGTCTCTGTCCGGCATGGGGATAGAGGAGTTGCAATACCCGCTATTAAGACCTCGACTCGATGGCACCCACCCGCTGTCGAGCGAGGACGCTTCGGAAGCGCAGGATTACGATGATCGTCGATGGTCTTTGGAGGCTGGACGAGCGCCGCGTGCCGACGGCTGGGAATGCGCCTTCCGGTGACGGCAGGTTTGGCGACATGACGACGCTTGTCACCGCTCGCAACTGGCCGTCTGAGGCCTTCCGGAGTCGTTCGTCACTTTCGGCGCCCTGCGTCATCGCGCACATCCCTGGCCTTCGCAGAGTGCTGCGAGGCATTGGGACCGCACGGCGACCCGGAAGCCACCCTGTGGCAACCGTTCTGCTCCTCGCGACAAAGGACTACCTCCTCGGCCGCGGGCGCTGGAACGCGGAGTTGCATCGGCGGCAAGTCGTGCGCGAGCACCTCCTAGCCCGACGTCCAGTGGTCGGTCTCGTGTCAGTGCAGGCGGCGTGCTTGGCGTCCCTGTGCTTTGGATTGCCGCTGGCAAGCATCGTGGTTCTGGACCCGTTGCGGCAACGAGCCGCCGGCGCCAAGTTGGTGACACGCGCATGAGGATCTGTATCGTCGGGGGCATCTTTGGAAAGTCTGACGAGTACCGAAAGACGGTGCCATGGGCTCCAGAGAGCGTTCTTGCAGCGGGCTTGGAGGCCCGCGGGCACTCCGTCGCGACCGTGGGCCACGGAGGCTCGGTGCGATATTCGGACTTCGACGTGGTCCACGTGCACCACCTCGCCCGTGGAGCGATCGAGGCTGCGCTCGACCGCTCCATGGCGCCGCTCGTCTTCACCCCACACAGCCGGGCTCCAATTGGGATCAGACGAGCGGCGTTGCACTTCGTCGTGAATCGCTCCGATGCACTGGTAGCGCTCGCGGCCGCCCTGGTGCCGCCGCAGAATCGTAGAACTGGTGAGGGAGACACCATTCGCGCCGTGATCCCGAACGGCATACCGGTTGAGGGCTGGAAGTTACGGGCATGTCGACCACCACACCCCGGCGAACCCTGGCGCCTGCTGTACGCCGGCCAGCTGATTCCCGTCAAGCGAGTAGATCTGCTCATACATGCGCTCGCCGATCTCGTGCCGAGCCATGATGTGGTCTTAGAGCTCGCCTACCAAAACGACACCTGCGAGGGCTCGCTTCGGCGGGTGGCTGCTGAGGCCGGAGTTGCTGGCCGAACGACGTTCATGGGTGCCCTCCCTCAGGCGATCTTGGCAGAGGCATATCGGCGTGCTCACGTCGTTGTCCTGCCGAGTGCAAGCGAGTTTCTGCCCAGCGTTCTGACCGAGGCGATGCTTTGCGGCACACCTGTCATCGGCACCGACGTTGGCGCGGTGCGTGAACAGGTCGGTCAGTTCGGCATCGTGGTGCCGCCAGGGAGCGCAGCCGCGCTGGCGGACGCTATCGCGCGTATGATCCGTGACTACGGTAAGTTCTCGGCCCTATCCGAGGCCATGTCAATGTCGGCACGAGCGCGATACTCAGTCGAGGCCATGCTAGATGCCCACGAGGACCTGTACAGCCGCGTGACCCGCCGGGCCCGCCCGCCGATCCGCCACCGCGGGAATCGTATGCTCGGAACCGGGGTTCGCACCGCGCTCAGGGTGTGGGACTCAGCCCGTTCTGTCACGGGATCCCGACGTTTTTCCGGAGCGGCACGATGACACCCTCCCGCCATCGCAGCGTCTCGGAGCAGCTGCCGTGACCGCCTCGCTGGTTCCCCTTTTCCCCGAACCTGGACTGGACGAGATGACGACGCTAGTCAGCACCTATAGCTCCCCCTCTGAGGCCTTCTGGCGGTACTTTGAGCTCGGGGCCGTGAGAAGCGCTGATCGCCAGCGTCCGATACTCGAGATCGGCTGTGGTGATGGCACGTTCAGCAGCATGGCCTTCGAGACGATCGACCAGGCCATCGACGTCAATCCGCACGCCGTCGAGAGGGCGCGGCGGCAGAGTACGCTGTATCAGGACGTCCGGCGGATGGATGCCAGGGCGCTCACCACCGAGCCGGATGCGTTCGCCACTGTCTACGCGAACTGCGTCCTCGAGCATATCCCAGACCTCCGCAGGGTTCTGGAGGGCATTCGGGTCACCCTGCGTCCGGGTGGCCAGCTCGTGGCCACCGTCCCGCTGCGAACGATGAACGACTACCTGGTCATCCGCCGTCCCTGGTATGCGGAGGTGCGTCGCCGGCAGCTCGTTCATTACAACCTCCTGACCACCCAAGAATGGCGGAGCCTGCTCGCCGTTGCCGGCTTTCCGTCGGTGGCGGTTTCCCCCTACCTGCGCGGGTCCCAGTGTCGTCTCTGGGACCGGCTCGACAGTGTCGCCTGTCTCGGCGTGCGCCGCTACCGGCTCGGTGCCGCCTACCGAATCCTCCGGGGACGCCTGCTTCCAGCGGACGCCCATCACTTGCTATGCCAGGCCATCGCGCGCGCCCTCTATCGGCAGGCATGTCTGCCTGCCGCTGGGGCGGCGTGTGCCGTGCTCATCGTTGCGTCCTGATCCATGGCCCTGCGCATCGCTCACATCGGCCCAACGGAGGTCCCGGTCTGGCACCGGAAGGGGGGCGCGCTTCAACGCAGGATGGTGGAACTGGCCCGAGTGCAGGCCCAGATGGGGGATCAACCCCTCATTGTCTCGCCAGCGTCGGCTGAGTTTGAGTGCCGGGAGATTACCGTCGAGACGATCGGCATACCCTGCCGGCTTCCACGCCCTTGGCGCGACTACGAGATGGCCTGGCGGGCACGGTCCCCACTGGCGAAGTTCCGTCCCCAAGTGGTCCACTTTCACGGGGTGCCTCACGGCGCCTCGCTCACCGCCGCTGGCATACCGTCCGTCTTGACAGTGGATTGGTTCCGTTATCGGGGCTCTGGTCGCCGTCTCGGGCGGGCCGTCTACAGCCGGTGGCTTTCCCGCTTCGCCGCCGTCACGGTCGTCTCGGACTACTGTCGTAACGGCTTCGGGGAGTATTGGCCGAACGCCCCCGCGGCCCGCACCGTCCCCAACGGGGTCAACCTGGACCAGTTCCGACCTGATCCCGAGCAAGGGGAGCGGATGCGGAGAGCCACCGGCATCGATCCTGGAGCCCCGATCGCGCTCTATGTCGGTCGGGTCTGCGAGCAGAAGGGAAGTGACACTCTTCTGGACGCCATCCCGGTGATCAGGCGTTTCGCACCGGCGGCGGAGGTCGTGGTGGCGGGACCGCCGTCGCAGTTCGGGCGGACGGAAGTCACACCGATTGTCGATCGCCTGGTCGCGGCCGGCGTCCGCTACCTCGGCGCGGTCGACGAGGATGCCCTGGCTGGCGTCTATAACATGTGCGATGTCTTTGTCATGCCGACGAGGCGCGCCGAGATGTTCGGCATGGCGGTCGCAGAAGCGGAGGCGTGCGGCAAACCGGTCGTCGCCACCCGCGTAGGCGGGCTTGTTGAAGTGGCTTCGGCGGACTCGGCCCTGTTCGTCCCTCCCGGAGACGCCGCAGCGCTGGGCCAGGCAGTCGGCTCTGTTCTCACGGATCCAGCGGCGCGGGCTCGCATGGGGGCTGCGGCTCTGCAGTGCGCGCGCCGGTTTGGGTGGGAGACCGTCGCGACGTCGTTCCGAGCAGTGTATGAGGGAGCGTTGGCGCACAGCGACGACCACGTCAGTGGGACGGCACACAACGCGGCTAATCTGTGATGCTCCCCGTGGTCTCCGTTCTCATGCCCGTGCACAATGGCGAGACGTACCTCCAAGAAGCCATCGCAAGCCTCGAGCGCCAGACCCTCGATGAGTGGGAACTGATTGCCGTTTTGGATCGGTGTTCCGACGCGACCAGGAGGATCTTAGAGAGTGCCGGTGATTCACGCATCCGGATTGTGGACGGGCCGCGACCTGGTGGTTTGATTCTCTCTCTCAACTGCGGACTGGCGCTATGCCGGGCACCCTATGTGGCCCGCTTTGATGCGGACGACGTTTGCGAGCGAGAGCGGCTCGCTGTGCAGAAGGCAGCTTTGGACGCGCGCCGCGACTTGGTCGTCCTCGGCACGAGTGCCACACGTATCGACCGCGACTCCAAGGAGATCGGGTTTTTCCCGGTAACCTGCGGCACCCCACAGCTGCGACGGCGTCTCCTTTGGCGCAACTCTCTTATTCATTCGTCGGTGATGTTCCGCTTGGAGACAGTGGTCGCAGTGGGCGGCTACAACCCGCGCATGCTTCGTGCGGAGGATTACGAGCTATGGCTGCGGGTCGCCGCGGTGGGAGAGATTGACAACCTACCTCGGCCCCTCATCCGCTACCGTATTCACGCGGGTCAGTCGTCACGGCGGCGTCCCTATGTCCCGAGCTTCCGACTGCTTCTCCAGGCTCGCAGACAGTTGGGAGAGAAGGAAAGGGTATCGCCGGGCGGAGTGCTCTTGCGTCATACCGCGTGGGCGGTTTGGCAGCAGCTGCCGTGGAAATGGCCGCTGCCATGAGGCCTCCACGGACACGGGTTCTGTTCGTCACCAGCATGGGTGCCACCCTTCGCCGATTCGTGGCGCCGCCGGCGGAGCGGCTGACCGCCGATGGCTTGGAGACGATCGCAGCGTCCGGGGAGCTTGGCTCTGTGCAGGGGTTGGACCGGGCCTACGAACTCCCCTCCTTTCGCCGCCACGGACCGGCAGCGGTTCTGCGTGCTTACCCAGCGCTTGGAGAGGTGGTCCGCCGCGAGCGGCCTGACCTGTTCCACGTGCACACCCCTCCGGGTCTGGTCCTCGGCCGGCGCGCCGGCCGTCGGTTGCGCATCCCGAGCGTGGCGGTCGCACACGGGACGTTTCTCGAGCCGTGGGGCCGCCGCGCGCTAGTTTCTGCGGCGGTGGAGGGCGCGCTTGCCAGGGTTGTCCAGCACACCGTGACCCTCAGCATCGAGGATGCGGCCTTCTACCGCCGCTGGGGCGGATCGTGCCCGGTCGATGTGACGCCAACCGGCGGAATGGGTCTCGACCTCGACCGGATCGCCGCAGCTGCGAGTCATCCGCATCGCGTGGCAGCCCCGCCATCCGTCTTGGTGGTGGGCCCACTGACAGCCGACAAGGAGCCGGATCGCTGCACGGACGCGACGAGGAGCATCCTGCAGAACTTCGGCGATTCACGCATCCGGCTGCTCGATTGCCCTGAGTTCGCTGGGGGATTCCGCTCACGCAACTTCGGCTTGGCCCGGCGTCGAGCACCTCTCGTGGCCAGCCTCGACGCGGACGGTGTCTGTGAGCCGGCGCGGCTGGCCACGCAGAAAAGCAGGTTCTCGATGTCAGGGCGTCGCTGGTGGCCGTGGGAAGCAGCGACATCCTCATCGATGCGGATTCCCGGGTCGTGGTGTGTAGTGCTGAACGCCTTACTTAGCCCGGATCCACCGACGAGGTGAGGGTCCGGACGCAAAGACAGGCGACCAATCCAACTGGGACAATGGAATTGATCAAAGCCAACGTCTCAGCAGGGGGTCA
>Ga0182027_10014378_pt1 | contig 10963 bp, 9 predicted proteins | sample 712E1DmetaG_FD_121300 | JGI IMG/M metagenome (GOLD analysis project Ga0182027, IMG submission 121300) | Permafrost microbial communities from Stordalen Mire, Sweden - 712E1D metaG (Illumina Assembly) | ecosystem: Environmental > Terrestrial > Soil > Wetlands > Permafrost | place: Sweden...
CACATCACCTACATGAGCGACGACAGCATGCGCGAGAAGTTCGGCCGCCGCCTGCGCGAGAAGGAAACTTTCAGTTTCGGCTTCGACGTGGACTTCGAAGTGGAGAGCTACCTGCGCTACCGCGGCAACCAGTTCGTGAATCGCTTCGACGCCAACAGTTACCTGTACATCACCAAGGCCCTGGACTATTTCGACCTCACGGCCGGCCACCAGACGCTGAACGCGGCCATGGAAGCGGCCTCGGCGCGGTTCCTGGTGATCAGCTTCAGTTCCGACTGGCTGTATCCCAGTTACCAGTCGCAGGAGATCGTGCGCGCGCTGCGCTCGCGCAATTGCGACGTGGCGTACGTCGAATTGCAGGCGAACTACGGGCACGATTCGTTCCTGGTGGACGTGGCCGAGCAGACCAGCCTGGTTCGCGGCTTCCTGGCCAGCACCTTCGAGAAGATCGCATGACCGCCGAAACCCCCAAGAAATCGCCCTTCGTGCGCGAACTGCTGGGCCGCAGCGATTACGCCATCATCGGCGAAATCGTGGAGCCCCGGACCAAGGTGCTCGACCTGGGCTGCGGCGAAGGCGAACTGCTGGCCTGGCTGGCGGCCAACAAGGAAGTGGATAGCCGCGGCGTCGAGATTTCCGGCCCCAAGGTGGCGCGGGCCATCGCGCGCGGCGTCTCCGTGCACCAGAGCGACATCGACGAAGGTTTGGCCGACTATCCCGACCGGGCCTTCGATTACGTCATCCTCAGCCAGACCTTGCAGGAGACGCGCCATCCGCGGCAGGTCTTGCGCGAGATGGTGCGCGTGGGACGCCGCGTGATCGTGGCCTTTCCGAATTTCGGACACTGGAGGGTGCGGCTGTCGATGCTCTTCAGCGGGCGCGCGCCGCGCACCAAACTGTTTCCCTACGAGTGGTACGACTCGCCCAACATCCACTTCCTGACGGTGCAGGATTTCGAGGAACTGGCCGCGGCGGAGGGCCTGCTGGTGGAGCGGCGGTACTTCCTGGCGGGACACCGCAAGATCGTGGCGATGCCCAACCTGCTGGCCGAAACGGCGGTGTTCCTGGTGAGCGGGAAGTAGGCTAGGTCTTCGGCCGTGTGATCTGGCGCCATTACCGGGCCGCTCGCTCGCGCTCGCGGTTCCGGACAGAACCGCGAGCGTGAGCGAGCGGCCCGTGGGAAGGAACGGTTTCTCGCGGTCAAGGCACTACTCGCCGGCCGGATTCGAGATCGCGCCTCTCAGGTTGAGATTACGAACCAACCGGTGCAGGTAGTTGGGGTGGATGCCGAGCAGTTTGGCCGCCTCCGTGAAGCTGCCGCCGGCCTGTTCGAGCGAGGAGACCATCACCTTCATCTTCTCGTTGCGGATGGTTTCGTGGTAGCCGCCGATCGGGCGCGTCCCCGTTGGCAAGCTCTCGAGCACGGCTTCCGGCAGGTCTTCCGCCAGGATGAGATCGGTCGAGCCGAGCACCACGGCGCGCTCGATGGCGTTCTCCAGGTCCCGGACGTTGCCCGGCCAGTCGTAAGCTTGAAGGCAAGCGAGCGCTTCACGGGCGATGCCGCTTACCCTGCGCCTGGCCTTCTTGCCGTGCCTGGCGACGAAATAACTGGCCAGCAGCGGGATGTCTTCGCGGCGGTCGCGCAAAGGCGGCATCGTCACGGACACCACATTGAGCCTGTAATATAGGTCCGTCCGGAACGTGCCACGCTCGATGGCGGCCTTTAGGTCGCGGTTGGTCGCCGCAATGAGGCGGATATCGGAACGGATCGCGCGCGTTCCCCCCACGCGCTCAAACTCGCGTTCCTGAATCACCCGCAGCAGCCTCGCCTGGCAGGCCGGCGGCATTTCTCCGACCTCGTCCAGAAACACGGTTCCGCGGTCCGCCAGTTCCAGCTTGCCGCGCTTCTCCGCATACGCTCCGGTGAAGGCTCCCTTTTCGTGACCGAAGAGGTCGCTTTCCAGCAGGGTCTCCGACAATGCGGCGCAGTTGACGGCCAGAAACGGCATGTCCGCGCGCCGGCTGTTGTGATGGATGGCCCGCGCCACCAGTTCTTTCCCCGTGCCGCTCTCGCCGCGGATCAGGACGGTGGAGTCCGTCGGCGCCACCTTCGACACAAACTGGTACACCTCGCGCATGCGCGGGCTGCCGCCGACCATCTCATGACGGATGCCAATCGCCTCCTGGAGACGAAGATTCTCCGTCTCCAGCCATTCCAGGCGGCGCGCGTTCTCAAGGGCCAGGCCGAGGATGGCGCCGACGGAACCCGCCAGCTCCAGGTGGTCCTCATGGAACGGCTCGCTGGGGTCGCGGGAATCCAGATACATGACGCCCAGGGTCCTGGCCAGGGCGACGATGGGCGCCGCCAGCACGCTGCGAGGCTGCGGCTCGGCTCGGTCCCTCGCGGCCCCCGCCGACCGGTCCGGCAGGATGCCGGTGGCCAGGATGCCGGTGACTTCGCGCCGCACCCGATCGACGATCGCGCGGTAGCTGCGCACCGTTGCCGTCGGTCCCGCCTCGCGATCCCGGTACGAGGCGAAGGACGGCTCCTGGCTTTCGCCATCGAACAGCAGGATGCCGCCGTGCTGCGCGGGAATGGCCTCGAAAATCGCCTCCAGAAGCTGCTGCGCAATTTCTTGCGCGCTGCGGACCAACTGGATGCCGGCGCCGACTCTGAGCAGCGTGGTTAGGGAGCACAGGGTCTGGCAATCGGCCGCGGCTCCCTCGGGCGAGGCCGCCGTCATCCGGTACGAGCAGTTCTCCCGCTCCGGTTGAGCGCAGCGCCGGGCGTCCGCCAGCCGCGTTACGGGCAGCAGCTCCGCGTCCCACCGCAAAAAAAGAAAACGGCAATCGCCCAGGTGGACTTCATCGCCGTGGGCCAGTATCCGCTCAGTCACCGGCAGGCCATTCACCAGGGTGGCGCCGTCCGAACCCACGTCCTGGATTTCGAACTCGTCTCCGGTTCGCCGGCGAATGCGGCAATGGCACGCGGCTATGGAAGGATCGTCGATCGGGAGTACGTTTGACGGGTCGCGTCCAATCGAAAGGTCGTCGTCGGAAAGGCCAAAAAGGCCGCCTTCCACCGGACCGCCAATCCCCACCAGCCTCGGATTAAGCACGCGGCGCATGAGCCCCCTCGATCCCATCTTTAGCACATTCCTATCCGAGCGGATACCACCACACGATCGGATAGACCCCCAGCGGGCGAATACGCACGGTTCAGGTAGCGCCGGGAGTCCCGGTCATTCAATCCCTTCAGCGAGTTGCCCCAATTTCGCGCATCGGCGCACGCTCATCGCGGGTATGGCGCGTCACGTGCCATATCAAGGGCGGACCTGATCGGAGGAGCGGGAGCAACCGAAAGTCCCGGTGCTGCCGCCTCGGTGCAGGCCCAACGAGCAAGAACCAGCTCGTCAACTACGAGGACTTAAGGAGGTCCACTATGGCAAAGAAATCGTTCGCGACGCTGGGGATCCTGGCGTTGCTCGCAGCAGCTTCCGCCTTTGGCCAAACCAAACTGACGGCTGACGTTCCCTTCGAATTCAGCTTCGCGAGCAAGGTTATGCCGGCCGGGCACTATGACATCACCCGTACGCCCGCCGTGTTGATGGTGCGCGGCTTCACGCCCGGGGCCGGGGCGCTTTCCCCTACCACCAACATCGGTGACGGCAAGGATAGCGGCCAAGGCCGTCTGGTGTTCCACAAGTACGGCGACAAGTACTTCCTTGCCGAAGCGTGGTCGGAACACAGCAGCGGCTGGGCAGTCAGCGTGCCCATGTCCAAGACCGAACGCGAAATCGCCCGCGCTAACCCGGATGTCGCCCGCGTGACCTTGCCGCTTCGAACCGGCGTGGTCACTCTTGCGTCGCTTAAGTAGCCGCGATGGCCCGCCCGGATGCCCTCGGGCGTCCGGGCCTTTCCGCCGGCATCGGCTTAGTATGCAACCCTGGGGAGTATGCAGACTTGGCGTTCGCTTCTCATCATCGCCGCCGTCAGCCCCGCAATGTGCGCTACCAGGAGCCTGTTGCTGGGAGATGCGGAACGTGGCAAGGCGTGGTTTCAGGACCTCAAGTGCACCATCTGCCACAGCGTGAACGGGGTGGGCGGGAAGAAGGCGCCGGATCTTGGGCGGGGACGGGATAGAAGCTTCGACCCCTACCGCTTGGCGGGCCTCATCTGGAACCACGCTCCGCGGATGTGGAGCGCGATGGCGGGCGCAGGCGTGGCCAGACCCGTGCTCGACGATCAGCAGGCCGCCGACTTATTCGCCTTTTTCTACGCGGCCAGCTATTTCGAGACTCCCGGCAACGCCAGGCGCGGAAAACAGGTGTTTCTTCTCCATCGCTGCGGGCAATGTCATGGGATCGAGTCTCCCGTCCGCGCCGGCATCAGGCCGGTGGCCGAATGGGATTCTCCGTGGGACCCGATCGCCCTGGCGCAGAGGATGTGGAACCACTCCGGAGACATGGCGCGCTCGCTCGATGGGGCGCAAGTTCCGTATCCACTGTTCACCGCGCAGGAGCTGACCGATGTCCTCGCCTGGCTGCGGAGCCTGCGGCCGAATGGCCAAACGGCCGGATTCGCGCCGGCATCGCCGGAGATCGGCCGTGCGCTGATCGAGTCCAAGGGTTGTGCCGCATGCCACCGCGGGGCGTTGGCGCTCGAAGGTCACCGCACCCGGTACGGCCTCACCGACTTCGCCGCGGCCATGTGGAACCACCCCTTCCGCACCGGGTATCACCAGACGCCGCTCAGCGACGCGGAGATGCGCCGCGTGGTGGGCTACCTGGTCGCCACGCAGTTCTTCGAAGAGCGCGGCGACCCGGAGATCGGCGGGCGGCTCTTTGCGAAGAAGCGTTGCAGCGTCTGCCACGACAATCCATCGAGCGGCGCGCCGGGCCGGTCGGAGATGTCGGGAAGAATGACTTCGTTCGGAATGGTGGCCGCCTTGTGGAAACACGGCCCGGCGATGTTGGATTCGATGCGGCAGCGGAACATCCCCTGGCCTCGATTCACGGGCTCGGAGATGGCCGATATTTCCGCTTATCTTTACGGGCTCCAACTCAGGCGGCGGACATCCCCGTAGACGGCCGCATCCCGATCATCAGGCCGGTGATCCCCGGCAGGCGCACGCGGCGGACCTCCGCGAAACCCGCCTCGCCCAGCCAGGCGGCATACTCCGGCTCGCTGTAGCTGCTGCCGCCGCGCGTTCCCACCAGCATGTTCAGCGCGAACAGCGCGGCAAAGCGCGGCGACGTCTTGTCCGGCTCCAGGATGAAGTCCTGAATCGCCACCCGGCCTCCGGGAGCGAGCGCCTCGCGGCAGCGGCCCAGCAGATCGAGATTCTCCTCGGGGCTGAGCATGTGGCAGATGGCGGACATGAACACCAGGTCGTACCCTTCGCCCAGGCGGTCCGAACGTAGATCGCCCGCGCGCACCGTGACGCGGTCCGCCACTCCGGCCCGCTCGATGTGGCCGCGCGCAATCGGCCCGACGGCGGCCAGGTCCAGGATATCGGCGCGCAACGCGGGGTTGGCCTGGGCGAAGGCGATCGAATAAGCGCCCGACCCGCCGCCCACGTCCAGCATGCGGCCGGCGTTCTGGGCGCCCACCGCGCCCACCACCAGCGGCGCGCGCTCCGAAGCGTTGCGGTGCATGGCGGCGATGAAGGCTTCGGTCCAGTCCGCGCCGCCGCGGGAAGTTTCTTCGTGGCCCACGGCGGTGCCGGCCCGCACGCACTCCGTGAGCGCCGACCAGCGCTGCCACAGGTGCGCGGTGTGCAGCAAGGCCGGCCGGGCGTTGTCGCGGGAACCGGCGGTGAAGTAGCGCGCCGCCGCGGGCGAGCTGCGAAACACGCCGTCGCGCTTGGTCAGCAGGCGGAGCGACGCCAGCGCGTTCAGCAGCATCTCGGTGGAGCGCGGATCGGCGCCCAGTCTGGCGGCCACTTCCGCCGCGCAGGCGCCGTCCCCCACGGCCGTGAACAAGTCGAGTTCCAGCGCCGTGAGCATGACGCGGCTTTCCTGAAACGCCCGCATGCGCTCGTTCAGGTCGTCAGGGACCGCTCCGGAGGCCTCCTGGACGCGGCGCGCCGCCAGCATCTTCTCGCGGCTCTTCAGGATCTCCGCGTGCACCCACGCCTGGTCGGTTTGCGCCAGGCGCGCGACGGGCGTGCCTTCCTGGAAATGCGAGTGGACGATCTCCGGCACGTCCGCCTCGGTAACACCCGAATACCAGACGCCTTCGGGATACACCACCAGGTTCGGGCCGTGCTCGCACAAGCCCAGCGAACCGCACGCCGTCACCTGGACTTGCTCCACCAGCCCGCGCATGCCGACTTCGCGCCGCAGCGCCTCCAGAACCTGGCCTCCGCCTCGCGCCGCGCAACACGGCGCGCCTTCGGGCTTCTGCTGCTCACAGGCAAAAACGTGATACCGGAACGGCTGCATGTCGATTCTCCGGATTCACGGTAACAGATTTTCGGCGAAAAAGGGGTCAGACCCCTTTTTGCGGGAGCGCGACAAGCCGTGCCGGCAGCGATCCGCTCCGCAGGTAGCGCGAAAGGTCCATGGCTTCCTCTTCGGTGCTCAGCCCATTGATCTCCCCGGAATCCTCGATGCGCGACTGAACTACGGCCACGCTCACGATCCGGTCGTCCAGCACCACCGCCAGCCGGTTGCCGATATTGGCCTCCGTGAAACGGCCGAACCGCTGCCCGGCCTCCGGCGATAGCGAGAAACTGGTAAAGTGCCTTCGCATGTCGTCCTGCCCCGGCCGGGCGTTGCGCAGGTCGCGGCCGGTGAGAACCGGCGTGAGGCTCACCACGTACCACCCTTCGCCGGAGGCGCCGCGCGGCAGCGCCTTCAGCAGCCTGGTACTCAACGGGAGCACGCCGCCGTGTCTGGCCAGCGCTTCATCCTGGGAGTCGAACGGCCCGTCCGTGACCGCGGTTATCCGGAGGCTGGCGCGGGTGGAAAGGAACCGGTTCAGACGCTCGGGATCGTCCGGCGAGCCGACCAGTTGCACGGTGATTTCAAAGGCGCCGCTACCGCGCTGGACGCGGCCCATCAACCCAAGTTCCGAGATCCGGCTCTGCGTGATGGAGATCGTCTGCTCGACGGCCAGCCTCTTCCACGCCGCCAGTGCCCCCGCGCGCGGGTTCAGCCGGTAGCCGGTCGGATTTACCGGCGTCAGAATCCAGTCGGGAAACTTCGCCTCGGCAAGTTTGCGAAGCTCGCCGGCCGCCTCCGGCGCCACGCCGTTCACGTTGACCTGGATGGAGTCCGCCTGTTCGGCGGTCGAGGGCTCATTCCGGTCGATGGCTGCGTTGCCGGTCTTCAGCAACTCCTCGGCGAGGCCGCCGATAACCCGATCGGCCTCGTCTTCGATGGCGTCCTGGACCTGAACCTGAAACCGCAGTTCCGCCCCAGGTCTGCCGCCGAGCCCGAAGTAGATCCTGGTGGGAAGGCTTCGGCCGCCGGGCCAGAAAAAGAACGCCAGCGCCAACCCGACCACCGCAACACAGATGGCGGCGAAAACTACGACCAAAATGAGAACCGGTTTCTTCATGAATGTCTCCCGACCCTCATCAGAGTACACCCAACATCCCCTATCCGGCAGGGAGCTTGCGCCACCGGCGGCGGGTTCGCGTCCCAGGGAAGCGCCGCGCGCTATAGTATTCAAAATGACGAAAATCGGACACGCAGCACCTTATTCCAGGCTGTTCCGCCGCCTTGCCGCAATCCTTTTGGCCGCTCTGGGATTGGGAGCCATCGCTCTGCTCGACGGACAGACGAAGCCTCAGTTGCTGGTCGAGTTGCCGGCTTACGCGGTCACACCCGACGGCATGGCCATCGCGCCCGATGGCGACCTGGTGGTGGCCTGCCCTAACTTCGCCAGCTATCCCAAGGGGGCCGCCAAGCCTTCGGTTCCGGGCTGCTTCATCAAGATCGGCAAGGACCGCAAAGTCCGCAAGTGGTTCGACTGCCCCATCCTGGCCGAGACCGGCCGGGCGTGTCCTATGGGCATCGAGTTCGGACCTCAGGGCGAGCTGTACGTGGTCGACAATCAGAACTGGGGAACGGGCAACGGAACCCATGGCGAGCTGAATCAGGGCCGCATTCTCCGCTTAAAGATCTCGGGAGGCGAACTCGCCGGGACCACGGTTCTGGCCCAGGGCATCAGTCACCCCAACGGACTCCGCTACCACAACGGGCAGGTCTACGTAACGGTCTCCAAGCTGCCGAAAGTCACGCGCCCCGACGGCCTGATGGTGAGCGCGGTGTATCGCTTCCCGGCGGACGGCCGCGGCATCCAGGTGAGCAACACCCTGGCCGACCCGAACCTGTTGGTCACCTTCGTCACCGAGAACCGGTTCGCGCAGTACGGCGCCGATGGCATTGTGTTCGACAGCAAGGGCAACCTCTACGTGGGCAATTTCGGCGACGGCAGGATTCAGAAGATCGCTCTCGACGCCAACGGCAAGGTTTCTCAGAATACCCTCTTCGCCAAGACCGATCACGACTACTCGCTCGACCCCGGCGTTTCCGGCTTCCTCGCCAAAGCCGTTACCGCCAAAATGCGCACCACCGACGGCATCTGCGTGGACCCGGCCGACAACCTCTATGTGGCCGATTTTTCGAACAACGCCATCGCCAAAGTGACTCCGGCCGGCAAGATTTCCGTGCTGGCGCAGAACCCGGACACCGGCGGCCGCAACGGCGACCTGAATGAACCGGGCGAGCCGGTCGTATGGCAAGGCCGCCTGGTGGTATCCAATTTCGATGCGGTCTTCGAGCCCGACAAGGTCAGCCAGCGGCACACCACGCCCGCCAGGATGTCCGTGATCGATCTGGGAGAGCCGAAATGAGGCTCGTGACAACCGGAATCGGCGGCGCCATCTGCGGTGCGCTGTGTTTCGGCATCTGGCCGGAAATGTGGAAGACCTACGGCATCATGGGCGGGTGGATCACCGCCGCCATCGTCATCAGCATCTGCTGGTACATGAACCACTGGCTCGGCATCGTCTGGAACGAGCCGGACCGCATCTGGGTGGACCAGGGATGGGCCGTATCCTCGGCCGGCATCGCGTGGGCCATGGTCCGCTTCAACTCCCAGTTCCGCCACGCCGTGCCGGTGATTCTGTGCTGCCTGGCGGGCGGCGCGCTGGCCGGTATTGCCGCGGCCCAGGTGAAGAAGCGTCATCCCAGCTTCCAGCCGGGCAGGCCTCCCGGCGATCGGAAGGAGGACGCCGGTGCTTGAGTGGGCCGCGCGCTACATCGACTGGCTGGGCATGTCGCCCGTCAGCGTCCTGACCACCGTGTTCGGCGCTTTCTGCGTGACCTTCGTCGTCATCATCTGCTGGAGCCGCCTGGTGGACGATTTCGGCGCCATCGGCGGCATGATGGCCGCCGGCATCATCGTCGGCACCTTCTGGGTGATGAACCACAAGCTGCCGGGCTTCGGCATCCATCCCGAAGGCATTCCGCATCCCGAGGGCGGCTCGAAGCAGTTCGGCCTGATCTACCAGGGATTCCGCGGCGCGTCGCCATGGGTGGACATGGGCACCGCCATCGGCGCCGGCCTCTGGGTTTGCGGGCTATGCGGCATCCCCAAGGGCCGGAAGCTCCGCATGGCCGCGGAGAGCGTGCCGCGGTTGGCCGCCGCCATCGTGGGTGGCGCCGTGGGCGGCGCAATTATGGGTCTGGTAGGTTGGACCGGCGCCAACTTATTCGGTTATCGCTGAGGAGCTATGGCACGTTACTTACTGGCGCACGACCTGGGAACCAGCGGCAACAAGGCCACCCTGTACACGTACGATGGCGCGCTGGTGGCCAGCCGCACGGCGGCTTATGACACGCATTACTTCAACGGCAATTGGGCGGAGCAGGACCCGGAAGACTGGTGGCGAGCCATCTGCCTCTCCACCCGGCAGTTATTAGAGGCAGCCAAGGCCGAGGCCTCCGACATAGCCGTGGTGGCTTTGAGCGGGCAGATGATGGGCTGCACGCCGGTGGACCGCGAAGGCGCTGCGCTCCGCCCGTCGATCCTCTACTGCGACCAACGGGCTACCGCCGAGACGGCGCAGGTCCTTTCGCAGATCGACCTCGCCAGTTTCTACCGCATCGTGGGCCATCGCGCCAGCGCCTCCTACCCGCTCGAAAAGCTGATGTGGGTGCGCGATCATGAACCAGCCATCTACGCCCGCACTTTCAAAACCCTCTGCGCCAAGGACTACATCAACTGCCGGCTAACCGGGCGCATGGCCACCGACTATTCCGACGCCTCGGGCACCAACGCCTTCGACCTGAATACGTTCCGCTGGTCGGAGAAGATCGTCGATCTGGCGGCCCTGGATGGCGAGAAATTCCCCGAGCCCATGGAGTCCACAGCCATACTCGGCGTCATCACGCGGCAAGCCGCCGGCGAGACGGGGCTGAAGGAGGGCACGCCGGTGGCCGTGGGCGGCGGCGACGGAAGTTGCGCGGGGGTAGGCGTGGGCTGCATCCGCCCGGGCGCGGCGTACAACTACCTTGGCTCCTCTTCGTGGGTGGCGCTCACGGTGAAGGAGCCCATCGTCGATCCCCAGATGCGCACCATGAACTGGGCGCACTGCGTCCCCGGGTATCTGCACCCCAGCGGCACCATGCAGACCGCCGGCGCCAGCCACAACTGGCTGAAGAACACGCTGTGCCAGCCGGAAGTAGAGGCTGCCGCGCGCACCAGCGTGAGCCCCTACAAGCTGATCGACGATGCCGTGGCGGCGGTGCCCGCCGGCGCGCGCGGGGTCCTGTTTCTGCCCTACATGCTGGGCGAGCGCACGCCCTGGTGGAATCCCAACGCCCGCGGCGCGTTCCTCGGCTTGAACCTGGCCACGCGGCGGGAAGACATGCTGCGCGCGGTGCTGGAAGGCATCGCCATGAACCTGGGCATCATCGTCAACATTTTCCGCGGCCACTTGCCCATC
>Ga0182027_10014379_pt1 | contig 10962 bp, 9 predicted proteins | sample 712E1DmetaG_FD_121300 | JGI IMG/M metagenome (GOLD analysis project Ga0182027, IMG submission 121300) | Permafrost microbial communities from Stordalen Mire, Sweden - 712E1D metaG (Illumina Assembly) | ecosystem: Environmental > Terrestrial > Soil > Wetlands > Permafrost | place: Sweden...
GCCATCCGCCGCGGCGAAGTGGATGCGGTGGTGGTCGCGGGCAAGCAGGGCCCGCAAGTGTTCACGCTGCGGGGCGCCGAGCACGCCTACCGCGTGCTCATCGAATCCATGAACGAAGGGGCGCTGACGCTGACGACCGATGCGGTGATTCTCTATGCCAATCAGCGCTTCACCCAGATGGTCCAACTCCCGCTGGAGCGGGTGATGGGCCGTTCCTTTCGCCACTTTCTCTCCACCGAAGACCGGGCGACCCTTCGGCCGCTCCTGAAACGGACCGACCAATCCGGCTCTAAGATCCAAGTGCGACTAAAGGCCGCCGACGGTTCGCAAATGCCCGTGCAGATCTCCATTCGTTCACTGGCCAAGAATGGTTTCAACCGTGCAGCCATCGGCTTGGTGGTGACGGACATGACGGAGGCCCGGCGCAACGAGGAAATGCTGCGGGCCCTGACGCACCGCGTCGTACATGTGCAGGAAGCCGAGCGCGGGCGCGTGGCCCTCGAATTGCACGACAACATCACCCAGCTTCTTTGCGGCACCCTCTTTCGCTGCCAGGCGCTGGAGGAAAAACTTTCCGCGCGCCACCGGCCATTGAAGAGAGAGGCGGGAAGACTCCGCCAGATGCTCAGCCGGACGGCCGAAGAAGTGGAGCGCATCTCGCGTAATCTGCGGCCCAGTGTATTGCACCAGCTGGGTCTGGTCGCCGCCCTGCGCGCCACCAGCACGGAGTTCGCGGATCGGACCGGCGTGTCCGTCAAGCTGGCCTGCGCGCGGTTGACCGCGCGGCTGCCCGCCGACGCCGAGTTGACGCTCTACCGCATTCTCCAGGAAGCCTTGAGAAACGTGGAGCAGCACGCCCGCGCCCGCCATGTGACCGTGCGCCTGAGGCTGCGCACCTTCGTGCAGTTGGCGATCCATGACGACGGGATCGGCTTCGATCCGGATCATCACCCGGCCAGACGAAGCGGACCGGGCGGCCTTGGTCTGCTCGGCATGCGCGAGCGCGCGACCTATGTGGGCGGCGTGCTCAAGGTGAAATCCCAACGCGGCGCCGGCACGAAAATCGAGGTGCGCATTCCCCTGCCGCCAAGCGGCCCGGGTGGCTGACTGCGTGTCATCGTAATCGGCGCGTAGGGTCACCGGCCGTACTTAGAACACCCCATAGCGCTGCCACTGCTACGGGTGTATCCTTCCCTAATGAGAAAAAAATTTCTTTCCCTCCTGTTCCCCTCAGCCTCCGCTCGCGCGGTAAGGCAGTTTGCACCAGTCTTCGCCTGTTGCAGCATCCTTGGTCTCTTCGCCGGTTGTGCGACTGAGCCGGAATCGCATATGCTGTCTGCCCCGCCTCCGCCCACGCCGACCCGCGCGGTGACGACGACGACGACGACAACGACAAACCCTGTGGTGGTGACGACTCCGGCGGTGGCCGTGGGGAACACTGCTTATGTGACGACCACAACACCCGTCGTGAGCACCACCGTTGTGACCCAGGCCCCGCCGGCGCTCCAGCAGGAGGTCGTGCTGGCCCAGCCCTCGCCTCAGCATGTGTGGCTCCCCGGCTACTGGACGTGGCGCAACGAGCGGTATGAATGGATGGCCGGACATTGGGAACTGCCCCCGAGTTCGAGTTCAAGGTGGGTGGCGCCGCGCTGGGAGCAGCAGGGCAATGCCTTTAAGTTTTACGAGGGCTATTGGAACTGAATCGGGCAGGCCCGATTTTGAATTCAATCGAGATTTAACGCCGCCAGATTTCATTGGCCCTTCCCACCCGGGAGGGGCCAATTTATTTTACCCGACCCGTCAAAAAACGAAATCTTCCTCCCCCGAATAGAGCGGGAGTCCACCGCTATCGTTTTGGGTGCGGCATTTCGGAGGCGGCTCCGCCGCGGTAGGAAAAATGCGGGCTCGGTGCGGGTCGGGTTTCACCCCATGGAGTCCGGCGTGCACCTCTAGTAAGCTAGGTGGTTAACGGGACTCAATGGTCACCAATGATGCCGTCTTGCAGCATGCGGGAAACCAACACCTATCAAAACAGAGGCCCCCTCCCCCTGCGAAAACTGAAACCCATGAAACGTGAACTCATAACAATCGCGGTTACCGCGATGCTGGTCGCCGGTTGTACGACACAACCCGCCGAAAAGACTATTGCGTCTAACTCAAACAGTATCGTCGGGCCCCGCGGTCCCGAGGGTGCCACTGGTGCAACCGGCGCCCAAGGCGCCACAGGCGCCCGGGGAGCACCGGGTGTCGCGCTGGCCGGCGAACGGGGCCCTGAAGGAGCGATGGGCGCCACCGGTGCCCAAGGGGCCACGGGCGCGACGGGCGCTTCGGGTGAAGTCCGGCGTGGTGCTGTTGGCGCGCAAGGCGCGACAGGTGCCACGGGCGCGACCGGCGCCACAGGCGAGACCGGCATGCAGGGCGCGAGCACTGTTGGCTATGCTGGCGCTGCTGGCGCGACAGGTGCCACCGGTATGCAAGGCGCCACTGGCGCGACGGGGGCACAGGGTTCAACTCTCTACGGACCCACGGGGGCTGCGGGCCGCACAGGCGAAACGGGCGCTCAAGGTGTCGCAGGAGACGAGGGCCGGCAAGGCCGCACGACTGCTGGTGTTGCCGGGGTAGCCGGCACGACCGGTGCCACCGGCGCGCAAGGCGTAACCGGGTCGACAGGCAACACGGGTGTGGCGGGTATCGTGGGCCAGTGGACGCCATACAAGGAGTTCAACTTTGCTTTCAACGACGCTAAGATTCAGGACAATGACTTGGCAAAAATCCCCGAGATCGCCGCATATATGAAGACGAACCCGTCGCTGCAGCTCCTGCTCGATGGATCAATGGATCCGAACGGCACCGACCCGAAGGACCAGACAATGAGCGACCGTCGTGTTCAATCGGTCCGCATCGCTTTGATTGATGCGGGGGTGCCGACCGACCGGATCAAGACTGGCGCGCTAGCCAATTCAGCGACTCGCCGTGACCGTCGCGTCGAAGTGCTGTTTGCTACCGCTAACTGACAAGCCCATCCCTGAGTTCAAGACTTCGTGCCAAAAACACGATCCAATCATCTCCTTCGTGCCCTCGGGCCCGAAGGAGATTTTGCGTACCTGATCCCGGAACGAATCCGGCGGACAGGCGTCGTCCGCACCCGGCGCCCGCGCTAATGATCGATCGGCGTGAGCTCATCTCCTACGGTCCTGCGGCCATCGGACTCAGTGTGCTCGGTCTGGGGATGTTTCTCTTTTGGCCGACGACCCTGCCGCGGTGCGGCGTCGACTGGTCGCAGCATCCCTCCTTTGCCTTGCTCAAGTCGGTCGATGCCTCGGGCAACGCCTGTCCCTCCCTGCATGCGGCTTTTCCCGTGTTCACCGCCGTCTGGTTCGGCCGCCTGCTGCGGCAGATGGGCGCCGAGCGCCTCGTTCGCGCGTTCAACTGGCTGTGGTGTCTGGGCATTCTGTATTCCACGGTCGCCAGCCTGTTTCGCGCGGCGTCGGGCGGGTAACACCCCATACACTGGTTTCGCGCCACGGGTTATCTTTCCAGCGAACGGGGAAGACGGATCTGCGAACTGTCTTTGCCCTCCCGGTCCGCTGCTTCACACCATGCTCATGACCTTTTCCGTTTACCGACTGGCGTCGGTCCTCGCGGTTACAACGATGCTGGGAATCGGCATCCTCGCGTCCGCCCGCGCCGCGGCGTTTCCGCCGCTCAACCATCCCGCGACCCAGGAGCAGCACCCCGGCAAGTTCGTCTGGGCTGATCTGTTCACGACCGATCCCGCGGCCGCGACCGCATTCTACACCGGCCTGTTCGGCTGGACGGCCAACCCGATCACCCAGAATGGCAAGGCCTACACGGTGTTCAGCAATGCCGGCCGGCCGGTGGCCGGCCTGGCGCCGCGCCCCCCCTCGAACACGAAACGGCCGTCCCGGTGGATCGGCTACATCGCGGTCAAGGACATCCCGTCGGTCTTGAAGCTCGTGACGGCCGCCGGCGGACAAGTGCGCGCCGAGGCCCGCGATTTCCCGCAACGCGGCGCCCAGGCGATCATGGCGGACAATGAGGGTTCGACCATCGGTCTGCTCCAATCGTCCTCGGGCGATTCCGCCGATGACGAGCCGAAGCCGGGCGACTGGAACTGGTTCGAGCTGTTCGTGAAACAGCCGCAGGTCGTCGCCGTCTTTTATCGGCAGGTCATCCGCTATGACATGGCGCCCGACCTCCGCACCGAAAGGAAGAACGACTTTCTGCTCTCGAGTGGCGGCCTCGCCCGGGCCGGCGTGGCCCCGCTCCCCGATCGCGCGGACGCCAAACCCGGCTGGATCGGTGTCGTCCGCGTGGCCAACATCGACGAGACGCTCGCGCGGGCGGTCAAGCTCGGCGGCGAGATCCTGGTCGCCCCGCGCCCACCCGCCTTCGAGAGCCGTTTCGCCATCATCGCCGATTCCACCGGCGGCGCCGTCGGCCTGGTGGAGTATGTGGACAACGCCAATCCCGCCAATCGCCCATGAAATCCACCCATAAAATCTTTTTCGGTTTTTTTCTTCTGGCCGGCTTGCAGTTCGGGTTGACGAGTTGCCTCACGGATAGCTCCGTGGCGTCCGGTGTCTATTATGGCCCGCAGTCCGATCCTTGGTTTCGCGACGATCCGTGGATGGATGGCCATGAATGGTATCGTGGACCGCCCGTCACCCCCGACGTCGAAATCTACATCCATCCGCCACGGCAGCGGCGGCAGTCTCAGGGCTGAGGGAGTCATGCGACTCGTGGTTAACACCGCCGTCGTCCCGTTTCGAAAACAACAACGCGCTGATGATCGATTGGACCGAGGGATAATCCCATGAATGAAACCAAACGTCTGCGGCCTGCCTCACGCAGTTATCCTGTCTTGGCCATGAAAGCCGGATTCGTGCTCTGCGGTGCCGTGGTCGTCGCCTGGACGGGCTGCACCACCTACGTCGGACAACCGCCAGAGGGGGGCGCGTATGATGCCTCGTATGCGGAGATCAGGGTCGAAAGTGATTTCTATGAGCCGCTCAGCCCGTACGGACGATGGGAGGTGGTTGGATCCTACGGTCGCTGCTGGATTCCGAGTGGAGTCGGCGCGGACTGGAGTCCCTATTCCAATGGATACTGGCAGAGCACCGACGCCGGTTGGTACTGGGCCAGCGATGAGCCGTGGGGTTGGGCCACGTACCATTACGGTCGCTGGGATTCGAGCCCGCAATATGGCTGGTATTGGGTGCCGCAGACGCAATGGGCCCCCGCATGGGTCTCCTGGCGAGAAGGCGGCGGATACGTCGGTTGGGCGCCCTTGGGCCCATCGGGACGGGGTGCTGTGGACGTCCGCCGGAGGGGCGCCGCGCAGGGAGGATACGTTTTTGTCGAGGAACGCCGGTTTCTGGACCATGCCCGACCCGCGGGAATCGTGAACGACACCGTCATCAACAAGGCCGTGAGCAACGAAGCCCCGGGTACGGCGGTCATTGAAAAGGCGAGCGGACGAAAGATGCAGGCAATCCCGGTTCGCCAACTGCGCAGCCAAGAAGAAGCGAAAGTCGTCCTCAAGCGCCCGGCGCCAACACCGACCCGTGCGCAAGCACTCCCGGCCCCGGTTCACAACCAGACTGAGAAGACACCTCCCGCACGCGCGCCGCGTCAGATCGAGCAACCAGCCATAACCACGGCGCCGCCGCAACCGCCGGCAACGAGGACCCAGGTCCACCAAGCCGACGCGCAGGTCCAGGCGGCCAAGCTCGACGAAGAGAAGCGCGCGCAACAGAACCAGGCGCGAGAGAAGGAGGCCGAGAAGAACAAGCCCATCCCCGCCGCCGTGGTCGCCAGACCGGAGGCCAGACCCGAGCCAAAGGTTGAAGCGAGGCCAGAGGTCAAACGCGAGGCCCCGCCGGCGGCTCGGCAGGAGACCAGGTCCGAGGCGAAGGTTGAGGCGAAGGCAGAAGCCAAGGTAGAGGTCAAACGCGAGGCCCCGCCGGCGGCAACCCGAGCACCAGCCGAGCAGAAAGCCGGCAAGGACGAAGAAAAGCAGAATTAGCGGGTCGGGAGGACCCATGGCGTCCCTAATCCCGAGCCAACGCTTCGATGGGGTCGAGTCGTGCGGCTTTTCTGGCCGGGAGATAGCCAAAAATGATCCCTGTCAGAAAAGCACACGCGAAGGCGATGACGATCGGTGCCACCGTGAAAATCACGCGCCAGCCTGCAATCGCGGACGTGGCCCAACCGCCGCCAATACCGACCGCTACCCCGATCAGGCCGCCGATGAAGCAGACCATCACGGCCTCGGTCAGAAACTGAAACAACACGTCGAAACTGCGCGCCCCAATCGCCATGCGGATGCCGATTTCGCGCGTCCGCTCGGTGACCGAGACCAGCATGATGTTCATCACGCCAATGCCGCCGACCACGAGCGAGATCACCGCAATCGCCGCCAGCAAGTAGGTCAGCGTGTTTTGCGTTTCATTGGCCGTAGCGATCGTGTCGGCCATGTTCCGGATGTTAAAGTCTTCCTTGCGGTGGCGGTGCATCAGCAGCGTATGGAGTCCCGCTTGCACCACGCTCAGGTCCGCGCCCGGCTTCACTCGCACGACAAAATCATTGAAAAAGCGTTGTCCAAAGACGCGTGCTCCGGCCGTGGTGTAAGGCAGCCAGACGGAGTTATCCATATCGTCTCCCCGGGGGGTTAATCCCTTGCTGCTCAATACGCCAATGACCAGGAAAGGTGCGCTGCCAATGAGCGCATACTGGCCCAGCGGATTCGAGTCGGTGGAGAACAGATTTCTCGCTGCCGTCTGGCCCAGCACGACCACCTGGGCATAGCGCTTCACGTGCTCGGCGGAGAAGAACACGCCGGACTGCGGCGGCCAATCGTGCACCTGCGGGAAGTCCTCGCCGGTTCCGACGACCGCGACCATCAAGTCCTGGTCGCCAAAGCGCAGCAGTGAAGACAACGTCGTCTCCGGAACCGCCATGGCGACACCCGGCACACTGCGGATAGAGGGCAGATCTTCAGGCAGAAAACTGGTCACGACTGAAGCTGAGGCGCGAACGGCAGGCGGTCCGCGCATGATGGTCAACAGGTCGGTGCCCATGGCCTGGATGCGCTCAATAACGTCCTGCTTCGCGCCGTTGCCAATCGCCATCAGCGCGATCACCGAAGCGACGCCGATGATGATGCCTAGCATCGTCAGTGCCGTCCGCAGCCGATTGTGCACCAAGGAACGCAACGCCATCTTTAGAGATTCGCCGACGACCGCCACCCCCGGCTTGGCCTCCCTGACTGTTTCGCCAGTCGGCGCATGATCACCCGCCTCCCCTTTCTGCTGCGGTTCGTCGGAGGTAATACGCCCATCGGCAATGCGCACCAGGCGATGCGCGTAAGCGGCGATGTCGCTGTCGTGGGTCACCACAATGATCGTGTGTCCCTGCCCGTGCAGCTTCTCCAGAATGGCCATGACCTCCTTGCCGCCCTGGCTGTCCAGCGCTCCCGTCGGTTCATCGGCCAGGATCACCGGTCCGCCGTTCATGAGCGCGCGGGCGATGCTGACGCGCTGTTGCTGGCCGCCGGAAAGTTGGCCGGGATAATGTTCCAGCCGGTCGCCCAGTCCGAGTTCTCGCAGCAAGTCACCGGCATGCGCCGCTCGCTGGGCTTTCGCCAGGCCGCGGTACACGGCCGGGACTTCCGCGTTTTCGACGGCATCCAGATCGGACATCAGATTGTAGCGCTGGAAAATGAAGCCAAAGGTATCGCGCCGCAGGGCGGCCAGCGCGTCGCCATTAAGGCTGGCGACCTCGGTGCCGCGAATGGAATAGGTGCCGCTCGACGGCCGGTCGAGACAGCCGATGATATTCATGAGCGTGGACTTCCCCGAGCCGGATGCGCCCATGACAGCGACAAATTCGCCGCTCTGAATCGTCAGACTCACTTCTTTCAGCACGGTCAGCGGCTCGCCGCCCGAGGTATAGGTGCGGCTGACCGCCTTCAATTCGAGCAGGGGCGCCGCCATCACGGACCCTTCCGGGCGGTCAGGGCACTTTTGGTCGCGCTGCCCGCGGTCGCGTTCTGCCCGATGACGACAAGTTCCTTCTCCTTGAGACCGTCGGTGACCTCCGCGGAGATTTCGCTCTTGATGCCGATCTTGATCGCGCGCAGTTCGACGGTGCCATCGGCTTTCAGCACCCGCACCTTGGTTGCCGCGCCTTCGCTGGCATTGCCGACAGCAGCGACTGGTATCACCAAAACACTCTTCGCCTGCGCCAATACGATGAAGACCTGCGCCGTCATCTGGATCTTCAGTTCACGCTCTTGATTCGGGACATCGAACAGGACATCGTAGAATACGACGTTGTTGATGAGTTCCGGGGTCGGGAGGACTTGCCGGATCTGACCGTTCCAGCGCTTGGAATCGCCGAGGATGGTGAAATAGACGTCCTGGCCGGCCTTGACGCGGACAATGTCTGCTTCCGAGACCTGCGCCCAGACCGTCACGGTGCTGATGTCGGCAATCCGCAGGATGTTCGGCGCCTGCTGGTTGGCGTTGAGAGTTTGCCCTTCCAGCAGGCTGATGGAAACGACTTCGCCGGCGATCGGTGCCGTGATTTTGGTATAACCCAGATTCGCCTTGGCCGTGTCCACCGCCGCCGCCGCTTGCTTCATCTGCGCCACGAGCGAATCGGCGTCGGCGTCGGCGACATCGTAAGCCGCCTTGGTGATATCACGGTCGCTGGCGGTAATCAGGCTTTTCGCGAAAAGTTCGTCGTTGCGGTCGCCCTGCACCTTGGCGAGCACCAGTTGCGCCTGTTTGAGCGCGCGTTGGGCCGTCATGCTTTCGAGTTCTGCGTTGGCCGCCGTGAGCGCGGTGTCCGCCAGAATCGGGTCGATTTCCGCGAGTAGCTGGTTCTCTGTCACCTGAGCGCCGCGCTCGACCTTCAGCGATTTGAGTTTGCCGGAGGTTTGCGCGCCGACATCGACATACTTGATGGGCTGCACGATGCCCGCCGCCACAACCGTGCTTTCGACATCGCCGCGTTCGACCGCCGCGGTGGCATAGATGACCTTGGCTTGGCCAAACGCCCAGTGGTATCCCAACGCACCGGCCCCAGCGACGACGAGTGCGCCGATCAGCCAGACGCTGCGTCGATGCAGGAGGGCTCGGAGTTTGCCCGGATGATTTCCCGGCAGGGTTGCCCGCTGATCATTGCCGTTGGGCCCTCCCACGATGTGGCCGGGCTTCCCCAGGTCGGCCGCGCGCCGGGCGGGAGCAAGATGAGCAACATCTTGGACGCTGGTTTCAAGAGGCATGAGATTTCTTTTCGCCGACGGAGAGGAGCCGAAGCGCAAGCCGCCGTGGGCGATCGGACTTCGCGGAGCGAGCATTCGGTGTTGTACGGCGAGAGGTTACGCCGGGCGGCCGGGTGGCGCCATGGGGTGTTGGCCTGCCATCACCATGTCGTTCGGCGCCTCACCGGCGCCCAGAGGAACGGGCATGAAAAGCGTGGAGGTATTCAGGTTGCTGGCCACTGCTTCGAAATCGCGCCTTACGTCGCAAGCCGGGGATACAGCCGGGCGCCAACGAAGACCAGGGTGGTCGTGGTCAGGAGGATGACAGCATAGTCGTGACTCAAACCGAAGGTACTCGTACTGCCGGCCAGCATGAAAGTGCGCAGGGCATCGACGACATACGTCAACGGATTGAGATGAGAAATGGTCCTCAACCAGGCGGGCATGATGGCGGTGGGGTAAATCGCGTTGCTCGCAAAGAACAGCGGCATGGTGAGGACCTGACCGACCCCCATGAAGCGTTCGCGCGTCTTCACAATGCACGCGATGATGAGCGAAAACGTCGAGAACAGCGTCGCGGCCAGGACCACGATGACCAGCACGTTGAAGAGCGCGAGCGGGCTCCAATTCAGCTTCACCCCGAGCAGCAGCGAGAGACCGTAAACGATGGCAGCCTGCGAGAGCGTGCGGGCACCAGCGGAAAAGCCCTTGCCGAGCACGAGCGCCGCGCGCGGAGTCGGGCTGGCGAGGAATTTTTGCACAATCCCGAGGTCGCGCTCCCAGATGACGTTGATCCCGTAAAAAATGGCCACGAAGAGCACGCTTTGCGCGAGGATGCCGGGAGCAATGAAATCCAGATAGGGAATGTCGCCGGTGTGCATCGCCCCGCTGTGGGAGAACACCTGCCCGAAGATGAGCAGCCAAAGCGCGGGCTGGAGGGCGCGGGTGATCAGTTCCGTGAAATCGTGGCGTAGCTTCCGCAACTCAAACTCGGTGATGACGAATGTCTTCGCGATGAAGCCGATCAACGGGTGGATGAAAGTGGCGGTCATACGGTTGGGGCTAGCCGAGACGCTGGGCCGTGGCGCGTTCGACGGACACGTCGCGGAAGGTGCCGCCGGAATCGAGGGCGGTGCCGGCATAGTGCACGAAGACCTCATTCAACGTGTGGCCGCCTCCGCCCAGCGAGGCCTCGAGTTCTTGGCTGGTGCCAAGCGCAGCCACCTTGCCCAGATGCATGATCGCCATGCGATCACAATGGCTCTCCGCCTCCTCCAGGTAATGGGTGGTGAAGAACAGGGTCGTGCCGTGGTTGGCCCGCAAATCAACGAGGTGTTTCCAAACCGCGTCGCGCGCAATCGGGTCCAGGCCAACCGTCGGCTCATCGAGGAAGAGCACCCGCGGCCGATGGAGCGTGGACTGGGCGATTTCCAGGCGACGGACCATGCCGCCCGAATATTCGCCCACCAGACGGCCGCCGTCGGCCGTCAGGCCCATAAACTCCAATGCCTCCCGGATGCGCGTCTGCTGCTCGCGGTGGGGCAGATCGTAGAGTTTGGCAAAGATGAGCAGGTTCTCGTAACCGGTGAGCGAACCGTCCACCGAGACCGCCTGCGGCACATAACCGATGGCGCGGCGAACGCCGACCGCCTGGGTCGTGATGGAGAAAC
>Ga0182027_10014380_pt1 | contig 10961 bp, 11 predicted proteins | sample 712E1DmetaG_FD_121300 | JGI IMG/M metagenome (GOLD analysis project Ga0182027, IMG submission 121300) | Permafrost microbial communities from Stordalen Mire, Sweden - 712E1D metaG (Illumina Assembly) | ecosystem: Environmental > Terrestrial > Soil > Wetlands > Permafrost | place: Sweden...
AAGGCGGCGAACTGGCCGCGAAATATCGGCAACCCTTTGACGTGTTGGCGGTTGCGGTCGCGTCGGAACAGCAGCGGGTGGGAGGGGGAATGGCGGAATCGGCCAGAAATGATATCTGGCTCCTCAGGTAGGACTCGAACCTACAACCCTTCGGTTAACAGCTAGAAGTCGAGGACCTTGCAGGATTGCTCGGCAGTGCGCTTAGCTGCTCGTTATCAGACGTTTACGGACGGTGCCCGAATACGCGCTGACAGCAGGATTGCTCGCCGTTTGCCGCCATTTTGATGCACAGTACCCACAAAAGCCCCCACAGTCCAACACCTAACTCCGCCCTACTCCTTCGTCAAAGCAGCAACGGTCCTTCCTTGTCCCGGCAAGCATTACGCGCATCATTCCCTCCTGTGCGTTGCTGGCCGCCACCGCTCTCAAGAACATAGTATCGGCCAAGGTCCAGTCATGACCAACTCCGCAGGGAGGATTCGGCAGAGCTGCCACCACGGGTCCGGCGCTGTTTTCGCGCCTTTCAGCGTCGACCGCGGAGTCCATAGTCCGGAAGACGACCCCATTTGGGGTATCGCACACGGTCCTCTCGCGGCCAGATGGCAAGCGCGTTATCCATTGAAACCTCCGTACCCGCCCAAGAACCCCACCAGCATTTGGGAGGGCAACATTCTCGGAATTCATCACGACCGTGTGCCTGTGGGAGCGATAATTCCTGTTGAATTGGGGGCAACAATTCTCGGAATTCCCGTCCTTGGCCCCGCCAGTGGTGAATGAGAGCCCTCGAGTGCTGTTACTGCGAGTCGCATTCTCCGAGTGGTTCCCCCGCACCTGGAGCGCAGAACTCTTCTGCCATGGAGAAAGGGAAGGGTGCGTGGCAGAGATTCTCGGAATTCCCTTGCGGTGGCCAGCAATCGGGGAGTTCTGGACCACGCCGTCTCATGAGATGGCAAAGATTCTCGGAATTTCTGGCCACGAGAAACGAGACTAACCAGAGCAACTTCTTCGCCGGCGCCGCCATCCAACGATCGCGGAAGTGTGACGTGCCAGATCAGGCCTCATCGTCTCCGCGAGCTTTCAGTCGCTTGTCATCGCCGATGCCATAACGGATCATGATGGGAAAATCGCATCCTCAGAGCATTGCCCCTGCCGGCTGAAGTTCCGGTACTTGCCCACCCGTAAACCGTCTCGCACGGAATATCTGCACGATTCCAGGCCGCACGGCATCCCTGCTGGCGGCCTTCCGTACCTCGCTGGCGGCAAGCAAGGAAGCTACCAGCGCCCAGTTCAATGCGATCATCCCATATGGGCTACATGACCTCAGCAGCCGCATCGCCGTCGTCAAAGGCGACCGTCTGGATGCGCCCGCCCTGAGGAACGGTGGGGAACAGCGGTGACGCTTCGACGGTGCGCGCCCCGCATCGTTGTGATCGAGTCCCCCGATTGGTCGATTCCCCGAAGAACACGCGGCCTATAATCCGCTGGGTCCCAACGTAAAGATGGCCGGTCCATCTGCGTAGTCCCATGCGCGAAAAAGAGCGCGCAGCAGATGTCCGTGACCAGTCGCCATCGCCAGTTCCGTCATGAAACCGAGAAAGTGCCGATGGCCCGCGCCACTCATCGTACGGAACTTGGGGGCGGACATCAACTTCCTATTGCGCGCCGCGCCATAAACATCGAATCCGAATGCCGAGAGAAAACCCGCCGTCGGGCCTCCATATGCCGCGATCCTGGGTGTCTCGCTGGCATTCGTCGAACCGTCGAACCACTGAACCACTTGGGGGAAACAGGAAACTGAGGGGACCCGCCGTCCACGAATGGATAAATCCCGATTTCAGCCCTGTCTTGAGCGCGGCGCGGCAACTGGCGTGTTTTGTAAGGGGCGCGTTGAAGCCAAAGTGTTTAAGTTGAAAAAGGTTTGCTCCATTTCGCGGCGGTCGGACTTGCTTGCTCCTCGGGCTTTCTGCGCCGCGAAACGGAGCAAACCTTTTTCAGTGGACGCGTTTTGGAGTCTGCTGGCCTGACCGCCACCGGCGATCAGAGCGGGCATTCCCGCAGATCACTTGCAACCGTCTGAGCATAGCCGGACTTGAACCCAGGGACATCGGCGGCGACTTCTCGAAGGCGGTTCCCGCCGTTGGCTGAGCCTGCGTTGGCGGCGTATATGCCGCAGGCTCTCGGCATTGGGATAAAATCGGCGCGTCTTGAATTGCGCGCCCATCACAAGCCTTGCCTCTGTGGTAAAATTTACACGTTTCAATTCAACGTTCCAACGAAGGCTGGCGACATGGCGGGCTCAGCAGACGACCGCACGCTCGCTCTGCGCATCAGGCAGGGTGACGCCCCGGCTGTCGAAGCCTTCGTTGAGAAGTTCCGCGGTCGTATTGAATGGCTGGCAGGGCGATACGGAGTCCGATCGATCGAGGACTGCCGGGACATTGCGCAAGATGTTCTGGCTGCGGCCGCAGATCAGATCCAGCGCAATCTGTATCGCGGCGAGTGCACGCTCGGAACTTGGATCGAGCGCATCGTTCACGGTAAGGTCATTGATTTCAATAGGTCTCCGGGCCGAAGGCCCGTCCATGGCGCGCACTTAAACGACCAGAATAGCGGCGGTCTGCCCGGTGCGCTGATTACTCAGCCCAAACAAGAGACCGTCGCGGCTGTTCATGAAGCCTTACTCGCCCTTCCACGGAACCATCGAATAATCTTGATCCTTAATAAGGTTGGTGGCTTTACGATTGCCGAGATCAGCGCAAGACTACGGTGGCCCAAGGGCACCGTCGGAAGAGTCCTTGCCGAAGCCGAGCAAATGTTTCGAAAAAAGATGGGCGGACGTGAAGAATTCCATTCGCGCCTTCGACTGAGTATAGGTAGTGGCGAGCACTGATCCAGATCGTTTGCCGATGGCGGCTGGCTGCCCAGATTCTGACAACAACGCTCGGTTGGCGGCGTATTGCTTCGAGGACCTGAACGAGAATGAGAGGCGTCTTTTCGAAGCTCACTTGCTCGACTGCGATTTTTGTTGGGACGAGGTTCAACGACTTAGCGAAGCGGTTCGGGTGTTCCGCTCGGACAAGCAACTCCTGCGGTCGTTCTCGCCGGCCGAGGTCGGCTCGGTTCTGGGCTTGTCGATTAGGCTAGATTGGCCGTTTGCTGGGCATTCGCTGCACGTGCTCGCTGCTAGCGTTCTGTACGCGCTGCTCTACGCGATCACTCTCTTGCTAGAGATCGCGTACTCGTTCGATTCTTTCGGTCCGACAGCACTACGACTCCTTCCGCTGGTTCTGCTTTGGGTGGCCGCCACTACAACAGGGGCCTTGCTTTTGGGCTCAAGAGCGGTTTCGAAAGGGCGTGGCTACGGCATCGCGTTTTCGGCCACCACAATTGCAGCTTCCGCAGTGTTGCTATTCCTCGGGTTGTGTCTGTTTCTGCCAAATACCCCGGTAACGAAGGCTCGATTCCAGACCTACTCGGCGCAGGCTGCTTATTTCAAGGCGGTTATTTATGGGGTGCCGGGCGCCATTCTGTTTCTGGTGATGCCATTCTTGTCCATCGTCCGCATGCAACGGGAATTGCGGGCGGAGCGTCACGCTTTCGTTCTTGCGTTGCTGATGCGCGAGAAGTGGGCGGTCGCGCCACGCGGCATGTTCTTCGCTCGGCCACGGGTCCTTTGGGTTATCCTCGTGACCGCGCTGATCGTGTCGATTATCGCCAGCAGCCACCTGCTTGACAATTTGCTTCCGGGGAGCTTCACGAGTCTTTTCATTCTCCTGGTCCAGCTTCGGTGGATCTTGTACCTGGCTTTCGGAGCGGAGTGCCTGGCTTGGTATGGCCTTGCACTGAATGAGCTTAAGCGTGAGTGTGTTGCCGTTGAGAGGCTGCAAATCTGAACATCTGCATACCCGAACACGCTTGCAACGGAGTTTGAGATGTGCTGGTATGATAAACAGTCTCAAACGGTTAAAGGAGCCTTCGATGAACTCAAATACGAGAAGAAGAAGGGACCCACGGATACGGATCGCGTTCGTTTTCTGCCTATTCCTGGTTCCGGTGCTCGTTTGGGCACAAGGCAACACCAATAATACGAACAAGGCGAAACCGGCGCCGGTTGCTCCGGCGAGGAGTACTCCGCAGCCTGCCCGACCGCAGACTGTTCGCACGCAGCCACAGAGGCCGCCAGCGCAGCCGCAAGGACGGGGAACGGCGCAGAATCCGCCGTCACAACCGCAAGGGCGAGGTCCGGTCACCCAGCCACGCCCGTTCAATCAACCAGGACCGCCGGCGCGCCCCCCGATCGGTAATCCTGGCCCGAACCGTACACCTGCGCGACCTATGCCGGCGGTCAAGCCTTTCACCGCACCGGTTGGCACAAACCGTTTTCAGAGGCCCGACGGTACGGCTACCGTCGCGCATCCCGATGGCCGAAGGTGGGAAGTGGGTAGCAATGGCCAAGCCACGCGCTTTTCTAAACCTGGAATGGACGCGAGATTTGGCCGAGACGGGCGTCCCAGTTTCGTTCAAGACGCCAAGCGCGGCATCACGATAAACCGCGCTTCCAACGGTGTGCGACAAGTAGTCAGCGTCAAACCGGATGGTGCCCGCGTCGTCAGCTACGGAATGAATCGCGGCTATGTGGAGCGCCAAGTCCGGCCTGGCTACGTCCAGCGGACATACGTGATGGGCGGACGGCAGAACGTCAGGGTTTACCGGACATACTCCTACAATGGCGTCGTCTATCAGCGTTACGTGCCCGCCGTATATTACCAGCCAGCATTCTACGCATGGGCTGGCAACCCGTGGTCATCCCCGATTTCTTTCTCCTGGGGTTGGGACGCCCAACCGTGGTACGGATATTACCTCGGCTATTTCAGGCCCTCTCCGGTCTATTCGGACGCCGCCCTTTGGTTGACGGATTTCCTGTTGGCAGAAAACCTAAGAATGGATTATGACCAACAGCAGGGCGCCCAGGCGCCTCCTCAATCGGTCGGACAATCCGCGCCGATTTCGCCAGCAGTGAAATTGGCCCTTGCCAACGAAGTACGGCGGCAACTCGCCGCCTCATCGCAGGAGGCCGCGACGCAGTCCACGGCGCCACCCGCCTCAGCCAGCGCGAATCCGCCTGTGGCTCCTCCCCCTGCGCTCGATCCCGATCAAAGGGTCTTCGTAATTGGGTCGAATCTCGACGCGCCGACTGCGGGAGGTGCGACTTGCGCGCTGGGTCCAGGTGATATTGTCATTCGGACGGATGATCGGATCGGGGCCGGGAACACTATTGGCGTGACCGTGCTGAGCAGCAAAGCGGGAGATTGCCCTGGCAATTCGACTGCTTCCATCGACGTTACCGTACTCCAAGAAGCGCACAATCAGTTCAGTGCGCAGCTCGATTCCGGACTCTCCGTCCTTGCCAGCAATCAAGGCACGGGTGGTATCCCAAGCGGCCCTCGGGCAGGCGCCTTCAACTCACGCGATGGGCAATCCCGCGCCGACTTAAACGCAGAGGCCTCTCTGATCCAGCAACAACAGCAATCTGCAAATCAGGCGGAACTGGAGGTTCAGATCGCATCGACTGTTGGTGGGCAGTAGTCACAGCCCCACCGTACACACGGAATTGGCCAGGGAACGCTACGTGATTCGCGTGGCTAAACCCTGTGGAGCTTTTGTCTATGATCTTGAAGTTTCGATTGCCCGCTCAGGCCCTCACGTTCGTCGTGATCGGAATCTCTTCCTCGTCAACATTGGCGGCACAGCCGTCTGCCTCGCTCCTCGACCAGCTCACGCAACGGTACACGCTCACAAGGGTAGACCCTGACGGCACCGTGACTCAGGCTGGGACAGTGGTGAGCCTTGGACAGTACCTACTCAGGGCGAATCCCGTCTATGGCGACCGCTATCAGCCAAATTCTTACAAGAAAGGCCGTGTGTCACAACCGACGTTTATGAAGCCGAGTCGCGATAACGTCAGGCTCGCCGACTCCCTTGACTACATAAGCTTCAACGAGCAAGTTTACATAACCAAGATTGATGTGACCGACAGCGACGTCATCTTCAGCTTGCAGACCTGCGCGGCCTCGATTACCCGCAAGCTCTCTGGTGCGATATATAGGGCAGCCTTGTCCTTTCAGTTCCCCAAAGGGTCTGTGAACGCTGGCAATCTTCAACAGATCCAGAATACGATCGCTGAGGTCTTCACCGTCGTTGGGCGGCCCGAGAGTTTGGGTGGGAGTACTCAGCCTCCACCGCCAACGCCGACTGAAACAGCGAGACCGGCCCAGCCGGCGGGCCAACCGGGACTCGACATCGTTCACGTCGGACAGACGGTCGAAGAAGTGAAGACCGTCCTCGGACAACCAGACAAGATTGAAAACGTAGGCGGTAAGCTGATCTACTCCTATACTGGGCTGAAGATTACCTTCGTTGATGGGAAGGTAAGCAGTGTGCAATAGTTGCTGGCCGAAGGAGCTATGGAGAATGCTATGAAAATGCTTCTTAAGCAGGTGGCGGAATCGACCGTGCTACCAATACTGGTAACGTTGTTCTGCGGGTGTGCTGTGGCCCAACCGTCATCAGCGATCCTCGAACAGCTTCGGCGCCAGTACGTCCCAAGTACACTCTACGACGAGACCAGCAGCGTAGTGACCCAGGCGGGGATCACGTTGACTGTCCGGAGGCCTGGAATCAGTGCGAACCCGACTATTGGCGATTCGTACACAGCGAATTTCTACGCACCGCACGCTGGAATGGTGACGCAGCAGAAGCCATCTGGCAAGCGAGCTGGTGGCAAGCGCCTGCCGTTTATAGACAATCTGATTGTTGGTGAGAAGGTGTACGTAACCAACATAGAGGGTACCGACTCAAGCGTGACGCTGAGCGTGCAGACGTGTACTCCATCGAGCCAGCACGCCTCCTATCAACTTGTCTATCGTGCCTCTCTCACGTTTCAGTTTCCACAGGGGTACGTAGACATCGCGAACATCAACCAGATCCAGGACACCATTGGTGAGGTGTTCACCATCGCGTCGCCAGCGCCCACTCAGGTTTCGGGCCTGTTCATCAACTCTGGGAATAGGGCAGAACAACTCCAGTTAAACGGTAACGGATCGTTTTCGTTGACCGAGGGAGGGCGTTCATACACGGGCCGTTTCTCTGTTCACGAGAACCGACTCGTTCTGATGATCGCCGAGACGGGAACATCTGCCATCGCTACGATTCAGGGCGGCAAGATTCTAGACAACGATGGAAAAACCTGGGTTCAGGCTGCCGATGCTGCGGGCACCGCAGTCCGGTCAGCGCAGCCGACGCAGAGTTCTGGGGGATCTGGCGTGTCGGATATCGTACACATCGGCCAGACCATGGACGAAGTTAAGGGTTTTCTTGGCCCGCCGGACAGGGCTGAGAACGTGAATGGCAAAGTAGTGTATGTTTACACAGGACTTAGAATCACATTTGTCGGCAGTAAGGTCGTCTCGGTAGAACAATAACGTAGCGAAACCTACGAAGCATAACACCAACGAAGTCCTGAAAGGTACCGTTGTAAGTGTTGGGGACACGCAAAGTGCACTGAATCGAAGCTGACGCTGAGAAGCAGCGTGTAGAAAGCGATTCGATCAGGGTGGGAGAACAGAGACTGTGGCTAGACTACCGGGAGCAGCATTAGCGACAAGGCCGCTGCATTTTTTCTGGATGTGCGACTGCTCGGGCTCGATGTCCGTAGACGGTAAGATTGACTCCCTAAACGCCGCCATCCGTGAATCGCTGCCTCAAATGCGACAGGTTGCTGCGGACAACCCAAACGCTGAGGTGCTGATTCGTGTTCTACGGTTTTCACACGGCGCAAAGTGGTCTACGCCGGAGCCAGTTCATCTGGAACGATTTCAATGGAAGGATCTGGAAGCCGACGCGCTTCAGTCGGTTGACACGGACGTCGTGTTTCTTTTGGACACGAGCGGCAGTATGGGGGGCGAGATCGATGAGGTCAAGCGGAGTTGTTCGGCATTTGCCGACTTAATAATTAAGAAGGGCGCTCGAGTACGTCTTGGCTTGATCGGTTTCGACATCGGTGGCCATCGCGGCGCCACTGAGGCCGGCTATAAGGTCTACAGTCTGGCAAGATATACGATTGGCATCTGGCCTTTGGTTTCGCCGCTCGAGTTCAAGAAGAATATCGCCTCTCTGGGCTTGGGATTGTTTGGGGGTGGTGGGTGCTATCTGGCTGATCGGGACAGCATCGATATGTTTCCACACGTAGTAGATGCCTTCACAGGACCGCGAGGGAACATCCGAATGTTGGTCGTCATCTCTGATGAGATGGGCTCTGCCGATGGAGTAGGAGAGATCGTGTCGCGATTGAAGAAGGCGGGCGTGATGACTTACGTTCTCGGTGTGAGCGGCGGAAGTGGCGCTCATGAGGCGATAGCGAAGGGTACCAGGGGGAAGTTTTGGGACATCAACCAATCAAAGGGAGCGCAGGATTTCGGGGAGCTCTTCAGTGATGTTGCTGAGACTATCGGGAAGGAGGTCACAATCAAGCTCTCGGACGGACGCGTATCGGGTGGAACTGATTTGGGCGCTGCGCTACGCCTGGCTTCCGAAGAGCTCGCCATTCCGCCGATGCCCGGCCGAGCTTTGCCTCCCGTCATCGTTTTGACGTCCGACGGCAGACCGACTGACGACTTTGACGCCGGCCTTAATGCATTGATGAATCAGCCGTGGGGCCGGAAATCGGTTCGTATCGCGATCGCGATTGGTAGAGACGCTGACGCAGGAATTCTCAAGAAGTTTCTTGGGAATGCCGAGCTTGAGCCTCTCCAATCGAACAACGCAGACGCTCTCCTGCGTCATATTCGGTGGGCCTCGACGGCGGTCCTAAAAGCCGCGTCAGCGCCCGCGAGCCAATTCGAGAAGGGCGGGAACAAGGGTTCTCCAGTTCCCATCCCGACGCCACCAACCGTTGACGGTGGAGATGAGAACGGGGTGTGGTGATGACGCACAATTTGTTTGGGGTCCGATTTGAGGCATCCGGGCGCGATGGGGCCGCCCGCGGCTGGAATTGTAACGCCGCTGATTCGAGCCTGCGCTTTTGTGCCCGCCGTCATCGTTATACTATAATCTGTTCTGCGCAGGTGATACGGAGAACACAGCCCGCTAGTTTGGTCCTGGAATAGAAGAAGGAGGTTTCGAAATGCCAGTTTTGCCGGGTGAAGGATTAGGAAGACGCCCACTACATTTTATCTGGTTAGCCGACTGCTCGGGGTCAATGGCTATCGACGGAAAGATCCAAGCACTCAATGAAGCCATTAAAGAGATTATCCCCCATATGCAAACTGTGGCGGGGGAGAATCCCAACGCTGAGATTCTGGTGCGTGCCATCAAGTTCTCCGACGGTGCGCAGTGGCACATCGCGACACCGGTGCCGGTGGAGACCTTCAAGTGGCCACTCCTGAGCGCGGACGGCGTGACAGACATGGGGAAGGCGTTGTCGATGGTCGCGGATCAGCTTAAATCCCCGCCAATGCCCGACAGAATGTTGCCACCTGTTCTTGTTCTCATTACTGATGGCCAGCCCACCGATGATTTCTCCTCAGGTCTGAAGGATCTCTTGAACCAGAGGTGGGGACAAAAAGCCGTCAGGATCGCCATAGCCATCGGCGACGATGCGGACTTGGAGTGCCTCCAGAAGTTTATCGGCCACACAGAGTTGAGTCCGCTGAAGGCGAAAAACGCTGAGGAACTCGTCCGGTACATCAAGTGGGCCTCCACCGCGGTGCTAAAAGCCGCCAGTTCCCCGGCCAGTCAACCAAAGGGTACGCCGGTCCCGGCTGGGAACATCCCGATACCGACTCCTCCGGCTCCTGGGCCTGGTGGCGCGACCGACGTCTGGTAAACGAGGTGCTGGAGGAAGATGTGGTCGATGCTCAATGGCTAGTGTTCGGTGCGTCTGTTCAAGGCGCGGCCCACCTGCGTTCGGGGAAACCTGGGCAGGACGCCATCTTTTGGACGGGGCCTCCCGACGGTTATGCCTCAGTAGTCTTAGCGGTTGCTGATGGTCACGGTAGCGCAAAAGCGTTTCGAAGTGCGTCGGGCGCCAGCTTCGCGGTTCGATCTGCGGCACAAGAAGTGCGCGGCTTTCTGGAAGCCCAGATAGATTTGTCAAATCTTTCGGCTATCAAGAGGATAGCGACGGAAGGTTTGCCCCAGGAGATTGTCAGGCAATGGACCGAGGTTGTCGAACAGGAACTTGCGGCTAAGCCGTTGACAGCAGACGAATTACAGACACTGGAGGCCAAGGACAGAGAAGCCGTTGAAAGGAATCCGCTTCTTGCTTACGGCTCTACGGTTCTTGCCGTTGCCGTCACGAAGCAGTTTATCCTCTACATGCAACTTGGAGACGGTGACATCGTACACGTCTCGGACGAAGGTGAGCCGACGCGGCCCTTGCCGAAAGACGACCGCCTCTTTGCGAATGAGACCACATCGCTATGCGCTCCAGGGGCGTGGAAGGACTTCAGAGTTCAGTTCCAAGTTATCTCCGAACGACAGCCCGCACTGATCATGTTAGCTACGGATGGGTACATCAATTCGTACCAGAGCGAGGAGGGGTTTCTGAAGGTGGGAACCGACATACTTAAGATGATTCGCGACGAAGGCCCTGAGAAAGTCAAGCATGAGTTACACGATTGGCTGACTGAAACCTCCGAAAAAGGGAGTGGTGACGACATCACGCTAGGCCTTGTCGCAAGAACGGATCTCTTCCAACACCAACCGTCGTTCCTCGACAGGATCGTAAATCGAGTGATACGAAACTAGGCGCCCCGTCCTATCAGATTGGAGGACCATGGCATCTCCATCACCCATGATCAAGTGCCCTCGTTGCGGTCTCATGAACCCCTCGGGTGTTAGCTCGTGCGGCGCATGTGGCCTTGCCCGGTCCTCTGGCCGTACGGCCGGTGTTACGGCCACAT
>Ga0182027_10014381_pt1 | contig 10961 bp, 10 predicted proteins | sample 712E1DmetaG_FD_121300 | JGI IMG/M metagenome (GOLD analysis project Ga0182027, IMG submission 121300) | Permafrost microbial communities from Stordalen Mire, Sweden - 712E1D metaG (Illumina Assembly) | ecosystem: Environmental > Terrestrial > Soil > Wetlands > Permafrost | place: Sweden...
GTGGAACGGTTCGTTGTGCGCCGGATGGTAAAGATCCTGATATTTTGGATCGGCCCCGTCGTACGGGACGCCGAGCCGGGCACCCGGTTCATAAAACTGATCGAAGCCGTGACTCGGGGCAAACCATCCGTAACTCGGGCCGAGATGTTCGGAAACACCGAAGCGTAATCCGTATTTCATGGCAGCTTGCTTCCATTCGGCGACGATGTCGCGTTTCGGCCCCATGTTCACGGCGTTCCACCTGTGATACTTTGAGTTCCAAAGATCGAAATTATCGTGATGAACACCCATGCTGACGAAATACTTCGCACCCGCTTTGGCATAGAGCGCCATGAGCGCATCCGGATCCCACTTCTCAGCCTTCCAAAGAGGGATGATGTCCTTGTAACCGTTGGTTGAGGGATGCCCGTAGGTCTTCAGATGGTGCTCGTATTGGGGGCTGCCCTGGAGATACATGTTGCGCGCATACCAGTCGCCCTGTCTCGGTACCGCCTGCGGTCCCCAGTGCGCCCAGATGCCGAATTTCGCATCACGAAACCAGTCGGGGCAGGTGTAGTTCGTCAACGACTCCGCCGTGCCGACAAATTGTCCGGGAGCAATTTTTAATTCAAATGCTGACGATGGAAATTGAGCTGGGCCCAGCAGAGCTGCAAGACAGGCACATTCAATCAGATTTTTATTAATTTTTTTACTCATATGGAAATGTCGTTCAACAATGGGCAAACGAGCCTTTCAGGTCAAGATTATGGGGAGGCGTTTTGGTTGCCTTGCCATCGAACTTTGGTTGTCAACACCTTCGCGCCAAAATCCGAAGGAGAAATGCACCGGTCGAAAAGATTGTATCTATAGCGTCGGCACGCCGCATGAGACAGTGTTCTATCTGTCAAGGGTGCGGGCTAATGACCGCGCCACGGAGTTCAGATCACGTTGCCGGCAGCTTGGCATTCAAGGCGTAACATTGCACAGCTACCGCTACGCATGGGCGGAACGGGCTAAAACGGTTGGCTACCCGGAACGGTTCGCACAGGAGGCTTTGGGCCACAACAGCAAGGCGGTGCATCGCGCCTACGCCAAACGCGCGCTGATGAAAATTCCGTCGCTGGAGGAATACGAACAGAGGGCTGCCACGAAGGTCGAGTCGGCAGTGTGAACGCAGCTGCGGTTCAATTTTTCAAACCCGTTGTGCAGCCTATCCTCATATTAGGCCACACGCTCACTCCTCAATATCGGGTATGGACTTGTGCTCGGACTGCGGAGTAACAAGATATATGACTCCGCGTAAAAGCTTCCATACACCATATAAACCTATCAACACCAGAATGGTGAAAGCCGCTCTCGTGAACTGCCACCCGATAAGAATGCTCGCACCGTAGGCAGCCACCCAGTAAGCCACAAGACCGCCTGATGCTACTACAAGCGTGACGCCAATAAAAATGCTCCGAATGCCAAGTCGCCGTATCTCGGCGCTTCTCTCGGCAATAAACTCCCTGATTTTTGTATCGGCGGCGGCGTCGGGAATGCCGTTCGAGACCAAAAAGCCACGAACCGATGAAGACGCCTCACCCCAGATAATCCTCGCTCTGGCTTCTGTGATGGCTTGGTCTGCGGTCATAGTGTGGCCTAACAGATAGTAGGCAGCGCACTTTCCAGCCTATCATTTGGCACGCGCGGCCTATCCTTTTTCACAAAAACACTGTAAGCTGGACTGAAATCGTTGTCCAGCAGGAAATTGCGCTGGTTATGCTCCTGCAACCCCTTCCAGCAAAGACGGCAGCAAAGGCTGCACCCCGCGCCGACCGGGCCACAAAGCATAGGGAATTTGCAAAACCGCACCCGATTCAGGGGAGTGGCGCATCAGCCAGCAGGTTTTTCTTGCGGGCATTGTTCTTTTGCCAGTGCTGATTCACGGCATTTGTCGCCTTGACCAGCCAGGCCCGGTTCTGGACCAGTTCCAGCAGTTCCGCCGTGGCAAAGAACTTGATGCCGTTCGCAGCCGGATTGCCCAGCGGCTTGAGCAAACGCGCCGCCACGAGAATCGGCACATCGGACGGCTGGCAATTGATAACCCAAGCCGCCTGTTCCGCCGTCAGGCGCGCCGGCAACTGGCCCAACAGCCGCAAAAATTGATGTTGCTCCTCTCTCATCTTCATAGATTATCAGACATCTGCATTGGTATAATCTTGCAGATGAATTTGGGCCCCGTCATTTTTGGGTGAAATCGTTCGTATGAACTATCGAATGCGCCGTCAGGGAGAGGACTTGGGTGTCTTTTCGCTGGAAGAACTGCGGCGTCGCCGCGAATTGGGGGAATTGACCGGCAGCGAATATGTTCAAGGCGAAGGCAGGCCCGACTGGCAGCCGCTGGATTTGGTGCTGCAACAAGGGTATCGCGTCATCCCGCCGTCCCTGCCGCCGTCGGTTTCAAGAAATCGTCCCAATCAGGGCGTCATCTGGTTGATTGTCACCAGCGGGGTGGTTTTTTTCATCCTCTTCGTCGCGTTCTTCGCCTATATGGCGTTCAACTTTCAACGCGGTTATCAATCCGCCATCAATTCTGCCCGGGCACACCGGAATTTGGACCGGTCAAATTCGGAGGGGGTGACCGCGGCCAGCAAACCCGTGGTGTGGACCACCAACATGCAGACCGCGCTGGACGTTCAAAAAAAGGCCCGCGAATTCAGTATCCGCCAGTGGCTGGAAGGCTACAAACAGCGCGGCCGGCATAATCCGGCCTGTGACGCCGAGGCGGAGCAGTTCATCCGCATCTGGATCGCCCGCAATTACGGCGGTCCGGAGGCGACCAACATACTTTCGCTGGAAACCGAGAGCGACCGGCTCGCCCGGGACCCGAATTGCACCGACCCACTGGTGTTGACCGTGGCCGCCGACAGCAGCATCGAGATATTCGAGTCCATTCACCGTTTCGAACGCGCCATGGATGCGTTTCCGAACTCGCACCACAAGGCGTATCCCCGGCTGTATGCCACGGTCGGAATAACCCGTTTTTTAAGCGACCACCCTGAACGCATCGCCGCCCTGGACACCTCGTCGCTGAAATTGCTGGAAAGTTGTTTTGCCGACGGCAGTTTTGTCCCCGGCGACCAGCAGGATATCGGGGAAATTTTCGTGAACGGCTGGGGCTGCAATTTTTTCCAGCGCAACGCCGCTGCCGTTTGCGAAGTCGTTCATCAGGCCGGCCCGTCCTATCAATGGCTGGCACTGACGTTGGATGGGGAACGTCACATCAGTGAAGCGTGGAAAGCGCGCGGCGACGGTTACGCTAACACCGTGACGGACGCCGGCTGGCGGGGATTCAAAGATCATCTGGCGGAAGCGCGAAAAGCCCTCACGCAGGCCTGGAATTTGCAGCCCGGTTTCCCGCTGGCTCCGTGCCGCATGATGACGGTGGCGCTGGGCGATTCGGGAGCTGATGAAATGCGCGTCTGGTTTGACCGGACGCTGTCGGCGCAAGTGGACTATCCCCAGGCCTGGTCCGAAATGCGCTGGGGCTTGCGTCCGCGCTGGCACGGCAGTGAAACCGCATTGCTGGCGTTGGGGAGAACGGCCATCAACACCGGGCAGTTTGACACGGATGTGCCGCGAAAATTTGTTGATTGCGTTTATGACGTGGAATCCGAAATGGAATTGCCCGCCGGCCATCACATTTTCGGGCGCGGCGACGTATGGCCTGATTTGCAGCGCGTCTATGAAGGATACATTCGCCAGGCGCAACCTTATCCGCAGCGCCTCCGCGAATGGCAATCTTCTTACACAGTGATTGCCTACTTCGCCGGGAAATACGACGTTGCGGCCGAACAGTTGAAAGCGCTGGATTGGAAGCTGCAGCCGCAGAATCTGACGGGTTGGAGAACCGATCTTTCGTTGATGCCTTTGGAAGTGGCCGCCCGCACGGGGCCGCTGGGGGGAAAAATTGCCGCGGCGGAATCCAGCTACCAGTACGGCGACGTTGCAATCGCCCAGCGCCGGTTCACGGAGCTGCTGGCTGCGACCCGTGCGGATGAACGGACCCGGGAATTCGTCCAGGCCCGGCTGGCTTCACTCGCCATGGAGCAACGGCTGCAAAAAGGAGAATGGGTGGATTTCCTGCCGTCACAAAATGACGATCCGGGCTGGGTCTGTAGCCGGGGCAAAATCCAGCGGCTGCCGGATGGCTCATTGGAAGTCCAATCCGGACCGGAAGGACATTTTCTTTTCTCCCGCGCGCGCGTCGGTTCCAATTTTGAAATCCGGGGTGAATTTGAAGTGGTCCGCTCATCAACAAAATATTTCCAGGCCGGATTGGTCATGGGCACGCCCGATGTTGATGCCTACGGGTTTCATGCGTTTCGAATCAAGCGGCATCAACTGGAAGGTGACATTGCGTGCTTTGCCCGGGGTTGGGGGCCGCGGCAAATCCAGCAGCGGGTGAAGCTGAACGACGCCCCCATCTCATTCGATTTCCGCCTTGATCGGGGCCATATCACAGCCTCGGTCAACGGGGACGAGGTTTTTAAAGACGCGGTTCCGAAAGAAACCATCGACACGCCAGGCGAAGATGTCCGCGCGGGCCTGGGCGCGTACAACGACACCAACGACACCGTCATCCGTTACCGCAACGTTCAAATCCGGAAGCTGATGCGATAAAAGCCTCCTGAAAACCGTGCGGTTTCACGCCGCGGCGGTTTTTTCCGTCTGCGTTACCCCGCGGGTCCGGTAAAGCACGTCCACCACGTTGCGAAGATATTGCTCATCGGCGACGCCGTCGGTTGCCTCGGCGGGAAATTCGACCTTGGTCCGGAAGTGCGCGGCCAGATCGCCAAACAATTCCACCCGGGCCACCGGATCAAATTCCTCGCGTCGTAACAGCGCCTGCAGTGCGACATCCGCCTCCGGCGCCGAGACGCGCTGGCGCAGGCGGGCGGCCAGGTGCGGATATTGCCGGAGCGAGTTGTATTTGCCGGCGAGCAACTGGTCGAGGTCCGGCTCGGCCACGCGCGGGTTCCGGATGACCACGGTGTTGGCCGCGAGGTCGCCGAGGCGCTGGCATTGGGGGTTGAGCCAGCAGGTCAGGCCGCCGGCAAAATAAAACGCCGGCAACGCATCCACAAACCGCAGCAGGTTGCGCACGACAATCTGGTTGAATTGCAGCCGCATCCCTTCCACGTCCACCACGCGCAGGCGGAGCAGCTTCTTGCCGATGGTCTGGCCGCGCCAGGCCCATTCAAAAAAAATCCCGTAGCCGATGCTGATGACAAAATAGCTGATCACGTAAAGCGCGATGGCAAAGTTCGAATTGATCAGCTCAAGCAAATTCAAGACGATTCCGAGCACGGACATGGCGGCGCTGATGCAAAGCTGGTCAATGAACCACGCGAAGAACCGGGTCACCGGTCCCGCCAGCAATTGCGAGAACACGATCCCTTCGGGCGTACGGATGAAAAGCGTGCTGGTTTTCATTCGTCCCGATTTCCGGACTCCGGCTTTTTGCCGGTGCCCGATTTTGCCAGAAACAGAGAGAGCAGGATCAGTTCGATGGCGCCAAAGGCGATTTTGGCTTCGTAAGGAATGACCGGTTCGTGATATTGCGACAGGAACGCCTCGACGAAGCCCGCCCAGACCAGCAATACGCCCACGCCAAAAATCAGCGTGACGATGTCGCCCGAGATTTCGCGCAGCCTTGTTTTGAGCGGAGCGCGGCTGCCCCGGCCTATGAGCGCCAGCGCCAGCATCAGGCCGGCCTGGCCGGCAATGAGGATGGCCGGGATTTCCACCACGCCATGCGGCATCAGCCAGCCGAGGAGGAATTTCGTCTGTCCCGCGCGAATGTAATCCACCGCGACGGCGCCGAGAATCACCCCGTTATAAAACAGCATGATGATCGTGCCGACGCCCCACGTCATGCCGAGCGCCAGGGTGAAGATGGAAATCTTGATGTTATGGGTCATCAATTCCACCGAGAACGTGGTTTTGAATCCCGCCAGCCGGTCTTGGGTGGCCTTTTCCTCCTCGGCGACGCGCTTGGCCGGATCCTGGAGCAGATGTGAAAAAGGCATCAGCACCGGCTTGGCATCCGGGTCAAAGGTGATAGCCAGCCCGCCGAAGGCGCAACCCGCCAGAGTGATTGCCACGGAAAGATAAAAGGCCCGGACATGGCGGCGGAACGTTTGCGGCAACGTCTGGGAAAACCATTTCAACGGAAAGAACCGGCGCTGTTTCTCACGGGTTTCGTGGATTTCTCCATACGCGCGGGCAACCAGATTTTCCAGATACCGCCGGGTCTCCGGTTCCGAGGAAAGCGTGGTGATTTTTGCGAGGTCGGCGGCGGTGCGTTCGTAAAGATGATGGAAGAGCTGCAATTGCGGGAGCGTCATCCGCAGGTCCGGCTCCGATTCCAGCCGGTCGAGCATGCCCTCGAGTTCGGCCCAGAACGGCCGCCCGGCGGCGATGAAACGTTGCAGGTCAACAATCACAACAACTGCCTTTGTTTTACGCTCAGGTATTGCGAAACCAGTTCGGCGCTCAAACGTTCGTTGTTGAGCAGTGAAAATTGGATCCCGCGCCGCTGCAGGACCTTTTGCAGCTCGCGGAGTTTCTGCCACTGCAAATGGCCGCCGAGCCGGCCATACATATCATCCAGGACGGCGACGTCCGGGTCCGTGAAGAGCGGCTTCACTCCCGGCATTTGCAGCATGTTCACCAGCACCAGATGCTGGCGCCGGATCAAGTCCAGGTTGCGGACGAAACTTTCCGCCAGCGCCGGGTCGTCGAGTGCGGTCAGGAACACCAGCAGCGCGCGCCGGCGCAGCCGCAGCCGGATGAATGTGCACAGTTCGTCGAAATCCGGCGTGGCGATTTTCGGTTCCAAGGTATAAAGCGCATCCCGGCAGGTGCTGTAATGGTTTTTGCCGTTTTTGGCGCGCACAAATTTTTCCACCTTGTCCGTGAATGTCACCAAGCCGAACAAATCCCCCTGCCGCTCCGCCGCCAGCCCGAGGACCAGCGCGGCGGTCACGAAACGCTCCAATGTCGAAGTTCCGTTTCCGTCGTTTTGGCCGGCTGCGCGGGCGCTCAACCGCGAGGCGTCCAGAACCACGTAAACCTCCTGTGTTTTCTCGATTTGGAAAACCTTGGTGATCGGTTTTCCCCGCCGCGCGGTTGCCTTCCAATGGATCTCATGGTAATCGTCGCCGGGGATGTATTCGCGGAGCTTTTCGAAGTCGCGGCCCCTGCCAACCTGCCGTTGCGCATGCACGCCAAAGGCGCCCCGGTTCAGAAACAGCGCCGCGAGGCTTTTCCGCTCGTTGAGCAGGTTGGGATAAACGCGAATCTCCGATTGCACCGGAAGAATTTTGCGCACGCCCCAAAACCCGAATGGGGAACTGCCTTCAACGTAAGCCGCGTCAAACCCGTAATTGCCCCGTTTGAGCGGCGTGCAGGGCCACGCCAGCCGCGACCATTCGCTTTGCGCGGGCAAAAGGGCATCCAAGGTCTCGGACGCGGTCCGGATTTCGCGCGGCCAGGCCAGGGCGACACGCAGATGGCGCTGCCGTTGCCGTTCGTTGCGGATTCGCAATTCCAGTTTTGCCTCGCGGTCCCTGGACATGCGTGCGATGGCAGGCAGTGTCACGCCGATGCCCGCCAGACTTCGACCGGCACCGATGGCATCGGCCAGCACCACCGCCAGCAGTCCGCCGATGCACAACAGGGAAACACGGGCCGCCGGTGGCGACACTGCGCCAATCAGTGCGAACGGCAGCACCACCGCCGCCACCCAGAACAACAGTCTGAAACGGGGAACGATCATCTGTTGGAGTTCAAGCTTTGGCCTGTTCGTTCATTGTTTCATGCCGGAGCCCAAGCAAGCTGATGCTTGAACTCCAACTCATCATCGTGGCACGGCAATCTGCTGGAGGATTTGCTGGATCACTTCCACCACCGTCAGGCCTTCGATTTCAAATTCCGGCCGGAGTATCAAACGATGTTCGAGAACCGGCGGCGTCATTTCCTTGATGTCGTCGGGTGTGACGAAATCACGGCCGGACATGGCGGCCCGGGCGCGCGCGGCCATGATGAGTGATTGTGTGGCGCGCGGCCCGGCGCCGACCAGGATGCTCTCGTGCTGGCGCGAGGCACGGACGATGTCCACGAGATAGCCAACGAGTTCATCGCGCATGACGATGGCGGCGAGGCATTCACGCAACGCCGCCAGGTCGCCAGCCTTGATGACCGGCTGGACGGCGCCCTGCGCCAGCACCGTTTCCGGCGCGTCCTTTGTCATCGTGCGCTGCGCGAGCGACAGTTCCTCGGTGCGCTCCGGCGCCCGCATCGTGATTTTGAGCATGAACCGGTCCTTCTGCGCCTCGGGCAGCGGATACGTGCCTTCGTATTCAATCGGGTTTTGCGTGGCGAACACGGTGAAGTTCGGCGGCAGCGAATGCGTTTCGCGGTCAATCGTCACCACGCGCTCCTGCATCGCCTGCAGCAACGCGGACTGTGTCTTGGCCGGCGCGCGATTGATTTCATCGGCCAGCAAAAACGAGGTGAAGATCGGGCCTTTGATGAGCGAGAATTCGTTGCGTTGCAGGTTGAAAACGTTCGTGCCGGTGATGTCGGCGGGCATCAGGTCGGGAGTAAACTGGATGCGCGCGAAATCGGCGCCAAGCACGCGCGCGAGCGTGCGCACGAGCAGGGTTTTGGCGACACCGGGCACGCCCTCGACGAGGGCATGGTTGCCGGTGAAGATGGCGATGAGCGCCTTTTCGATGACGTCTTGCTGGCCGATGATGACTTTGCCGGCCTCCGACCGTGCCTGGGTGAGGACTTCCTTGAGTCTTTCAGTATTCATGATTTTGGTGGTGCGTTACGGGTTCCCAGAAGGGAGCAGATTTTTTTGTAGGTGGCGATGGGATTCCGGTCCCTGGGCGGCAGGGAATTTTCCGCCTGAAATTCGGCCTCGGCCTGTTGCCGCCGCCGGGCGGAGTATTGGCCGGGCCGCCCGGCCGATTTTTTCCATTCGGCAAAACAGACCGGCAGCAGGTCGCGCGGCGCAATGCTGCGGCGGAGCAGGTTGACAAAGCCGGCCGCCGAAGCCTTGCCGGCAATGTAACCCTGCTGTTCCGGCTCCGCGTGCGGCGGCACGAGGCTGCTGGCATTTTTCCAGATGAACAACCCGGCCAGCAGCAGCAACCCCGCCGCCAGCCCGTGCAACCGGTATTTGCGCATCAACATCGCCACCCCGGAAGTCTCCACGACGCCGAAATGCGCCTCGTCAAAGACGACGTTCTTGTTCGCGCCGACGAGCCACGCCAGCAGGTCCGCGTGCCGGTCCTTTTCCATCGCCTCGTTGCTGACAAAATAGGAATCGGTGGCCATCACGACCGTGCCTTTGCCGAAGTGCCGTTCGATGAGCACCGCGTTGGTGCCGCGCGCGTAAATCACGCGCCACGCGCCGTCCAGATTGGTGAAAACAGCGCCGCTGTGCCAGTCGAGGGTGCGCGGCAACGGCAAATCCGTTTTGTTCAACACCCGCGCCGGTTCGTAAACCTCGCCGGCCTGGGTGAGTTTTATAAAATCCATCCTGAAGCCCCAACGTTCGGCCAGATCCACGCCCAGGTCCTCGTCGTCGGGCTTCTTTTTCTTCTTCTTCGCTGGTTTGTCAGGCGTCATTTTTTCGCTCTTCGCCCTGGATTGGGCCGATTTCACCGAGTTGGTTTCGTCGTCGTCATTATCGTGAAATTTATACGACCGGGTCTGCGGAAAGAACGTGATGACCAGCCGGTTGCCGCGGGCGAGAAACGCTTCCAGTTCGCGAGACAAATCCGCCGGCATCCACTCCCAGTCATAACCCGCGGCGGCCAGTTGCAGATAAACCGTGTGCGGCTCTTCGGGCAGGCGGTTCGCGGTGCTGAGATCGCGGCGCGTGGAAAGGCCCGGCAATTGCCCGAGGCTTTCATAAAACGCCATCGTGCCGAGCGGGTCGGAGCGCAGCGTCGAATACGCCGGGTAAACGTCGCCCACCTCGAACCGGAGCTGGAAAAGCCGGACCAGGCCGAAGGCAAACGCCGCCGCGCAACCGAGCAGCACGAAGAGCGGGAAGCATCGTTTCATCCGGCGGGTTTCATCCTTTCCACATTGGCCGCGAACCGGTCCACCAGCTCGCGGTTGACCTCGTGCAGACCATACCAGATGCGCTCGAACGATTCGAGGTTGTCGCCGAACACCGGCAGCAGATCGGGAAACGAATGTCCGCGCCGGCGCAATTCACGTTCGTAATCGCGGTTGGATTTGAACCGAGCGATGCTGATCAAATTGCGCGCCGCCAGATGCGAAAGACTGGCGAAATAAAATGCCCGCAGGGCAAGGCGCAGTTCACCACGTTCGAGAAGATCGCGGGCCAGTTTCGTCCAGCCATCCTCCAGCAATTGGTCGGCCCCCACATTTTCATCATTGATGTCCAGCACCAGCCGGATGGGTTCGCTGGCGACGAGGGCCGGCGGTCGCCAGTCCCGCCAGGTGCGATAAAGGAAAACCGCCAGCGCGGCCACCGCCATGGCCACCAGCCCGTAAAGCAGAATTTGCAGGGATTCGATCCAGCCGTAACCGGAGATTCCGGAGCTGGAGTGGGTTTGCGGGTGCCGGAAAAGTTTCCTCAACCATTCGTCCAGCCAGTCCGAACCAGCGCGGGCCCACTTCCGCAGCATGGCGCCAACCTTGTCGAAAAATCGCGCAATCACGCCCTCCTGCGCGTCCGGTTCCGCGATTTTTTCCCGCGACATGCGCCAGGTGTATTTGTCTTCGTGGATGGTCCGGTTGATCGCGCGATCCAGATCCGCGGGGGGGAGCGGCGACGCAACCGGCGACGCAACCGGCGCCGTGGCGGGCGCAGGTGTGTCCGCCGCGCGGACCGGTGCCGCGCAAAACAGCCCCAGCAAAAGCACAACGATGGCGGCCATGGGTGGCGA
>Ga0182027_10014382_pt1 | contig 10960 bp, 8 predicted proteins | sample 712E1DmetaG_FD_121300 | JGI IMG/M metagenome (GOLD analysis project Ga0182027, IMG submission 121300) | Permafrost microbial communities from Stordalen Mire, Sweden - 712E1D metaG (Illumina Assembly) | ecosystem: Environmental > Terrestrial > Soil > Wetlands > Permafrost | place: Sweden...
GATTGAAAAACTGGAAAAGCGCAAAACATCGGAGGCGAACCCGTATGAAGGAATGCTGAATTTCAACCGTCACCTGCTTTATGAACGTTTTATCACCGAATCGCAACTGGACTCACTTATCCTGATTGAGTTGAACATCCGCGGTATCGATACCCGTTTCGAGTTTGGTATTTACAACCCGGAAAGGGATATATTCCTGATCGAAAAGGATCCGGGAATGCGTAGACCCCTGATTGAAAAAGGATCTGCTGCGCGGCTTTTTATAAGCGATATCTTCACATCCCCTGAATACCTTCTTCTCTATTTCCCGCATGAAAAACAATTCCTGCTTACCGAACTCTGGGGAATGCTGCTTATCTCCATAATCCTCATCATCGTTATTGTATATTCATTTACTTATACTATTACCACTATTTTCCGCCAGAAAAAACTGTCGGAGATGAAAAATGACTTCATCAATAACATGACCCATGAATTCAAAACTCCTATTTCCACGATCTCCCTGGCATGCGAAGCATTGAATAATCATGACATCGTGCGGTCGCCTGAATTCACGGAGAGTTATATCAACATTATCCTGGAAGAAAACAACCGGCTGGCCACGATGGCAGAGAAGATCCTGCAAACAGCGGTGATAGAGAAAGGGCAGCTTAAGATGAAGCGGGAACGTATCGATCTTCATGAAGTGATCACCGATGTCATCAAGAACATCCGAATCCATGTGGAGATTAAAGACGGTGTGATCAGAAAACAATGCAAGGCAACAAACCCGGTTCTTTTGGGCGATAAAGTTCATCTTACCAACCTCGTTTACAACCTCCTGGATAATGCGAACAAATATTCTCCCCGGAAACCCGTTATAACTGTAAGAACCGAGAACACATCCAACGGGATCCTCCTGACGATCGAAGATCATGGCATCGGTATCAGCAAGGGAGAACAAAAAAAAATATTTGATAAATTATACAGGGTTCCGACGGGAAACATTCAGGAAGTGCGGGGGTTTGGATTGGGACTCAGTTATGTCAAGGCCATTGTGGAGGAGCATCACGGGAGGATCAGTCTTGACAGCGAAATCAATAAGGGAACAACCTTCAGGGTTTTCCTGCCATTTACAGAATGAGTAATCATCATACAAGATAACCAGGTCAATGGAAAAAAATCACCCGCGCATTCTTCTTGCAGAAGATGACCGTAATCTCGGGAACATCCTTAAAAATTTCCTGGATGTGAAAGGGTATACAACGACACTTTGTATCAATGGCCAGGAGGCAGTCGATGCTTTTCAAAAGAAAGAATTTGATTTTTGCATCCTCGACATCATGATGCCGGTCAGGGATGGTTTTTCTGTTGCAAAAGAGATCCGCCTTTCGAATCCGAAGATCCCGATAATGTTTCTCACGGCGAAAACATTGCAGGAAGACAAGTTGAAAGGATTTGAAACCGGCGCCGATGATTATATGACTAAACCCTTCAGCATGGAGGAACTGCTGATGCGCTTGCAGGCGATCCTTCGCAGGACTGAAGATTCGGGACGGAATGCGGAAAACGAGAACACCTACCAGATTGGTAAATATACCTTCGATTTCAACCGACAGGTTTTAGCCATCAAGGGAAAGGAGCAGAAACTCACATCTAAGGAAGCCGGACTTTTGCGTTTGCTGTGCAGCAATGCCAATGAAACGCTCGAACGCAGCACGGCCCTGAACAAAATCTGGAGCGATGATAGCTATTTCAACGCCCGCAGCATGGATGTTTACATCGTCAAACTCAGGAAGTACCTGAAAGGAGATCCTTCCGTGGAGCTGATCAATGTTCACGGGATCGGGTTTAAACTTGTCATGAACAGATAAGGCAAATGGCAAGGCTGTATATTGTACCAACGCCCATCGGCAACCTCGAAGACATTACCCTCCGGGCCATCCGTATCCTGAAAGAAGCGGAACTGGTATTGGCGGAAGACACAAGGAAAACACTGATCCTCCTGAAACATTACGGAATAGAGAATAAATTATCATCGCATCATGCCTTCAACGAACACAAATCGGTTCACGCGGTCATTGAGCGGCTGAAGGGAGGATCCACGATTGCATTGGTAAGTGACGCCGGAACACCCGGGATCTCCGACCCGGGATTTCTGCTGGTACGGGAATGCCTTAAAGAAAATATCAGGGTCGAATGCCTTCCCGGGCCAACGGCACTAATCCCGGCATTGGTGAATTCAGGCCTGCCTTGCGACCGTTTTGTTTTTGAAGGATTCCTTCCGCATAAAAAGGGACGACAGACGAGATTGATTAAACTGGCAGAAGAAGAGAGCACCCTGGTGTTCTTTGAATCACCTCACCGCCTGGTTAAGACATTGGAACAGTTTGCAGGTGTTTTTGGCCCTGGCCGGCTGGCATGTGTATCACGGGAGTTGTCGAAGATCCATGAAGAAAATGCAAGAGGAACCCTTGAAGAACTGGTTAACCATTTCAGGGACAAAACCGTAAAAGGCGAGATTGTGATTGTGGTTGGAGGAAAATAACCAGCATACTGGAAAAAATAATTCACTGTTAGTTGTTATCTGTTAACTGTTAACTGATCTATGTGCGGCCGTTATTCCTTTATCCTGGAAGATGAAATGATAAAAGAACGGTTTGGCGTGACGGTAAGAAGCGCGATTTACAAAGCCCGTTATAACTGCGCCCCAACCCAGAAACTTGCCGTCATTTCAAATGAAAATCCAGGTGAATTGAGCCTGTATCGCTGGGGACTCATTCCCTTCTGGGCAAAAGACATCTCCATCGGGAATAAGCTCATCAACGCCAAGGCGGAAACCGTCCTGGAAAAACCTTCTTTTAAAAATTCCTTTAAGAGCAAAAGATGCCTGGTGCTCAGTGATGGTTTTTATGAATGGAAGAAGGGGACTGTGAGAACACCATTCCGGATTACACGAAAAGATGGTTCGGCTTTTGCCATGGCCGGGATCTGGGACAAATGGACCAACCCGGAAGGAGAGGAAATCCGTTCGTTTGCTATCCTCACGACAGTCCCTAATTCATTGATGGAAAAAATTCACGATCGCATGCCGGTTATCCTTGACAGGGAAACAGAGAAGAAATGGATTGAAAACACACCTCCCGAAGCTTTAATTGAATTGATGAAACCCTGTGCAGCCTCATCCCTCCTTGCTTACCCGGTTTCCACCCTGGTAAATTCCCCCCGCTATGATTCACCGGAAATCCTGGAACCGGCGGGGGATCCTATTTATTAATATATTTATTTTGTTAACCTTACTCTTATTCTATAACTATTTTTGATGGTTTAATAGTCTTCATGAAAATTAGGACAAGCATTAAATTTCTCTTATTCTACTTTTATTTGCCCTCAATCCGGGCGGGCCTCGTCGCCGCAACGCAGCGGTGACTTTTCTTTGGTTTTCTTCCGGTGGCAGCAAAAGAAAGAACATAGGGTGTGAAGTTATCAATCCATCATCAAATTACAACCTCTCAGATCGCTGAATTCGAACCTCCCCAGAACTTCAAAAGTGCCGTCATTGTTTTTTTTTCCAAGATCCTGCAGGGCGAGGAAGGAACAGGAATTGAAATTGGCAAGGTCGATGATATTGATACCGCCGGTCTTCCCGTCAGGAATAAGGTTGAAGGGATCATTCGTGTCGCGCACCAGCATTTTCATCCAGGGCGGTGTCCTGAAATGCCCGTTTTCTTTTGCATAGGCCTGTGAAAGCAGTTCGGTCATCCCATATTCCGAATGAATATTTTTGCACCGGAACCGTTCTGAAAGAAAGGCATGCAACTCCTCCCGGATCATCTCTTTTCTTTTACCCTTCATCCCACCAGTCTCCATGATGATGGCACCGGGTAATGCCATGGGAAACTTCTCCGCAAAATCGATCAGGGCATAGCTCAAGCCGATCAGGAGTGATCGTTTTCCGGAAGATTCATGTTCTTCCAGCATCTTTGCCAGGATTTCCGGACGATCAAGATAAAAGCCGGACACATCCGAACTGCTTTTCAGGATCCATTTGCTGATCATGTAGATGAGGGAGGAATCAGGATTCTGGTGCGGATCAGGCGTAAGTGCGAAAACAGTATAGGCTTCCAGCAGTCCGTAAAAAAACTCAAATCCTTTCACCAGGGATTCATCGTAAACCGAAAGGTCCAGGATGTCGTGACGGCTTCGTTGAGGGGTGGTTTCGACAAGCTCAACCACCGGACTGTTCCCTGAGCTTGCCGATCGGATACTTGTTGTCCCGCTGCTCAGGAAACTCTTTTCAGGTAAAGAAATTCCTGAGATGACCGGATGTGTCTTGAAAAACAATACCGGCAGAAAAGGGATTTGTGAATAATGGGTTATGTTTTCCGGAACAATTTCAAGGGCATCGGCATACCTTTTGTAAATTTCATTCTTGTCGTACTGAAAATGAAAAATATCCAGGGCAGCAGCATTGAAATCGCCATCATCCAAGTGTCCGAAAATCCTGTTTCTGAATTCCATTTTTAATTATACTGACCTGATCCTTACTGAAAAAATCGTAATTTTATAGCCCGAATCAGATTTGAATTCCTGCAAAGGTAAGATTTCGGGAAGATAATATCTTGAACAGGATCAACCATGAAAAAGCAGTTTTTCTTCTTTCTTCTCTTTATTGGAGCAATCCTCCTGGTTTTCAATGGGTGCATGAAGAAGCAGAGTTATCCTGACATACCGGCAATATCACTACTCAGTTTTGAGATGTTTGTCGATACGGCCCACATTGTGAGAACGGGTATTATGACGATCTCTTATCAGGATGGAAACGGGGACATCGGGCTGAATCCATCCGACACTTTCCCTCCCTATCAGCGGAATGGTCCTTATTATTATAATTATGTGATCAATTATTTTGAAAAGCAGAACGGCGTTTTCAAACAGGTTGACCTGGCGATCCCTTTCAGCCTGAGAATCCCGGTATTAACGCCCAATGATCCCAACAAAGCGATCAAGGGATTTATTGCCGATACCATGGACCTCTATCCTCCACCCCTTCATGACACCATCAGATTCGAAGCATTTATTTATGACCGTGCCCGGAACAAGAGCAATGTGATCGCTACGCCTGAAATTATCCTAAGGAGGAAATAGGACTGATGGAACGTATTTACGCGAACAGGAAATTTATTGTTATCGGGCTTTTTCTGGTGATCGGGTTAGCCTATGTGATTCGGCTGTTTTTCGTACAGATAGTGGCGGATAAATACATTCTTTCAGCCAATAACAATGTACTCCGATACATCACACAATACCCTGCCAGGGGACTGGTATACGACCGTTACGGGAAGTTGTTGGTTTACAATGAAGCAGCCTATGACCTGATGGTAATTCCAAAACAGGTGAAAAATATCGATACTGCCGAGTTGTGCCGTCTTCTCGAGATCGAAAAGAAAGACTTCGTTGAACGGGTGGAAAAAGCGCGGAATTATTCTCCTTATCGTCCATCCATTTTTGAATCACAGATCACCCGCGAAAATTATGGTTATCTTGAAGAAAAAATGTTTCGTTTCCCGGGATTTTTTGTTCAGCCGCGTACACTTCGGAAATATACTTACTCCATTGCTGCTCATACCCTCGGTTATATCGGGGAAGTTGGCCCTGAGATTATTGAAAACAGTTTGTATTACAAATCCGGAGACTACATCGGGATAAGCGGTATCGAAAAATCCTATGAAGAAGTACTTCGGGGGAAAAAGGGGATGAAGATCCGGGTTGTGGATGTACTGAACCGTGACAAAGGCAGCTTCCATGGGGGGAAATATGATACGATTGCCTATGCCGGCACCGACCTTTATTCTTCGCTCGATGCCGATCTGCAGGCCTATGGCGAGCAGCTTATGACCGGTAAAAAAGGAAGTATCGTTGCCCTTGAACCCTCTACCGGGGAAATTCTTTGTATGGTTACCAGTCCTTCTTATGATCCAAACCTCCTGGTCGGAAGAATCCGGAGGACCAACTATACCAAGCTTCTCGAGGATTCTGTCATGGTTCCGCTTTTCAACCGGGCCCTGATGGCCAGCTATCCGCCGGGATCGACATTTAAGCTGGTAGATGCCCTGGTCGGGCAGCAGGTTGGAGTCCTGACACCGGATACACGCTATAGCTGCCCGGGAGGGTTTCCGCTGGGAAATGGCAAGAAAGTGGCCTGTCACAGCCACTTTTCCCCGCTCGACCTGAGTCAGGCCATCCAGCATTCCTGCAACACCTATTTTTGCCGTGTATTCAAGTCGATCATCGACAAACGGCCTTTCACTTCAACCCGTGATGGCTATGAAATATGGAGAAACCTGGTGATGAGTTTCGGTTTTGGGCATAAATTCGGGATTGACCTTCCCGGCGAACTGAACGGTAATATTCCTTCATCAAATTATTATGACCGGTATCATGGAAAAAACCGCTGGACCTCGATGGCGATCATCTCCCTGGGCATCGGCCAGGGTGAGATCGGGATCACACCGTTACAGCTGGCCAACCTTGCAGCCCTTATCTCCAACCGGGGATTCTACTACACCCCGCATATCGTAAAAGCGATCGGAAAAAAAGACAACCTGAATAACACCTTCAAGGAAAAGCATTTCTGTGATATCGATCCACAATATTTTCCCATCGTAGTTGAAGCCATGCACGACGTGATGGAGGCAGGAGGCACAGGATTTGCGTCGAGGGTCGATGGCATAGAGATCTGTGGAAAGACCGGAACCGCACAAAATCCTCATGGGAAAAATCACTCCATTTTCGTTGCATTTGCACCGAAAGACAATCCCAGGATCGCTGTTGCAGTAATAGTCGAAAACGCTGGATTTGGTGCCACTTATGCCGCTCCCATGGCGACGCTGATGATCGAAAAATATATCAACAGGGAAATTCGGCGAAAGGATCTCGAACAAAGCATGATTTCCGGGAACCTATTACACGTTGAAAAAGTCATTGACCAATGAGAGAACGCCGCGGTGTATTTGAGCACATCGACTGGTGGTTAGTTATCATCTTCCTGCTGCTCGTGATCATGGGCTGGCTCAACATATATGCAGCCGTTTATGACGAGAACCACGGCAGCATTGTCGACATGCATGTGAAATACGGGAAACAGCTGGCCTGGATCCTTGCCGCATTATTCCTTGGATTGATCGTCCTTCTGATCGATGGAAAATTCTTCTCCCAGTTTGCCTACCTGATCTATATTTTATGCATCCTGTTACTGATCGCCGTTATTTTTACAGGCAAAGAGATCTCCGGTTCAAAATCCTGGTTCCAGTTTGCAGGCATTGCCATACAGCCCGGTGAGTTTGCCAAGATGGGAACAGCGCTGGCACTGGCAAAATTCCTGAGCAAAAATGAAACGGATATCCGTAAACGCAACGATTTGTTTTCCGCAATCGGTCTTATCCTCTTCCCATCGTTTCTCATTTTCCTGGAGCATGATACCGGGTCAGCCATCGTTTTCTTTGCGTTTATCTTTGTCTTATACAGGGCAGGACTCTCGGAAAAGCTTGTCATCGCTTTTGTCCTGGTTCCATTGCTCGCAGTCCTTTCCCTGCTGATTAATAAATTCCTTATTCTTGGTTTGCTACTTATCATTGCATTGTTTTTCTTTCTATATTCAAAACGAAAGATCCGGAATATCATTCTTATTTCCCTTGTTTATCTGGCTTCTGCAGGTTTTGTTTTTTCGGTGGATTATTTTGTCAACCACGTCCTGGAGCCTCACCAGCGGGTACGGGTGAATGTGCTGATCGGTAAGGATATTGATCTGAAAGGAGCCGGCTATAATGTAAATCAGTCGCTCATTGCCATCGGTTCGGGAGGCGCCTGGGGAAAGGGATTTCTGCACGGTACCCAAACCAAGTATAATTTTGTTCCGGAGCAAAGTACCGATTTTATTTTTTGTACTGTCGGGGAAGAATGGGGATTCGCAGGTAGTATTGTCGTTATTGGACTTTTTATTGCTTTACTTATCCGGATCATTCTTGTGGCGGAGAGACAGCGGTCGAGGTTCAGCCGGTTTTATGGTTATAGTATTGCCTCCATTATTTTCTTTCATTTCACGATAAATATCGGGATGACGCTGGGTCTGATCCCGGTGATCGGCATTCCACTGCCGTTCTTCAGTTACGGAGGATCTTCACTCTGGGCTTTTACCCTCCTGTTATTTATCTTTATCCGCCAGGACTCTTACCGTTATGAGTTGCTGTAAGGATCCTGTCCTGCCTGACATTAAAATAAATCGTTTCTCCACCCGTTAGAATATATTGAAAAAGATAGTTTAATTGATTTGTTTATGGATTCTTCATTTTTAAAGAGATCTCTTTAATTCACCACAGGCTTTTTTTGATGCGATTTTTTTTATCTGTTTTCTTGTTTTTTTCTTTCCTTCTTCAAGGAACGTTTTCCTATTCTCAAACTGTGCCGGATACCCTGAATATTGCAAAACAGTTGCGGGCAAAAGGCAAAATTCACAAATCCTTTTCGCTTCTGAAAAAGACCTATTCAAATCATCCGGATGATTTGAATGTAGCCTGGTTGACGGCTCAAACTGCCTTCTGGGCCAACCGGATCGGCAAATCAAAACAGCTGTATGAAAAAGCAATAAAATCGAATCCCAAAAACTTGTATCTCCAGCTGGATTATGCTAAAATTCTCGTGAACTGCGGTGAATTTGAAAAAGCCGGACAACTTCTGAAAGTATACCTGGCTTTTGATTCAACCAATTCACAGGCCCTGACGGCTCTTGCAAGAATACTGTTTTGGAGGTGCAAGTATCAGGATGCTTCATTGCTGATAACCAAAGTCCTGAAGCAGGATCCGAAGGATCAGGATGCATCTTATCTTTACAAGGAGATTGCCCTTGCCCGTTCTCCTTACCTGAAATTCGGTTCAGGATTTAGTACGGATGACCAACCCATGCAAACGGCAACAATGATGCTGGGAGGTGGTTTATATTTTAATGCGCTTTCAGCCCTACGTTTCACTTTCCAGGCTCCTTTAATGATCCGGGATGGAAAAACTGTCAATGCATTTATTTTCCAGGCCGGAAATACATCTTTCATCAGTAAGGCGAACCTGACTATCAGACTGGATGCCGGAGTGATGAGATTCCCTTATAAGAATAGCTATCGGGGGACCGGTAACCTCTTCATCGATAAAATCTTTCTGCAGCATCTGATATTATCCGTTTCTGTTCAAAGAAATCCCTATTTTGCGACCCGCAGTAGTATTGACACGATGGTGATTCAAAACCATCTTGCCGGATCAATTGGCTGGAATGACCAGAACAGTTGGAATGGGGAAGCTGCCGTTGAAGCATTTACCTATCCGATGGATCACAATCTTACCTATACCGGGTATGCATGGGTATTCGGGCCCCCGGTTAAATTTTCAATTTTTCAGTTCCGGTTCGGATATGGATACAATTACAGTAATTCACAGCAAAACCGGTTTATTTCAGAGAAATCTTTATCTGAGATCATCTCTAGTTACGACGCGAGTGCGAAAATTACAGGAATCTATAATCCCTATTATACACCGATCGATCAGCAGGTTCATTCGTTTCTTTTGGCGATATCCGGCCATCCTTTGAAATGGCTGGATTTTTCAATCAATGCAAATGCCGGATTATATGCAACTACCAAAGCCCCCTATCTTTACCTCGACAAAGACAAAACAGATAATCCGATTCTGAAAACAGGTTTTGCAACTACAAGTTTTTACCCTTTAACCGTTCAATTACAGGTATTGATGAAATTATCGGAGCGGATCCATTTGCAGGCGGAGTACACCTACCTGAGCACCTATTTTTATACCAGCCATTATGCCGGTATCGGCTTGAACATTCGATTCCCAAATGAAAAGAAAACATAGTAAAGATCTCTGGAGGCATCGTGAAGCTTCATCTATGAGGACCCGGGAAAGGTTTGTCTTGTTGATCCTGGTACTTGCCGGCATAATCAGTATTTTTCAGTTTGCCGATTGGTGGTTTCATAAAGAGCACATCGGGAACATCTGGTTATTCATTTTACTGAGTCTATTTTTCTGGTACGGGATCAGTCGTTTGATTTTAATCTGGATCAATTATCTTCGGATTCAAAAACCGGTTCATGTAGATGCTCCCCGTGAATTGAGTGTGGCTATCTTTACGACAAGTTCTCCGGGGGAACCTTTATCCATGTTCGAGAAAACCATGGAAGCATGCAGCAACATCAGTTATCCGCATACCACCTATTTGCTGGATGACACACAGGATCCGGAATTCAGAAAAGTCGCAGAGAAACATGGAGCGGTTTGGCTGGAACTGGTTGGTTTACCCGGAGCAAAAGCCGGGAAAGTAAACAAAGCACTTCAGCTTACGCATGAAGACTTCATCCTGATCCTCGATCCTGATCATATTCCATTCCCGGAATTTCTGGATCATACACTTGGCTTCTTCAGGGATGAACGAGTGGGGTTTGTACAGGTTTCACAAGCTTATTACAACCAGTACCGGTCGTTTACCGCAAAAGGAGCAGCCGAACAGACCTACACGTTTTATGGTCCCACGCAAATGGGATTAGATGGACTTGGTTCGGCAGTAGCTATCGGTGCAAATTGCACATTCCGGCGAAAAGCCCTGGAGAGCATTGGAGGTCATGGTATCGGGCTGGCCGAGGACCTGATCACATCGATCCGTTTACATGCAGCCGGGTGGAAATCGATTTATAACCCGGTGGTTGTAAGCCGCGGACTGGTACCGGAGGATTTCGGTTCCTTCTGTAAACAACAGTTAAAATGGTCACGCGGTGTGTTTGAGGTTACCTTTGTGGAGATTCCGAAATTGTTCCGTAAACTGACCGGCTGGCAGAAACTCTCTTATTTTACCATCGGGACCTATTACTTAGTTGGCGTCACCTCTTTTTTCTTTACCCTCATTCCCTTTTATTTTTTCTTAACC
>Ga0182027_10014384_pt1 | contig 10960 bp, 9 predicted proteins | sample 712E1DmetaG_FD_121300 | JGI IMG/M metagenome (GOLD analysis project Ga0182027, IMG submission 121300) | Permafrost microbial communities from Stordalen Mire, Sweden - 712E1D metaG (Illumina Assembly) | ecosystem: Environmental > Terrestrial > Soil > Wetlands > Permafrost | place: Sweden...
ACCAATGCCGGCAGGTCGAGTTCAAGGACCTGATAACCCTCCGAGATCGCCGGGGGCGCCTCGCGGGTGACGTTCATCATGCGATAGCCGCGCCCCTTGACGTCGAGATTCAGCTCTTCGATCTGGTAGTCGGTCTTTTTCAAGGTGACCTTCACCTGCAGCGCCGGCAGCAGCAGCTCCGCAAACCCGCTTCGGTCGCCGGGATCGAGCAGCGGGTGAAGCCGGCGCAGCCAGACTGAAAGCGTGGACTTGCTGATGTTGTGCTCGATGTCCGTCTCGTCCAGGTACCAGCGGTACAGGTGGCGGATCACTTCGTAAACGAGAGGTTGACCTCCGATCTCCTCCAGGATCAAGGCGTTGGGCGGTGCTGGAATGGCCCCGGCGGGTGTTGTCGGAATTGCGTTGTCTGGCTTCGCAGGAGTCTCCTGCGCGCGCACGGCCAGCGAACCGCACAGGAAGCACACCGCAATCAACGCAGGAACACGCTTCATCGTTTGATTTCCCTTTTTCTCAGGGTGAAGAACCGGTTTCCACCCAACACGCCTTCATATTGGTCGGGGATGCGCATATAGCTTCCACCCGGGTTGTAGTAATCGCGGTCGGTCATCCATGAATAGGCGTGTCCGGTCACCGCGATCGATCCGAACTGGGATAGCGAGGCAAACCGGTCCGGCTCGGCAAGCCGCATCTGGACATAGGTTGTTGCGAGTGCGGCGCCATATTCGAGCAAGCGCGCGAAACGCCCAGGTGTGCCCCTGTTGGCGATGCTGATCAGATTCTGGAGCCGCTCCTCGACGCGCTGCGCAGTGGCGAGGCGTCCCTGCGGATCCCGGAAAAACCCATCGACCTGCCCCTTGGCGCCGCCGGCCGTGATCACATCGAGGACATTCGTGGTCTCGACAACAGCTATTTCGCGCTGGCGGTAGCCGGCCGGAATGAAGTGGATGCGGCATTCGAGCACCCAAAGGATCTGCGCCATCGACGCCTTCGAATCGGCCTCGCTTACGAAGCCGCGCTCGCCGGGAAAGGGAGCTTCGTTGATCAGGAGGCGCCCGACGTACCCCTCCGCCGTATCGGCGGACGGAAAGCTCACCGCGATTGCTTGGCCAGGCAAGATTGCGAGCAGAAGGGCCGAAAGGAGCGCGAGTCTTGGGATTGTCATCCGCCTAGCGAGGCGCCCCCTGAGTCCGAGCTTTGGTTTTGATGCGACTAGGAGGCCGGCAGTTTCCCGAGGCTGGGTCCAGCGCCTCGCTAAATGTCCGCTGCGCGGACAGGGCGATCGATGGGACAAGGACCGCGCAGGGCAAAAAAGTCGGCGCCCCAAGACGTGATCTGATTGAGACATTTGTCGCAGTTCTAGGGCTCGAATTTGGCGGAGCTTGGTCCCGCGGCCTTTCGATGGCAAGCGGATGTCATCGAGACGATCCCGTGGCGGCGCCGCGTGCCTGGCCTGAGGTTCAGCGAAGGCTGGCGTCCGGCGCCGGCTGGGCGGGCAAAACCGCTGAAAGAGGGTACTTGCCGGCGCGCCCGCCACTGTTTGTGATGATCCCCCATGCGTTCTCTTACAATCGCGATCTGTGCGACCGCGCTCAGTTGCGTGCAATGCCTGTGGGCGAACATCGATGCCGGCAACTTCGACGCCTCGGTGAGGCCGCAGGACGATTTCAACGGTTTCGCCAACGGCGGCTGGATCAAGGCGAACCCCGTTCCCTCCGCCTATGGGAGCTGGGGGGCGTTCAACGAGGTCGACGAACACAACAAGATCGCACTTCGCCGGATCTTGGAGAAGGCGGCCAGGGCGGATCATCCCGGCCCGATCGAGCGGCAGGTCGGCGACTTTTTCGCGAGCGGGATGGACGAAGCGGCCATCGAGGCCGCGGGCATCGCGCCGATCCAGCCGGAGTTCAGCCGGCTCGCGAACATCAAGACGGGCGCCGACATCCAGGTTGCAATCGCCCATCTGCACCGCTTGAGGGTCAATGCCGGCTTCTTTTTCAGCGCCGAGCAGGATCCGAAGAACAGCGTCATGATGATTTCGGCGGGCACCCAGGCCGGGCTTGGGCTGCCGGATCGGGACTACTATTTCCGCGACGACGAGAAATCGAGACTCTTGCGCGAACAATACGTCGCCCATGTGGCCAGGATGCTCGAACTGGCCGGCGACCAGCAGGCCGCGGCGCGGACCGGGGCCCAGGCGGTGATGAACATCGAGACCGCGCTTGCCAAAGGATCGAAGACAAACGTCGATCTCCGCGACCCGGTGGCCAACTACCACAAGTTGTCACAGGTGGATCTGCAGAAGTTCACCCCGCATTTTGATTGGAAGGCGTACTTCACGGGTCTGGGCCTGGCGCAGCCGGGGGACGTTGACATCGGGCAGCCGGAGTTCTTTCAGGCGTTCGATGCGGTGCTAAGGTCGATGCCGGTGGCCGACTGGCAGGCGTATCTTCGCTGGCACCTGATCCATGCCTCCGCGCCCTATTTGAATGCGGCGATCGTCAACGAGAACTTCGATTTCTATGGCCGGAAACTGACCGGCCAGCAGCAGCTTCGGGACCGCTGGAAGCGCGTGCTCGACATCGTTGACGAATCGATTGGCGAGGCGCTCGGCCAGCTCTACGTCGCGGAATGCTTTCCCCCTGAATCGAAGGCCCGGATGCTGAGGCTGGTGGACAATCTCCGCGCCGCGTTGCGCGACCGCCTGCAGACCATCGAATGGATGGATGCGTCGACGCGCGCCGCCGCATTGAAGAAGTTGGACGCGTTCGGAGTGAAGATCGGCTATCCCGACAAGTGGATCGACTACTCCAAACTCGCGGTGGACCGCGGTCCGTACATTCTCGATGTTCTCCGGGCGGGAGAATTCAACTTCCAGCGGGACCTGGCGAAGATCGGCAAGCCGGTGGACCGCGGCGAATGGGATATGACGCCGCCCACCGTGAACGCGTATTACAACCCGAACATGAACGAGATTGTCTTCCCGGCCGGCATCCTGCAACCGCCGTTCTTCGACGCCAAGGCCGATGACGCGGTCAATTACGGTGGCATCGGCGCGGTTATTGGTCACGAGATGACGCATGGATTCGACGACGAAGGGAGGCAGTTTGATCCCAAGGGAAATCTGGCGGACTGGTGGACGCCCGAGAGCACGGCGCGTTTCAAAGAGCGCACGCAGGCGATCATCAAGCAGTTCAATGGCTACGTCGCGATTGACGATCTCCATGTCAACGGCGAGCTGACCCAGGGGGAGAATATCGCCGACCTCGGCGGCGTGAAGATCGCCTACGCGGCGCTGCAGAAGGCGCTGGCCGGACAACCGCGAGTGGCAATCGGCGGCTACACGCCGGAACAACGGTTCTTCCTGAGCTGGGCGACCGTGTGGCACGAGAACCTGCGCCCGGAGACTGCGCGTCTGCTGGTGAACACGGATCCGCATTCGCCGGCCAAATTCCGCGTCAATGGGCCGCTGTCGAATCTTCAGGAATTCGCGACCGCGTTTGAAGTGCCCGAAGGGGCACCCATGCGCCGTCCGGCTGGAGAACGCGTTGTGATCTGGTGAACTTATGAGCATATTCTTGCCGCTGAACCGGATTCCCTGGCTACGACAGCGTCGGGCACTCCAAGCATTCATCCACTGGAGGGCGGTGCGCCAGCCTTCGCTGAAGCTCCGGCTGGGCATGCCGTCACCGCCAATGACCCTGACATGACCGCCGGCGCACAACCCTCGCGAACCGAGACCGGGAATCCAACGCCGGCCAGCGCGGGCTTTCGCATGCCCGCCGAATGGGAACCGCAGGAGGCGGTGTGGTTGTCGTGGCCGCACCGGCGGGCGACATGGCCGGGGAGTTTTCGTCCCATTCCAGGAATGTTCTCGGAACTGGTCGCGCACATCAGCCGGTTCGAGAAGGTGCGGATCAATCTCGCCCGCGATCTGCAGCCGCGGGCGCAGGCGCTGGTCAACCGGGCCAAGGCCGATCTGGCCAACGTGGAGTTTTTCAGCCATGCGACAAACGACTGCTGGTGCCGGGACCATGGGCCGATCTTTCTGAAGAATCGGCGCACCGGCGAGGTTGCTGTCACTGACTGGAGCTTTAATGCGTGGGGGGGCAAGTATCGGCCCTGGAACCTCGACAACCAGGTTCCTGCCAGGATCAGCCGGGCGCTTCGTCTGCGGCGATTTGCGATCAAAATGGTGCTGGAGGGCGGCTCCATCGACGTGAACGGAGCCGGGTTGCTGCTGACCACGGAGTCCTGTCTGCTCAACCCGAACCGCAATCCCCGGCTTTGCCGGGGGCAGATCGAACAGGCGCTGCGCGACAACCTCGGAATTGATGTCGTCCTCTGGCTCGGGTCCGGAATTGCGGGCGACGACACGGACGGCCATGTCGACGATCTGAGCCGCTTCTTCAAGGCCGGGGGCATTGTGACGGCGGTCGAACGCAATCCGCGCGATGTGAACTACCGTCCCTTGCACGAGAATCTGGAGCGGCTCCGACACCTGCGGACCCCCGCCGGCCGTCGATTCACGATCGCTGAACTCCCGATGCCGGAACCATATTCGCATCGGGGCCAGAGGATGCCGGCCAGCTATGCCAATTTCCTGATCATCAATGGCGCGGTTCTGATGCCTGCATTTCGCCAGCCGAAGAGGGACGCGGAGGCTGCGGATGTCCTCGCGGGCTGCTTCCCCGGCAGGGAGATCATCCCTGTCGACTGCTTTGATCTGGTGGTCGGGCGCGGCACACTGCATTGCGTATCGCAGCAACAGCCTGCGGTCGGGTGAATTCCACTTTGACCGCGGGATGATTCGCGCCGTATGTTGGCCCATGATCAGTATGAGACTCATCGGTTTTCGATCTTCAATCCTGCTGCTCGCGGCGGTTTGCAGCATTCTCTGCGGCTGCGAGTCGATGGAATCCGTTGGGAGCACGGTGAAGGACCGGTTCTCAGGCGTGCCGCCCAAGGTCCGGACGGTTGATGGGAATCCGCGTCAGGTTTACGAGGCGGCGCGGCAGGCAATGGAGGGACTTGGCTACGAGTTCACGAGCGGCGGGCCGGCCCAGGGACGCCTGGAGGGGCTCTCCCGCATCGGCGAAGGCGACAATTTCAGGTCTTCGCGGCAGCGTTCCATCTCGATTCACCTGCAGGACATGGATGGCGGCAAGGTCGAGGTCCAGGTGCAGATGACGGAGATCGTCGAAGAGGATTCCAACCGGTCAACCAAGCCCGCCACCGAGACATCGTTGCGCGACTCTCCGGCGTTTGACATCTTCTTCAGCGAACTGGAGCGGTGCCTGCCGGCGGCCAAGGCCAAATAGATGCCGCGACCGGATGATGTTGATGCCGGCCACGGCGCACGTGCTGTTTCCTGGGATGCGGATGCAGGGTCGCCGCTTGCCGGCGAACCGAATACGGAAGGATTTTGGGCTTGCGGCCCACGCGGGTGGCTGGGAATTTGGCAGTTTGCGGCATTTACAGGTTCCGCTGGCGCATCGCCGCAATGCTCCCGCAAGCGGATTTTGTCAGCTCAACTTCCAACCAACGGCCACGGGGCCGGCGCGGAGGCGACCGCTGCGGAGCAGGCGGAAGTGCTTCGCTTATTCAAATGAGTTCAGTCATGGAAGAATTACTCGCGCAGAGCTCCTTCAACAAGCTGAAGGAAGGCGCGATTGTACCGGGCGTCATCACCGAAATCCGCCAGAATGAAGTTGTCGTGGATATTGGCGGCAAGGCCGAGGGCATCATCCCGGCATCGGAATTCGGCGACCTGGGCGAGTTGCAGATCGGTTCGCAGATCGAGGTCATCCTCGAGAAACTCGAGGACAAGGACGGCAACCCCATCATCTCGTACGACCTGGCGCAGCAGAAGAAGAATTGGGACAATATTCTGCAGAAGTGTTCGGAGGGCTCGGTGGTCTCCGGCCGCGTGAAAGCCAAGGTCAAGGGCGGCCTCATCGTCAGCATCGGCGTGGATTCCTTCCTGCCGGCGTCGCACATCGACATCCAGCCGCCGAAGAACCTCGATCAGTACATCGGGCAGACCTACGATTTCAAGGTCCTCAAGATCAACCTGGACCGCAAGAACATCGTCCTCTCCCGTCGTGAGCTCATCGAGGAACAGCGCCACCAGAAGCGGCGCGATCTGCTCGAGAGCATCCAGCCGGGGCAGATCCGCAAGGGCGTCGTCAAGAACATCACCGATTTCGGCGCGTTCATCGATCTGGACGGAATGGACGGCCTCCTCCACATCACCGACATGAGCTGGGGCCGGATCTCGCATCCGAGCGAGATGCTCAAGCAGGGCGAGGAAGTCCAGGTGATGATCATCGAGGTCAACCGGGAGAAGGAGCGGGTTTCGCTCGGGCTCAAGCAGACCACCAAGAACCCGTGGGATGACATCGAGCACAAATACCCTGTCGGAGCCAAGGTTCGCGGCAAGGTCGTCAACCTCGTTCCCTACGGAGCGTTTGTTGAAATCGAGGCCGGAGTCGAGGGCCTCGTCCACATCACGGAAATGTCGTGGACCAAGCGGATCACCAAGCCCTCGGAAATCCTCAAGGTTGGCCAGGAGCTCGACGCGGTGGTGCTCGGCATCCAGAAGGACGAGCAAAAGATCTCCCTGGGCATCCGGCAGCTGGAACCCAATCCGTGGGACATGGTCCGCCACAATTATCCAATCGGCGCACGGGTGCGCGGCAAGGTGCGGAACATGACGACGTACGGCGCCTTCATCGAACTCGAAGAGGGCATCGACGGCATGGTCCATGTATCCGACATGTCGTGGACCCGCAAGGTCAACCACCCGAGCGAACTCCTGAAGAAGGGCGACGAGGTCGACGCGATCGTGCTCGACGTCGATCCCCAACAGCAGCGGATCTCACTCGGCATGAAGCAGCTGGCGACGGATCCCTGGACGGACATCGACAGCTACTTCCGCATCGGCGACGTCGTGCAGGGGACGGTCACGAAGATCACTTCTTTCGGCGCGTTCGTCGAACTGGCGAACGGGATCGATGGCCTCGTCCACATCTCGCAGATCACCGAAGACCGGGTGGACAAGGTGAAGGATGTGCTGAAGCCCGGACAGCCTGTCACTGCGCGCGTCATCAAGATTGATCGCGACGAACGACGGCTCGGCCTGTCAATCAAGGCGGCGAACTACTCTGTGGACCAGCTGGCCGCGGAGACGGCAACGTACGACATGCTCAACCGTCAGAGCAGCGGTTCCGACATGATGAACCTCGGCGACATCCTCGACGAGGCGGCCAACAAGGAGAGCCAGGAGAACCAACCGTAGCCGGCACATCCTCCGCATTCGCCCCGCGGGGATCAGCCATCAGGCTTCAAGGCGCCCGGACCGCGTCCGGGCGCCTTTTTCTTTGTATTGGTCTCACCGCTCAAATCGCATGGACCTGGCGCAGCCGGGACCATGCAGCCGCCGCTGCACGAATCGCGCGGGCCGACATCGAACGGTCTGTAGGGCCGGCGCTTGTCGCCGGGCCACAATTTGTCCGAGATGCGGTCTGCCGACGAACCGGCGACCCTGCCGTCGACCGCTGAACCCGGCTCAGCCGGGTGAGATCAACGCCTCGAGATCTGCCCTGACCTGTTCAAACCCGGCTTTGAGCTCCGGGAGCTGGGCCGGGACATCCCTCAGCAAACCCTGGCGGCCAAGCGTCTCAATCTGCTCGCTGACAGCGCGGAGCCGGCTGGCGCCGAAGTTGGCGGAGCTCCCCTTGAGGCTGTGCGCGGCGCGGGCCAACCGCTGGGCGTCGCCCTGGAGCAGGGATTGTTCGATTTCGAGGATGCATCGCGGCGAATCCTCGAGATAGATTTGGATGAGTTCCCGCAAGAAGGAGTCGTCTTCGGGATCGAGGGACCGCAACTCCTCGATGGCTTTGGGGTCAAGAGAGGACACGGGAATCAGTTCTCCAGAGAGGGGAGGCGATCTGGCTGGATGCGGGGCTGGCGGGCGGATGCGGAGTCGGCGCCGCTTTTCATCGCGGACTCGAAACGGGCGTCATTGGGCCCACTCGAACGAGGTGTTCTGGTCGATCTCCTCGATTGTGGTCAGGCCGAGAAGGACCTTTTTCAACCCGTCGTAGCGCAACGGCCGGTAGCCGACTTTCGCGGCGATCCGCGTGATCTCCTGGGCGCTGCGGCCCTCGGAGATCATCGAACGGATCTCCTCGGTGATGAGAACCAGTTCATGGAAGGCGATCCGACCTTTGTAGCCGGTGCCGCGGCACTTGGGGCAGCCGCGTCCGCGATAGAACGGAACCTCCGTCAGACCCTCATCCAGAAAATAGCGGCGCAGTGTCTCCGGCGGTGGAAAGTAGGCTTCCTTGCAATGCTCGCAGATCCGGGCCGCCAGCCGTTGCGCGAGGACGCCGATGATCGACGGGGCGACCATGAAGGGCTCCACGCCGATCTCCAGCAGCCGGATGATGGCCTGCGCCGCGGTATTCGTATGCAGGGTGGCGAGAACAAGGTGTCCGGTGAGCGCCGCCTCGGTGGCGATCTTGGCGGTTTCCAGATCGCGGATTTCGCCAATGAGGATCACATCGGGGTCCTGGCGCAGCAGGGCGCGCAGGATCGTGGAGAATTTCAGGTCGATATGGGCGTTGACCTGGCTCTGGGTGATTCCGGCCAGCTGGATTTCCACCGGATCTTCAATGGTGGTGATGTTCAGGTCCGGCTTGTTGATTTCGTGTAACGCCGCGTACAGGGTCGTGGTCTTGCCCGAACCGGTCGGGCCGGTGACGAAGACGATTCCGTTCGGATTCTGAATGAGGCGGCGGAAGGGCTGCAGGATGGTCTGGGACATCATCATCTTGTCCAGCGTGACCATCGTCTTTCGGCCGGACATCGCCAGGATTCGCACGACCGCCTTCTCGCCATAGAGAGTCGGGATCATCGAGACGCGGAAGTAGGTGGTTCCGGAGCCGACGGCCAGCGTGAAGCGGCCGTCCTGGGGGAAGCGCGTTTCCGTGATGTTGATCGTGCAGAGGATCTTGAGACGGGAGATGATCGCCCGGTGAAGCTTGCGCGAGAACGTCAGCACTTCCCTCAGCATGCCATCGACGCGGAAACGGATGCGCGACTGCAGTTCCTGGGGCTCGATGTGGATGTCGGTCGCCCGTTCTCGGATGCCGAAGTAGATGATCGAGTCGAGCACCCGGATCAGCGAGGTGGATTCAGCCAGTTCTGCGAGTTGTTCCTTCGAATACTCCGGACGGTTGAAGACGTCGAGGTGCTCGAGCGCGGTGAGAGTCTCCTCGATGTCCTTGTCGTTCGAATAATGGATGGCGACCGCGTCTGTTATTTCACGCGCCGAGGCGAATACCGGGCTGACCGGCATTTGGGCGATTTGCCCAAGCCGCCGCACGAGCGCCTCGTCCTCGGGGGTCGCCATTGCAACGGTGAGAATTCCTTCGATGACGTAGAGACCGATCGCGAGCGTTTTTGCGGCAACCTCATGCGGCAACTTCTCCACCGCCTCGTCAGTTACGATCGATGCGAACGGATCGACGTAGGCAAAGCCGAGGGCGTTCGCCCATTGCCGGCAGGCCTCATCCTTGCTGAGCAGGCGCGCGTCGATGATGGCCTGCAGCAACTCCTGGGAATCGGGGCCATGCCGCTCGACGAGTTCCTTCAACTCGGCGGTAAAGTCGAAGCCCGGCACCTTCCGGACACCATCGAGAAAGCGGCTATTTTTTGCGGTGGACATCTCGGCGCCTCCTGCTGGAAAACATCTTCTGGATCTCCACCTGATCGAGCGACTCCATCGAAAAGGACGATTCGCGCCGTTCAAGCACGATTTCGCGCAGCAGGTCGCCGAGCGAGTAGCGGACCTCGCCAAGCTGTGCCGATTGGACGGAAGGCTGCGGGGGGGGTGGAAGTGGATCGGGCATGTTGGCTCAGGTAGATTCGAAGTTCTCGCGGACGATTTCCGAGAGTTCTGCAAGGATGGCTTCCTTCGGCGTATCCTTGCGGATGTAGCTTAGCGCGCCCAACCGCAGGCATTCTTCGATTGTCTGACGGTTGGCGAGCGACGTAAGCATGACGACCTTCGCATCCGGGTCCTGCGCGAGGATCGCAGACAGGATTTGAATGCCGCCGGCGCCAGGGAGATTCACGTCGAGGAGCACAAGGTCGGGTGACTCCTGCGAGAACTTGGCCAGGGCTTCCTCGCTGTTGGCGGCTTCGATGATCACAGGCGATCCGAGGCCGCGGGCGAGAAGGCCGACGTACTTTCGCACATGGGGCTCGTCGTCGACGAGCAGGATTTTTCCGGTGAATGGCATGGTCAGGCGGGGAGGGTGACGCGGAAAACGCAGCCGCGCCCGGGCAGGTTTTCCGCCGTAATTGTGCCATGGTGAGCGTCGACGATCTTGCGGCAGATGGCGAGCCCCAATCCCGTGCTCTTCTCCCCGCCGGTCGGCTGGACGGACGTGCGGCCGAAATCTTTGAACAGTTTGTCGTGTTCTGCCTCCGGGATCCCCGGGCCCTCGTCCCGGACTGCGACCACGAGCGAGCCGGCGACGGATTCGATCTCCACGGTGATCCTCGAGCCCGGAGGCGAGTACTTCACCGAGTTGCTCAGCAGATTGTCCACGACCTGCCGGATCTTGTTTGGATCGAGGCGGTGCAGAGGCGGCCGGTCATGAGGCAGGATCTCAATCCTCGTACGCTTCGCCGTCGCCTCGATGTTGGCGAGGTAGACGGCCTTTTCCACGATCTCGTCAAGGTCGGTCAGCTCCGGGGAGATTCTAAGCTCACCCGCCTCAATTGTCGCCACGTCGAGCAGTTCGTTGACCAGCACAAGCATTTGTTTGCTGGCCGTGTGGATGGTCTCCACGAGGTCGAGTTGATCGTGGGTCAGGGTTCCAACGACTCCATCGCGCAGGAATTCGGCCAGCCCCCGTATGGATGCGAGCGGGTTGCGCAGATCGTGGGC
>Ga0182027_10014385_pt1 | contig 10959 bp, 9 predicted proteins | sample 712E1DmetaG_FD_121300 | JGI IMG/M metagenome (GOLD analysis project Ga0182027, IMG submission 121300) | Permafrost microbial communities from Stordalen Mire, Sweden - 712E1D metaG (Illumina Assembly) | ecosystem: Environmental > Terrestrial > Soil > Wetlands > Permafrost | place: Sweden...
GAATCAGATCCGAGTGCAGTTTTCAGCGATCGGCCACCCGGTCATCGGTGACAGAAAATACAACTTGGCGGAATCGTCGGAGCGGCGAATTGCCCGCGTTGCTCTTCATGCAGCGGATCTTCAGTTCATTCATCCACGCTCAGGAGAGAGCGTCTCGATTGACTCCAAACTACCCCCAGATTTTCAGTCTCTTCTTCAGGCATTATCGCTACCAGGCCGCCCGCGTCGCTGAGGAATCCTTCCGCGCGCACTCGCGCCGCCGCTCGAACGGCCAGACCCGCACCACCGCCGCGGCGCAACACCGAACCGGGGGAAGAAGACGCGGCGCGGCATTCTCGATACCGCGGCCAGTGCGTGCAGCCACCGCACGTCGCCGAGCCGGCAAGACGCGCGGGGGCGGCGATGCCCCCTTTGCTCGTGCAACGGGAGTCTTGTGGGCGCGACGCGACCGCTTGGCCGCTCGGGCGCCGGCCCCGACTGCGCGTTCGGCGCGCACGCCCGCTCGAACGGCCCGTGTTGCAGCACCGCCGCGGCGCCGTGGCGCGTCACCACGCTCCACGGCACGCCGGCGGAGTCCAGCGTGCCCTCGTGCAACTCGCGCGTGATGGTTGCCTCGGGCAGGGTCATCATTTCCACGGCGGTGGTTTGGGAGTACAACCAACAAAGGAAGAAGGCGCTGGCCGGCTACTGGACCTCGGGCCAGAGCATTTGCCTAAGCTCCTCTCCCGGGTTCGTGAACAGCGCTCGCACCGGCCCCCATTTCGGCAGGTAGTACACGCAGGAGCCCAACGGCGTGCTCCGATTGAAGCGAATGCGGACCACCCGCGAGCGGAACCACCAAACCGGCTCGACAGCTTCGACCTGTTCGAACGGGACCCTGGCCTCGCGCCAGTAGTTCGCGATCACGAGTTCGCGCCCGAAGTAACCCACTCGCTTCAGGCGCACAGCTATCCACACGATGACGACCGTGCTAATCAGGACGAATACGGCTATGAACCTGAAGCCGCCCGCGATCGTGATCCTTCCATAGGTCACGAACACCCAAAGGGGCACGCCCGCTACGAAAGCGAGCCACAAAACTGGGAACACTACCTTGTTAAGGAACGTGAGAATCGCCCCGGACAGCCAGACCGGCCGGCCGGAAACCTGCGCAGAACAGAACTGGTCGTTCACCCGGACATGGTACACCGTGGCGCTGATCACCTGGGCACGCACCGTCGTGGCGCCGAGCCGTGGCAGTGAGATCCGCATGGCTGTCTTAAAGTGGGCGTGCCGACGGACCGTTCTGGGAGATGGAATTTGGGAAGGGTACGAGGTAGTGCCACTTCTCCGGTACGCCCACTTCGCGACCGCTTGCCGGAAACAAGCCATTGGGCACGCCGTCTCCGAACGGAGCTGTCGGTGGCGGCGAAAAAGGGTACCAGTTGTAATGAACTTTAGTAAGGACGGCTGAGGGCCGAATTGGGAAGATCTCACTGGACGATACCAGTAAGCCCAGTCCGCTCTGGTTGCCCTACGGCAACCGCACCCTCTACCGGGCCGGCGGGAGAGCCTGTTACCACCCCATCATTTCCGAGGTGCCCGCTGGAGTCAAGGGAAATCCTCGGGAAGAGTGAGATTATTTTTTCCCTAACCAGTTGTTAGTTTCTTCCACCTCTACAGATCGGCAGGAACAGGCCACCCAGGCCCAGGCTGACCGGCCCATCATGATTCCTTCTGTGAAGGCAATTCTGGGCGTCAGCAGCGCCGAAATCTGGACGCCGAAACCCAAGGTGAACCCGTGAGCCGGGCGAGACAATGCGGTCTCAAACTGACCCGAAGCAAGGGAACGACACCTGCGGTTTCTTTCCCTTGAACCCTTTCTTCCCTGGCTCCGCTCCCGTGGGACGCCACGCCCATCCGCCCGTTCGTCCAGCACGCGCTCTCCACCTTCGGACCGCGCCGCCTGATGTTCGGCAGCGAATGGCCCGTCCGCCTGCCCGACGTCACCTGGAAAGAGAGCCTCGCCGCCTTCACGCAATCGATCGGCGCAAACCCCATCGAGGTTCGCGAGCAGCTCTTGGGCGGCGCCACCGCCGAATTCTACGCCATTTCCCCGCCCGCTCACGATACAATCGTCTGACAGCCTGTGCCTCTGACTCCTGAAACGCGCCTCGGACCATACGAGATCCTCGGGCTGCTCGGCACCGGAGGCATGGGCGAGGTGTATCGCGACCCGCGACACGCGTCTCGACCGCACGGTCGCCGTCAAAGTCTCCAAACAGCAGTTCACCGAACGCTTCGAACGCGAAGCCCGCACCGTAGCCGCGCTCAACCATCCCAACATCTGCACGCTGCACGACGTCGGCCCAGACTATCTGGTGATGGAATACGTCGAAGGCGCGCCTCCCAAAGCTCCCGCCCCGGTGGAGCAGGTGATGCAGTACGCCCTCCAGATCGCCGATGGCGTGGCCGCCGCTCACGCCAAAGGCATCGTGCACCGCGACCTCAAGCCCGGCAACATTTTCGTCACCCCCGACGGACGCATCAAGATCCTGGATTTCGGCCTCGCCTTAGCACAATCGGCGCCCTCGGCCAGCGATTCCACCGTCACCCGCCCGCTCACCGACCCCGGTACCGCAGTCGGCACCGTCGCCTATATGTCGCCCGAGCAGGCCCGCGGCGAAACCGTCGATGCCCGCAGCGACCTCTGGGCCATCGGCGTAATCCTCTACGAATTGCTCACCGGTTCGCGCCCTTTCGAGGGATCAACTCAGGCCGTCATCTTCGAGGCTATCCTGTCGAAACCGCCAATCCCGCCCAGCGCCCGGAATCCCAGAATCCCGCCCGAGTGGGAAAGGATCATCACCCGCCTGCTCGAAAAGGACCGCACCCTCCGCTATCAGTCCGCGCCGGATCTGCTCGCCGATTTGAAACGGCTGAGCCGCGATTCCAGCTCCGGCCGCACCATCTCCGCGCCACCGCCCCGCCGCCGCTGGCGGATAGCCATAGTCGCCGCGGTTGCCGCAGCGCTCCTCGCCTGCGCCGCGACCTACTTCCTGCTCCACCGCTCCACTGACATACAATCGCTCGCCGTGCTCCCGTTCGTGAACGCCAGCCAGAATGCTGACGCCGACTACCTGAGCGAAGGCATCACCGGCAGCCTGATCGACACGCTCGCCGGCTTGAACGGATTGAAGGTGCGGTCGAGCAACGCGGTTCGCAAATATGAGGGCCGGCAAATCGACGCGCGCCAGGCTGGCCGCGAGCTCGACGTGCAGGCAGTCCTCACCGGCCGCATCGTCCAGCGCGGCGGCAATCTGTCGGTCCGCGTGGAATTGATCGACACGCACGACAACAGCGCGCTCTGGAGCCGCAACTTCGAGCGCCAGGCGTCCGACGCCCTCGGTGTCGAATAAGAAATCGCCGCGGGGATTGCGGCAGCACTGCGGCCGCACTTGAGCGGCCAGGAAAAGCAGCGGATCGCAAAACCGGAGACCTCCAGCCCCGAAGCGTACCGGCTCTACCTGCAGGGAACATACTTCGCGGGCAAGTTCACCAAGGAGGGCGTCGATAAGGGCTTGGAGTTTATCCGGCAAGCCATCGCCGCCGATCCGAACTACGCCGTGGCGTACGAAGGTCTGGCCGAATATTACGGGATTGTCTCCGAATTCTTCGTTCCCGCGAGTGATGCCATGCCGAAAATGAAGGCCGCCGCATTGAAGGCTGTCGAATTGGACGACGGACTGGCGGGGGCGCACACGGCTCTGGCAAATGCCGAATTCTGGTACGACTTCGATTGGCCGGCCGCCGGGAAAGAGTATCTGCGAGCGATCGAGTTGGATCCAAACCGCGCCTTCACACACGAAACGTACGGCTGGTATCTCACCTGTCTGGGATCTCCCGAGAAGGGGATTGCCGAAGGCCGCAAGGCGGAACAATTGGACCCGCTATCCGCCGATATGTATCAGGTTTTGAGCCAGGATCTATACCTGGTCCGGCAGTACCCGGAAGCTATCGAACAGGCTCGCCAGGCTCTGGAGGTCGATCCCAAGTACTTCCTCTCGCACATGCAGCTGGGATTGATTTACGTGGCGCAGGGCAAGCCCAGCGAAGCCATCGCGGAAGCACAAAGGGCTCGGGACGACGAACCTTTGGCGGACTGGAGCACCGCCGTTCTGGGTATGGCCTACGCCGCCGGCGGAAAGCGCGCCGAGGCTGAAAAACTGCTCGCTGAACTGAACGCCAAAGCCAGCCGCGGCTGGGTTCCATCCTTTGCCTTTGCCGAGATCTGCGCGGGCATGCATGACAAGCTTCACACCCTCGACGCCCTGGAAAAAGCCTACGAGGAGCGCAGTTGGTTCCTGACCTACCTCAACACCGCGCCCGAGTTCGATTTCCTCCGCTCCGAGCCGCGCTTTCAGGCGCTCGTCCGCAAAATGAAATTCCCTGCGTGATAGCATGCCAGGAATCGCATCATCACGCCGCAGATGTCCATCGCGCACTACCGCATCGCCGGCAAGTACGGTCCGCCAGATGAAATCGAGGATCACACCTCGGGCGGCCGCTGATCTTGCACCAGAGATTGGGTAGGCGCGCGGCCGCTTCCATGCCGTAACGCCACTCGTCGGTAACGGAGCAGGCTAACAGTCGTCTAGCCGACCCGGGTCGTCGGCGCGACGCGCGAGGCTCGAGTCCAAACGCTTCACGGTCGGCGCAGGGTTCGTTAGCAGCGAAGCCTGAGGGGCGCGGCGGTTCCGTGCCACGCAACTTTCGAGCCGCGCCAGCGCGGCGGCGCACTTCTTGAGGGCGTCGGTCGTCGCCGCCTTGAGCCGGAAGGCCTAACGTCGGATATGCGAAGGATGCGATCCGCCGGTGGGCCTCGAAGAACGCATCTCAGCGCTTAAACACAAACTGCTGTTTTCTGAACCGACCAAGTTCCTCTAAACTCCGCCGGCGCGCGCTCATTGGTAGCGGTAGAGCGTCACCCGCTGAATGCGCTCCGCGCTAGGGCGTAATTGGGGTATGGGCACCACGCCCTTCGGTGGCCAAAGTAGCGCTACGCAATCCCCCTGCGCGGCTTCGTCGCCGGCCAGCCAGCGCCCGGGAACCCAGCGGCCGTTCACAAAGTTGCCTTCCTCCACGGTCGCCAGTCCGGCGAGCGAGGGCCCCGGTGTGTTGGGAGAAAAGGCGACGGAGACGCCGAAGCCAGCCACAATGTACTCGTCAGGCCCCGTCGCAATAAAAAGCGCCCCCCCTAGCGTCGGGATTTCTGCTGTCGCCCCACGCGTTCCTACTGGGCTGCCCAAGAACGCGGCCTGCAGCGTGTAATTCCCCAACTGGATCTGCTTCGGCGGATCCTTTGGTTGCAACAGGACGGCGGACATTGTGCCCTTGCCTTGGTGTTCCAGAATCAGGGGCGTCAATTGCGTGAGTATGTCGTAGCCGATTTGAAAATCGCTGTCGGGCACTCTGTTTGGCCAAAAAGACCCGTCGACACCGAAAGGTGAAAAGCCGATCGCGTCATGGCGTCCGAAGGCGTAGAGTGCTCTGGCCGCGCCTTCTAGCCCAGTGGACGTCTCGGGTACGAAGAGCGGGTTCCCGGATTGCGTGTACCGTGCGCTCGTCGTCAGGAAGTCGAAGCCGTAAGTGTCGGGCCCAAATAGATCGATTCGCGGCGCCCCAGCTCTCCACACGTCCATCGCGTCGGGCATAGGGCCACCGCTCTGTCCGCCTCTGGGCGCCCTCCCAAATCCGGACTGCGGGCAATTCGTGAACATCGGTATCGGGTATTCGGCCTTGCCCGCCTCCACCACGCGGCCGACGTAGCGCGAAAAGTACCAGGCCATGAAGATCTCATCCGTCGGCCTGCCCTTGCCGAACACTTCTTCCCAGGCTCCGGACGTCTTGAAACCGGCCGCCTCCCACACCTTGCGAAGCTCCGGAATCAGGGTATCCCTGTGCTGCTGAAGGTAGTCCATCAACTCCTTCGGCACCGGTCCGTCGAAAGCCTTGTTGGCCGCGGGCGACCGGTCACGGGTATCGCCCTGCATTCCGACCTCGTTCTCCACCTGGATTGCGATAACCGTGTTCTGCTGGCCATCCACTTCCTTGATGTGCCGCATCAGGGCCGCAAAGGCCCGAGCATCGGCGTCCCGGCTCGCATCGCCGAAGGGGCTGAGCAGTTCGATGCTCCTGCTCCCTGTGATCTGGACGCGCGGCTGCCCGAATGCGAACACGGGCCAGGTGCCCCCTACTATCTGGGCGCGCGGGAAACGCTGGAAGTCCCTCTTCACCCAGTCAGGCGGGTAGCCGGACAGACCGTTCTTCCAACTGGCGAACCATAGAAACACGAGACGCAGGTTGTGGCTTCTGGCTTCCCGGATCAGGCCGTCCGGTACGCTGAAGTCGAACTTTCCTTCCTGTGGTTCGACCTGAGCCCAATAGACGCCTGCAAGGACCGTGTTGAGTTTTGCCGCCGCGAGCATGGGCCAAATCGGCTTCGTGTAGTCGACGCTCGAGGGACTGCTGTTGCTCAGTTCCCCCGCCAGCGCCAGGAACGGCTGGCCGTCCACGATCAGTTGGGTGGCCGTGCCCTGCTTCCGCAAGTGGGGGATGTCCGAGGAAGCGGCGGTGAGGGCGAAAGAGAACACTAAAGTGGAGCAAAACAGAGTTCCCAGTTTCACGATTATCTCCTATAGCCTACAGATCCTGCACGAAGTGTGCTCCGAAACCGATGCACTCAACCTTTCGCAGTTCGAGTGCACCGAAGCCAATCATAACCTCTCGCGGAAACTGGCTTGCGCCGGTCTCATCCACAATTTCCTTTTTGGCCTCGCGGCCAACGTCAGCATACCACGATAGGTGTGTCTGGGACCCGCTGAGGCTCATCTTTTCTCCTGAATGTCTGCCCTGAGAGGCTGGTCCTGCTCCTACCGAGGAACACGGGCCAGCAACAGCGGCCCGTTCGCCTGATTCCACCGACACCTTTCTTCCCCCTACCTCGTCGTTGATGACCAATTTGCCTACCACCGAAGCCTCGCCTACGCCCGCTGGCTCCGGCGGCGCCTCGATCCGCCGCACCATCGCCCCGAAAAGCCGCCGCGTCAAGTGCCCCTCCGCCAGCAGCAGCCAATAATACCGTGCGTGCTTGATCAGCCGGCCGCCCGTCTTGACCAACTGTTGTTGCAGGCTCGTCAACGACCAGTTGCCAACTCGCAGCGGCAGCACCAGCCGCCGCCACAGATTCCCCAGATGGTAAGCGATCAGGCTCAACCACAAGCGCACCTCGTTAGACCGGAAGCCGTAGCAACTCAGCCGTGTCATCTTCACGGCTTGCTTGCCTTCTTTCTTTGATCCATTGTTCCGCCGTTCACCGCTTGTTGTAGAACCGCACCACTGCTCGGCTGGCGGTTTCCAGGTTGGTCACTATGAGTTCCAGTGGAACTCGAGCTTCGCCACCCGCGCCGCGCTTCTTTCCAACTTGTCGCCTGGTAGAGAAAACCCTTGTACCAGACCACCGGCTTGTGCCCCGGCCTCCCCACTGGTCGCGTCAGCAACTCGCTGATGTCCCGCTCCAGGCTATCGTTGGACGGGATGCGAATGGCGTATTTCACGCCTCGCTCCTCCAGCGCTTCGTAGACCTCCGGCTTGGCGAAGGCCGCGTCGGCCCGGAACACGACTTCCTTGCCCACCTTCTGCTGCCGCTCGATCCCAGGCAAGAACAGTTCCTCCCAATCGTCGGCGCTGTGGACGTTGCCGCCGCAGCTTTGCCGACAGACAATCGCCCTCGCGGTTGAAGAGCAGTAACGGGTGATAGCAGGTGGACTCGAATTGGCCGTTGCAGGCACTCTGCACCTGCTCGCCGTAAACCGGAATCTCCGTGCTGTCCATATCCAGCACGACCCGCTGCGGGGAATCGAGAGCTTCCGTCTTGGCGATCAACTCCCCTGTTGCGCCTCGACGTTCCGGCTCGGGGCGGCGCTGACCTCCCGCTTGCAATCGTTCGAGACGGAACTGCTGACCCAAGAAGAGAACCGCGCCGGTCTAGCCGCGGTGCTGGGCGATGAGTTCGCTGAAGCCGAAACGTTCGTCCAACTCGCGCACCAGGATGAGGCCCCCATCCGACGTGACACGCGATTCAGCTCTCGTTCAACGCTTCGAATGGTTGATTTTCTTTCTCACAGATTGGGTGTTGACCTCCAGAGCGTCTTCATCACATTGGAACCCGCATGAACAAAAACGCCGGAGCCCATCAAGAGGTTATCAGTGACTACTCAAAAAGGGAATTTAGGATCAATTTCTGGTGCTATAATTGCCTGGGCAATTTATCTGGGAGGCAAGTAATGAAAATGCGCAATTCTTTGGGCGTCGTGGCTCTATTCTCGCTGGCTGGACTGGCAGCGTGCTCGCGGACGACGCCCATTCCCTACCTTCAGAAGCAAGGCACCGCCGCCCACATGATGGTGGACGGCAAGCCCTTTCTGATGCTGGCGGGAGAACTGCATAACTCCACGACCTCCAGTCTCGATTTCGTGAAGACGCAATGGTCCCAGCTTGCGGCGATGCACCTGAACACCGTTCTGGCCCCGGTCTATTGGGAGCTGATGGAACCCAAAGAGGGCCAGGTCGATTTCACCCTCGTGGACGGTCAGATTCGGGCTGCGGAAAGCAACAATCTGCGGCTGGCGTTCGTGTGGTTCGGAAGCTGGAAGAACGGCATGTCCAGCTATGCTCCCCTCTGGGTCAAGACCGCCCAGGACCGGTTCCCCCGGGCCAAGGACAAAGATGGCAAAACTCTGGAAGTGCTGTCCACATTGAGCGCGGCGAACCTCGATGCCGATAGCCGGGCCTACGCCGCCCTCATGCGGCACGTCAAGGAAGTGGACTCCCGCCGTCGCGTCATCTTGATGCAGGTGGAGAACGAGGTGGGTGTGCTGGGCGATTCGCGGGACCGGTGCGAAGCGGCCAACAAGGCTTTCGCGGGACCCGTGCCGAAAGAGCTGCTGGATTATATGACCGCCCAAAAGGACACTCTGTATCCGGAGTTCCGCGAGACGTGGGAAGCGGCCGGGGCCAAGACTTCCGGGACCTGGGAAGAGGTTTTCGGAAAGGCCCCGTACACGGACGAGATCTTCATGGCCTGGAATTATGCGCGCTACGTGGGCGGGGTAGCGGCCGCGGGCAAGGCCCAATACCCGATACCCATGTACGTGAACACCTGGCTTGGCAGGGGGGACCGGATGCCGGGGACTTTTCCCAGCGGCGGCCCGGAGCCTCAAGTGGGGGACCTGTGGAAGGTGGGCGCGCCGGCCATCGACTTCCGCTCGCCGGACATGGGCGGCACCACCGATATCCGCGACACGGTCAACTGGTACCACACTCCTGGCAACCCCCTGTTCATCCCCGAGGCCTTCCACCGCATGGGCGCGCACAACATCTTCTACGCCGTGGGGCAGCACGATGCCATGGGTTTCAGTCCCTTCGGGATCGACAGCTTGCTGTTCACTCTCGAACCCGGCGTTCTGGATGAAATCAGACGCCGTTTCACCCCCGATGCGGACGATTTCTTCTTCTTGGCTCCTTTTGGGACGAGAAAGGCGCCGGCGGACCTGCCGCTGGCGCGGAGCTACGCCATCATTGCCCAACTCTCCCCCCTGATTCTGGAGAACCAAGGCAAAGGCAAGATGGCCGGCGTGATCGTCATCGCGGAAGAGCCGCCGCAGAAGGTCCCGTTGGGCAACTACGTCCTGGAGGTGAGTTACACTCGTCCCCGGTTAAACCGAATGCCGCCCAAAAGCCAAGTCATTCAACAAGACAACGGCTTTGGGCAGGTGACTTACACTCGTCTCAAGCCCGCCCCCGGGGCGCCTGCCGCGCCAGCGCCGGCGCCAGCCGAAGACCCGGATCGCGCCGGCGCTCTGTTTATCGCGGTGGGGCCGGATGAGTACATCGTGGCCGGCAGCGGACCGGTGGACGTCACCTTCTCCCCGAACTCGCCGGGAGATCCCATTGCCGGCATTGCCTCCGTCGACGAGGGTACGTTTGTGGACGGCCGCTGGGTTCCCGGGCGGAGGCTGAACGGCGACGAGAACGGCTCGGGCCATTACGTTCGACTTTGCGGCGGCACGCTCCCCAACGGCAACATCCAGCGAGTGAAACTCTACCGCTACCACTAGCCGCCAGGCTCCCGCACCCGGCCGCGCGGCGGACAACTGTAAGAGGCCGGATTATCTGCTGTTTGATATCATCGAGTCGTCGATGCAACGAATCGCAGCCGTCATCCTCGGCGCCGCTCTCGCGTGGGGCGCCGGTGCGGATGCGGCGGTCCTCTCCCGGGTCACAGTCGACTACCCCGAGGAGGGGGCCGTGTTCCCACCCGAGATCGCCGCGCCCACCTTCCTCTGGCGCGATGCCTCCCAAAATGCGCGGGCGTGGCTTATCGAGGTGACCTTCAGCGACGGCTCGCCCGCTATCCGCGTGGAATCCGCGGGCCAGCGGCTGCCAAATCGGCGAGATCGATCCGCGAACGGTATCGATCAATAATGAACCGCCCAAACTGACGCCACAGCAGGCCGCGGAACGAACTTGGATTCCGGATTCCGCCGTTTGGAGCCAGATCAAGAAGCACTCCGTAGAGCACCGGGCGATGGTAACCATCTCCGGCTTCCGCGACGCAGAACTGCGCGACGCCGTTTCCCGCGGTTCGGTGGCCATCCGGACATCCAAGGATCCCGCCGGTGCGCCCATCTTCTACCGCGACGTGCCGTTGATGCCTTCCGAATCGGAAAAGGGAGTCATCAAGCCGCTGGAGCCCTCGGCCATACCGCTCATCGCCTGGCGGCTGCGCGATATCGCCGAACCGCGCAGCCGCGTGGTGCTCGAAGGAATGCACGCCTGCGTCAACTGCCACTCCTTCTCCGCCGACGGCAAGACCATGGGAATCGACCTCGACGGGCCGCAGAACGACAAAGGCCTGTA
>Ga0182027_10014386_pt1 | contig 10959 bp, 12 predicted proteins | sample 712E1DmetaG_FD_121300 | JGI IMG/M metagenome (GOLD analysis project Ga0182027, IMG submission 121300) | Permafrost microbial communities from Stordalen Mire, Sweden - 712E1D metaG (Illumina Assembly) | ecosystem: Environmental > Terrestrial > Soil > Wetlands > Permafrost | place: Sweden...
AATCCCCCGATGGGTATAATTTTTAGTTTTGATTTTGCCATTATTTCAATCCTGCGAGGTTTTATTTATAGGTCTCTGCCAATCGTAACCGACGACTACACCATCGACTGCCGAGATCTGTACTTTAAAAGGAAGCTCAGCGCCTTTGCTGATTAATCCGCCGCCAATCGTGGCTATGCCTGCCACATCATAGATAAGGATGCTTTCAACAGAAGCTAGTTTCACTTTGTCCACGCCGAGTTTTTTTAGATGTTTGAGTTGTCCCTCCAGAAACCTTTCCGCTGCCATTTGCGCCTGGTCAAGAGAGATGATTTCTTTTTCCGGCATTATACCTCCTGGCACTGGAAACGATTAAAACATACTTAATTGTTGTACCGGCGGTTCCGGTTTGGGTTCCGCTTCAGTGGCTTTTATTTTTAATGCCTTCGCTCGAGCCAGCAGCGGAGGGAGTTTCAGCATATCCTGCTTAATTGTCTGGCGCAAATTCCCCTGGTGCAGCGCCGCCGCCGGGTGATACATTGCAAAATAGATGATGCCGTTCTGTGTTTCAGATGTGCCATGAATTTTGCTAATAGACTTCCCCGGAAAGAACTTGGCCATTGAGTGCCGTCCCAGCGTAACGATTATTTTCGGAGAAATTAATTCAATCTGTTTATCGAGCCATCTCTGGCAATTAGCGATTTCATTAGGCAGAGGGTCGCGGTTTTCGGGAGGGCGGCATTTAATGACATTAGCAATGTAGACTTGCGGTCTTTCTAAATTAATGGAAGCCAGTAATTCATTAAGGAATTGTCCCGCCGCTCCGATAAATGGCCGGCCCTGCTGGTCTTCGTGCCAACCGGGAGCTTCGCCGATGAACATAATCTCAGCATTCTCGGCTCCCTCACCCGGAACAGATTTAGTGCGTGTCTTGCCAATTTCGCACTGCCGGCAGAGGGAGATTTCTTTATTCAGGTCAGTCAGCGCTGACATTATTTTTAACAACCTGTATGATAAATTTCTCTTTCAGCTTTCGATTATGATACCACGACAGTGCATTCCAGTCAATGATGATAGGGGTAAGGGAGAACTTACAGCGGTTCGCAATCAGCTTTCTATATTATTATTTTTAGTTTCCTCGCCTCTTCAGGAAAAGGATGAAGGTGAGGGGTACTTTTCCCTTTATTATTTCACTGGATACCGGACTTCGCCGGTGTGGATGTTGTAATTTTTAATGATTTGACTTACCAAACTTGCCTCCTGATAGTTGGCCGCTAATCTCTGAAAGCTGACAGACTATACTTAACATAATAGCTACTTTCCTTGACTGAAACAGCGTCATCTGGTAGCATTGATATTGCGTTATCTACGGGCGGTTAGCTCAGTTGGTTAGAGCATTGCGTTGACATCGCAAAGGTCGTACGTTCGAGCCGTATACCGCCCACCATCTTTTCCCCACGCCACCTTACCCCACCCAAATCCCAAGAACCAAAAACCAAGATCCAAACAAATTCCAAATCGCTATTGATGCTCGCTACTTCGAAGGATTACAATGCTTTAATAAAGTGAGTGGAGAAATGCGGATAATACGAATTATTTTGCTAATTATAATCACTATACCACCTGTTTTCTCTTCTTGAGCCGTGGCCAGATGGAAACTTTATCAGACAGCCGAAAGCAGTAAGCTTAACTGTTTTTACAGGCGTTTAAGTCGCAAATAAAGCAATCGCCGATTTACCAACTTTAGCGGGAGATTGACTTTTAAAGCGACTTGTTTAGATAATGTATGAAAACTATTAGTCAAATAATTGAGGTAACATAATGGAAGAGAATAAAAATTTAATATTACAAACAGAGCGGCTGATTTTACGTGATTTCAGGGAAGAAGACTGGCGGGATGCTCACGAATACGGCTCCGACGCCGAGACAGTTAAGTACATGCCGTTCGGTCCCAATACCGAAGAAGAGACAAAAGATTTTATCAGTAGAGCTCTGGCCCGTCAAAAAGAAACACCTCGGCTGTTTTACGATTTCGCAATAGTCAAAAAACCGGGAAAAAAGCTCATCGGGAGTTGCAGCATTAATATAATTGATTCGCCAAATGGAGAAGCAATGATTGGCTATATTCTCCATCGTGATTATTGGAACAAAGGGTATATTACCGAAGCTGCTCGTGCCGTAGTTGCTTTCGGATTCGAACAGATGAACCTCCACCGTATCATTGCCAGCTGCGATCCGGAGAATACCGGCTCTTACCACGTGATGGAGAAAATCGGCATGCAGCGGGAAGGCTATCTGCGTCAGGAAAAAATGTTCAAGGGAGTCTGGCGTGATTTCTTACTCTACGCCATCCTGGAAAAAGAATGGCTGAATAGCAAAGATGACTCTTTAAAAAAAGTGGATGAAGAGAATGACGGCGGTAAAGAGATTGAGTATTTGGAGAAAAATCAGAACGATCTGGATATTATCCGGCCTTTGTGGGAAAAACTTAACGCCCACCATATCACGGTCTCCAAATATTTCAAAGACAGCCGCACTGCGACTACCTTCGATATGAGAAAAAAGCAATTGCTGGAAAAGTCATATCAGGGCGTGTTGCGCATTGACTTAGCCAGAGATGCCGTGACTAAAGAATACATCGGTTACTGCGTGACCAGTGTCAATCAGGAGAAACAGGGGGAAATCGAATCTATTTATGTGGAAAAAGACTATCGGTTGTCCGGTATCGGGGATCGTCTGATGACGAGAGCGGTGGGCTGGTTGGAAACTGTAACGGTGAAAAAGACGATTCTGGGTGTCGCCGAAGGCAATGAAGGCGTCTTTGCCTTTTATCAGCGTCATAATTTTTACCCGAGGGTAACTATTTTATTGCATAAACCTGAAGTAGAATCTTAAGGGGCAAGAAATAAATTGAAAATACGACCATTTACGATAGAAGATGAAAAAGCTGTCATTGAGCTATGGCAAAAATGTAGTCTGGTGCGCCCCTGGAATAACCCGGAACTGGATATTAAGCGAAAATTAAAAGTGAATCCTGAACTATTTTTATTAGGTACCTTAAAAGGTAAAATTATCGCTACTGTTATGGGAGGCTATGAAGGACATCGTGGATGGGTTAATTACCTCGCAGTTGACCCATCTTCCCAACGGAAAGGTTTTGGGCGACAACTTATGGCAGAAATCGAAAAAGAGCTTTTAACTTTGGGTTGTCCCAAGATTAATTTGCAGGTACGCAACGCCAATACTTCTGCGCTGGAGTTCTATAGTAGAATCGGATATAAGAACGATAATGTTGTTAGTATGGGCAAGCGCATTATCCCTGATTCTTGAACAAAAGGAGTAATAAAGTGAATTATAAAAAGTATACCCGGGAAAATATACCGTTATTGGAATTTGACCCTGATAAAACGGCGTTAATTGAGCCGAATATGCTCCATCATAAACAGGATTTGCCGGAAGCGTGTGTCATGATTTTTTACACTTCGGTAATCAACAAACTAAAAAGTGACGGGCTTCTTAAAAAAGTATACGAACTCGCTCCTTATGGTGTGACCATACTCCCGGTTGATATATTTGCGGCAACTACGCCGTTAGGTAATATTTCGGTGGTTTTCCCGGGTATTGGCGCTCCTATCGCGTCTGCAATACTGGAAGAATTAATTGCGCTTGGTTGCCGTAAGTTCGTTGCCTGCGGTTCGGGTAGTGTTCTAAATTCAGAGTTAAAGAGAGGAACAGTCGTAATCCCCAGTTCTGCGGTGCGAGACGAAGGTACTTCGTATCACTATTTATCTCCTTCGCGTACAATAGAAATGAACCCCGAAGTAGTAACAAAATTGGAAGGAGTACTGAAAAAACACCGCATTAATTATGAAATTGGCAAGACATGGACGACCGATGCTTTTTATCGGGAAACAAAACATAGGATAGCGAAAAGGAAATCCGAGAATTGCTTAATGGTTGATATGGAGTGTTCGGCATTGCTGGCTGTAGCGAAGTTTCGCAACGTTCCCTTTGGACAATATTTGGGAGCGGGTGACGATGTGAGCGGAGATGAATGGGACCCCCGTATGGTAAGTGATATAATGCCTTTTATAGAAAAGCTGTTCTGGGTATCTGTTGAAGCATGCTTGAAGCTGTAGGTAATCAATATTGATTGCTGACAGCTGTCAATCATGCCCAAAAATTTTATTGCTAATATTGCCATTTTTCATTAGAATTAAGAATGTGTCTTGATTACTCTAATGAATTCGGGACAGCGCAGGATTATTCTTTGGAGGACGGGTGATTGAAGGCTTTAGGAAAACATTTACTGCTGGAACTAAATGACTGTGACCCTAACCTTCTTAATGACCTCAGTTTTATCAGAGAAATTATGCTCGCCGCAGCCAATGAGTCCGGAGCTACGATTCTCGGGGAATCATTTCACCAGTTCAGTCCGCAGGGTGTAAGCGGTGTCATTCTCATCGCCGAGTCTCATCTGAGCGTTCATACATGGCCGGAGCACGGTTATGCCGGAGCGGATATTTTTACCTGCGGCACACGCGTCAAGCCGGAAAAAGCCGCTGAATTTATTATCAAGAGATTAAAACCGAGAACCCATTCCATTATTCTGTTGAATCGTGGGATGATTGAAGTTAAAAAGAAAGCAAAGGAAAAGAAATAATGGAATTACAATCGACTAAATGGTTTTTTGATGAAATAAATCCGCATTTGCTACAATTGCATGCCATCGAAAGTGCGTTATACACCGGACGGACGAAATTTCAATCGATTGAAATCCTGAAAAGTCCCAGCTTCGGTAAATTGTTGGTGCTGGATGGCAAGGTTCAGTCCAGTGAAGCCGATGAATTTATTTACCATGAGTTATTGGTGCATCCTCCGATGCTCGCTCATCCCAATCCTGAAAAGGTTTTCATTGCCGGCGGTGGTGAAGGCGCTACTCTGCGTGAAATTCTTCGTTACCCCACGGTCAAACAAGCTGTAATGGTGGACATTGACGCCGATGTTATCAAAGTCTGTAAAAAGTATTTGCCGGAATATAGCGGCGGTGCTTTCGATGATAAACGTGCCAGAGTTTACAATACCGATGCACGTAAATGGCTGGCAGAAAGCAAAGAAAAATTCGATGTCATTATTATCGACCTGACTGAGCCTGTGGAAGAGGGTCCTGCTTATCTCCTTTATACCAAAGAATTCTACCAGATTGTGCGGAGTAAATTGACTAGAGACGGCGTAATTTCCGTGCAAGCCGGTTGTGCTTCGTATACGGAACTGCTCAATCTGAAAGCCGTCAGTCATACACTGAAAAGTATTTTCCCCATCGTCAGTATCTATCAGGCGGATATCCCCTCATTCGGCGGACCCTGGGGATTCTGTGTGGCGTCGATGACATTGGATACGGCTGCGCTAACCCCTGCCGAAGTCAATAAGAGAATCAAAGCGCGCGGGTTAACCAATCTAAAATTCTATGACGGCCTGACTCATCAGGGAATGTTCACACTGCCGAAACATATGCGCAAGGCTACGGCCCGCGGCGGCAGACTGATTACCGATGATTCTCCGCTCTATCTCTATAAAGGCTAGACAGAATTGCGTAGAGTTATTCGGACTTACGATCAGATATTTCGCTATAATAATAAAGTGATCGTTATTCAACGCAATAAAAAGAAACCGGAGATGGCAAGAAAAAATTAAATAAATGCCCTTTCATTTTCAAATGAGTGAGAATCACAACGCACAAATATCCGGATGTTATACTGTAAGCTAAGATTTTGAAACAGTGCACTATTATAATTAGAGCGGTTATTGTTATTTTAGAAAACTCTCTCTCGGCAGCAAAACGAGGAAAAGGGGGGTACCTTGAAGATCTGGTACCAAAGTTATTCCCAAATTGGGGTTGATCCCAAATGGAGTAAATATGAACAAGACTTGGAAAATTATGTCCGGAAGGTAGCTCGGCCGGATACTAAAATCGATATCCATGGCGTTAAGAAAACAGCTTCAAAGATGACCGAATCCGACTACCTTCAATATTTGCACTTAGGGCAGATTATCGAAATGGCTCTTCAAGCTGAGCGGGAAGGTTATGATGCCTTTTGCATCGGTGGAGCTCAAGACCTCGGTCATAATTATATAAAAGAAGTACTAGATATTCCGGTTGCTTTTATTGCTGAGAGTTCCTTTTATCATGCTTGTCTTTTATCTCGCAAGTTTGGCATCATCGGCATGAACTCGAGGATTCTGCAAAGACAAATGGATTTAGTAAAGTTTCACGGATTGGAGCAGCGATGTGTACCGGGGACCCATCTAGACTCTACCATCGACGGGGTTTTGGAACTGTGCAAGAAAGATCCCGAAGGGATCATCGATAGATTTAATAAAGCAGCAAGGGAAATAATAGTTTCAGGTGCCGGGGCAATAATCCCCGGTTTCGGCGCTTTGGGCAGTTTTTTGGGCGAACGGAACATCCATGATGTTGATGGCGTACCCATCGTGGACATTGTGGCGGTAGTGATTAAAACAGCAGAAATGCTCGTAGATATGCAACGTCTGGGTGAAAAGAGGAACAGAGGGTCTTCGTATAATTATGCCTCAAAAGATGAGTTGTTGGCCGCACGCAAACTTTATGGAATTATTTAACAAATTGGATTAACACTTTAACGGCGATAACTCTGTTTTAAAGCAGACGATAGTAGAGTAGATCGGACACAACCCTATCTATTCAGAACCTTTCAAATACACCACTTCAGCTTGGAGTAATATGCCAGAACCATGTCAAGGACATTGACAGCTCCATCTGCATTAACATCCATAATCGGAACCATAGTGACTGATAGAATCTTAGCGGGCGTTGTGCGCCGGCACTGTCAGTCACCCGGAAGGTGACTGACGTATGGCCACCGGCTGATAAAGTACAAGCAGAGATTGCCTCTACCTTCTGCCGAAGGTCTCGCAATGGTTGCAGGGAGTGTGATTATTTGTTACACCTTCTCACCCCCACAGAGAGGGCAAGCGGCTCAATTTGTATTTATTATTTCGGGTTTATTTAGGATTTAGTATTTTACTTTATTGTTATTTGTTTATTGATTATTGATTCTTTCCTCCCCACTATTCTTCCACTTCAACTTCCGCTGGAACCACAACGCCACGTTGACCAATGTCAGAAGCGCCGGCACCTCGACGAGCGGCCCGATGACTGCCGCAAATGCCTGCCCCGAGGCAATGCCGAAGACGCCCACGGCGACGGCGATGGCCAGCTCGAAATTGTTGCCGGAAGCATGGAAGGCGATGGTGACGGTTTTTTTGTAGTCGCCGCTTAATTTCCTACCCATGTAGAACGAGACGAAGAACATCACAACAAAATAGATGACCAGCGGAATGGCGATGCGCACCACATCGAAAGGCGATTCCATAATAACTTTGCCTTTTAATGAGAACATCACGACGATGGTGAAAAGCAGCGCGATTAAGGTGATGGGGCCGATTTTGGGGAGGAACTTATTTTCGTACCAGTCATCGCCTTTCCATTTCCGCAGCAGGAACCGGCTTATCAATCCGCCGAAAAACGGGATGCCCAGATATATGAGGACGCTTTGCGCGATTTGTCCCATCCCGACGTGCACCACCACGCCTTTCAGCCCGAACAGGGGAGGCAGTACGGTAATGAAGATAAAGGCAAAGACCGAATAAAAAAGCATCTGAAAAATAGCATTGAACGCCACCAGACCGGCAGAATACTCGGCGTCTCCGCGGGCTAAATCACACCAGACAATTACCATGGCGATGCAGCGCGCCAGTCCGATCATAATCAATCCGACCATGTAGTCGGGGTAGTTACGCAGGAATATAATGGCCAGCAGGAACATCAGAATCGGCCCGATAATCCAGTTCTGCACCAGAGACAGCGCCAGCACACGCCAGTTGCTGAAAAACTTGGGCAGTTCTTCGTATTTGACCTTGGCCAGCGGCGGGTACATCATAAGGATTAACCCGATGGCAATCGGAATCGAGGTCGTGCCGACAGAGAGCTTATTGACGGTGGTACCGACTTGCGGGACGAAATAGCCCAAGGCCACGCCGATGCCCATTGCCAGGAATATCCAGAGCGTCAGAAAGCGATTGACGAAGGATAGGCGGGGGGCACAGGTTTCAACTGATTGCTTACTCATTAAAACTCCTTACTGTCACAATCATTTCCGTGTAGGAGCTGAAGGCCCTTGGCTACAGTCCGAAGGCGCAATTCTCCCTCGTCCCTTCGGGACGAGCCCTCCTTACAAAGGAGGGAAAAACCCTTCTTCCCCGTTCTTTCAACCTTTGGAAAAACCATAGGTCCCGTGAAGGGGGAGAGATGAAGAGGGATTTTCTATACTGCGGTTATTTCCTCCACCAGCTTTGCCACTCTCTGTTTGATCTCATCTCTGATTAAACGCACCTGTACCAGAGACTTGTCTTTCGGGTCTTCCAATGCCCAATCTTCAGACTCAATAAAACTCGCCGGGCATAACCCGCCGGCATCGGCGCCGCAGCCCATCGTAATCATCCGGTCTGATTTTTCGGTCATTTCCAATGTCAGCATTTTGGGTTTATTATCACTGATGTCGATGCCGGTTTCGCGCATTGCCTCGATGACGACCGGATGAACTTTATCTCCCGGCTGCGTCCCGGCAGAAAGGGCCAGGGCTTTGCCGTTGGCCATTTGATTAAAGAAAGCCTCGGCTATCTGGCTCCTGCCGGAATTATGGACGCATACAAATATTACCGTCTTCATGTTTTATATTACCTTTTAATAATTCGCTAACTATCAGCACTGTTGGCGATACTTACCAGCCATTCCATAAAAGTCTTTGCGGCAACTTCATCCTCGACATTATGGAGGTTTATCTGCCGTGCATCAACGGTAACGGCCATGTTTTTTATTCGAAAGGCCATCAGATTAGCTTCCGGATGATAGGCGCAGCCAGCTATCCGCTTGCTTAATAACGGCATCAGGGGGCTGATATCGCCGGATAATTTAATGACAGCACGTGTCACCCCACCGCCGGCTCATTCTCAACCGCCCCCTTTACCGGGGAAGATGGAGACGGTGTATTCTCCCAATGCGTTATTACCTGGTATTTTATCCGCCATCAGCGCCCCATAGTTGCCGTATTTTGTGGTTGGTCTGTCTCCGTCTGCGGGGTTTTTCCACACAGACTCTCCCCATTCGCACAGCATTGTTCAACCGTATTCTGTCCTCTCTGAATATGGGGTAGCTCACCGAAAAATCTCCGGTCATTTTGGCCAGGGCAGCCGCGAAATTTGTGCCGGGGTCATCGCGTAGAGAATAATAAACCCAAGCCCCTTCACGCCGCGATTTCAGGAAGCCTGCCCCTTCGAGTATTCCCAGGTTACGGGATGCCCTGCTTTGTGAAATGTCCAACACCTGCATCACTTCGCAAACGCAGCACTCTCTCTGTACCACGATACTCAATATACGGAGGCGGGTTTCATCGGAAAGCGCCTTGAACGGTTTCAGAAATTCCTGCAAGTATTTATCCTTTGGCATAACGATATATGCGCATATACGCATATGATAACTGATTTCTTGGCATGGTGTCAATGGATAGAGATTTACATAATGGTAGATTATGGGAGGGATTACCCACAGGCACGGTGGCCTATGCCACCGGAATGGAGTGAAAGAATTGATAACACCACCCCACCATGAGGTTGCCGCACTTCGTTCGCAATGACGGTGGTTAGTGCATCCCCGCCCCGGGATTCTTCGTTTCACTCAGAATGACAATGAGAGGATTCGCGTTGAGAATATTCCGAAAGCTGAGAGCCGTTATAGCTGAAGGCTGATAGCTCTTTTAATGTTATAATTGAGATTACTTATGGATACACTTGCAGAATTAAACGACAAACAACAGGAAGCTGTACAGGCGATTAAAGGCCCCGTTCTCATCCTGGCCGGGCCGGGCAGCGGTAAAACCCGCGTGATTACCCAGAGGGTGGCGTATTTAATTAAGGTGGTGGGCATTAACCCGCGGCGGATTCTGGCTGTCACTTTTACCAACAAGGCTGCCAAAGAGATGGTGGAGCGGCTGGATAAACTGGTTGCGGGTTCGATTAAAGACCTGACAGTCGGCACTTTTCACGCCATTTGCGCTAAAATCCTGAGAATCGACGGTAAAGCCATCGGCATTGCGTCTGAATTTGTGATTTACGACGGTGACGATCAGATGGCGGTGATCAAGCGCTGCATGCAAGAGTTGAATCTCGACCCTAAACAGCACGCGCCGCAGGCCATTGCCTCGGCGATTTCCAACGCGAAGAGTAAATTGGTTTCGCCATCCGATTACGTGAAACACAGCCGCAGTTACTTCGAGGAAGTAATCGGGCGCGTCTACGAACGCTACGAAAAGAATCTGATTGAAAGTAAAGCGCTGGACTTCGACGACCTGTTAATGAAGACGGTGAATTTATTCCGCAAACACCCGGAAATTTTGTCGCGCTATCAGGAAAGATACATCCATGTGATGGTGGACGAATTCCAGGACACGAACCTGGTGCAGTATGAATTGATTAAGCAGATTGGCGAGAAGTACCGCAACATCTGCGTGGTGGGCGACCCCGATCAGTCGATTTATTCCTGGCGTTCCGCCGATTTACGGAATATTCTCAATTTTGAGCACGATTACCCTGACGCCAAAGTCATTTTACTGGAGCAGAACTACCGCTCCACGAAAAATATTTTAGAGACGGCTTCCAATGTAATCTCGGTGAATCAGAAACGAAAAGCCAAACGGCTCTGGACGGAGAACGATGCCGGGGAACGGATAATGGTGGTGGAAGCCTACACCGAGCAGGAAGAGGCCCAATTTGTGGTCCGTGAGATTGAACAACTGGTGGCGAAAGGCAAGTTCCGGTTGGGTGATTTCGCGGTGATGTACCGCACCAATGCGCAGTCGCGTGTGCTGGAAGAGGCCTTCATCCGCT
>Ga0182027_10014387_pt1 | contig 10958 bp, 9 predicted proteins | sample 712E1DmetaG_FD_121300 | JGI IMG/M metagenome (GOLD analysis project Ga0182027, IMG submission 121300) | Permafrost microbial communities from Stordalen Mire, Sweden - 712E1D metaG (Illumina Assembly) | ecosystem: Environmental > Terrestrial > Soil > Wetlands > Permafrost | place: Sweden...
ACGGGCGCCAGCCGCGGAATCGGCCGGGCGACGGCTCTTACCCTCTGCCGCGCCGGCTTCGAGATCGTGGTGGCCTCGCCCGAAGTCGAGAAGAATGAGGAGGTGGCCACCGAGATCCGCGCCTGTAGTGGAGACGCCATGACCCTCGATTTCGACGTCACGTCGCCGGAATCGGTCAAGGAAGGCGTCGCCAAAGCCGTCAAGGAGAAGGGCCGCATCGATGTCCTGGTCAACAACGCCGGCATTGCCCGCGACGGTCTGGCCGTCCGCATGAAGCTCTCCGATTGGGACCTGGTCCTGAAGATCAACCTGCAGGGCGCGTTCCTGTGCAGCCAGGCGGTGTTGCCCGGAATGATGAAGAACCGCTGGGGCCGCATCGTCAATATCTCTTCCGTCGTCGGCCAGGCCGGCAGCGTTGGGCAAGCCAACTATGCCGCCTCCAAGGCCGGCTTGATCGGGCTCACCAAGTCCCTGGCGCAGGAGATGGCCAGCCGCAACATCACCGTGAACGCCGTCGCCCCCGGCTACATCCAGACTGACATGACCAGCGTCCTCCCCGAGGAAGTCAGGGCGAAGATCCTCGGTTCCGTCCCCCTGGGCCGCATCGGCAAGCCGGAGGACATCGCCAACGCCGTCAAGTTCCTGGTCAGCGAAGACGCCGCCTACATCACCGGCCATGTGCTGGCGGTCAACGGCGGGATGTATATGTAGCCGCCGGCAAAAGCTCGAAGCGCCCGTCCGCCAGCAGGTAGTACCTGCGCCCGCGCCACAGGATGGTATTGCCGAAGAATCCGCAAACCCACACCAGGAACGACGCCAGGTCCTGCACCGGGACCAACCACCATCGGCGGCGCGTCAGCGGGTCGTGCAGCACATATCCGGCCGTCGCCCAGCCCGCCACCACGCGCAGCGCCACCACGGCCAGCGCCACCGGCCACCAACCGGGCCGGGCCGCCCACATTGCCAGCGCCAGCGGCAACGGGTTGGTGAAAACCTGTCCCGCGTAGCCCCACGGCCGCGACCGCCGCGTGCTGCGGCACCAGCGCAAGCGATGCCGCAGGTTGGCGGCGAACCCCTGCGCGCCGATGCGGTGCTCGATCACGTACGACGAAAGGATCACCCCCGCGCCCCGCTCGGCCGCCAGCTTCCCCATCACGAAGTCCTCGGCCAGGTAGTCCTTCACCGCGTCGAAACCACCGATTCGCTCCAGCACCTCGCGCCGTGCGGCAATTGTCGGTCCGAGAGCGAACTTCATCCCGTCCAGCATCCGCGCCACCAGCACGCCGCCCAGAAACTCGGTGTTCAGTCCCACGGCTTCGAGCGTCGACCACACGCTGCGCCCCGGCACAGCGCGGTACGGGCACGTCGCCATGCCCACGCCCGGGTCCGCAAACTCCCGGGCGATGGTCCGCAGCATGTCCGGCGTCACGCGGATGTCGCTATCCGACATCACCACCAGAGGGAACCGCGAAGCCGCCAGCATCCGGTCGAGGCTGAACACCTTGGCGTTGGCATACGGCGGCTCGCCTGTCACCAGCAGGCGCGCCGGCACTGCCGGATACCGCGCGCGCAGGCGCTCCACCACGGCCACGGCCGGGTCGTCCGCCTCGCGCACTGCGAAGAGAATCTCGAACGCCGGGTATTGCTGTTCGAAGAAGGTGCGCAGGTTCTCTTCCAACCCGTCGTCCGCGCCCGCCAGCGGTTTGAGCACGCTGATCGCCGGCCAGTCCACCGGCTCGCCGGGCCGCACCGCCCGGTAGCGCGCCGCCGCCAACACGGTCAGGACGCAATACGCCATCGACCCGGCCGCCAGCGCCATTAGAAGAAGAGCGAGCACTCACTCAATGTAACAACAGGGCGCCGGAAAAGGGGTCTGACCCCTTTTTTATTGCGCCTTCACGAACTGGTTCGGCTCGCCGGAATACGCCCGCTGGTCGGCGCCGAACTTCTTTAGGAATTGCACTACCGGGTCGCCTGGCGTGGTGATCAGAGTATCGCTCCCCGAGGGCTGCGTGGCCAGCGCCTCTTTAGCTTGGCCCTTGAGCCAGTCCGACTCCAGGTACACCCACTTCAGCGCGCCTGCCGAAGGCCAGAGCCGCACCACCAGGTGAACGGGGATAGCCAGGGCGTGCTCATCGGTGCAGACGATGTCCATCAGCTCGGCATCGCCCGCCCGCGTGAGGCGGCCTTGAAAATGCATGGGCTTGCCGTCGCCTTCGATCCGAAGAGCGTACATCGAGCCCCGCTGCTCGATCACCATCCGCCCCTTCTCGTCGCCGCCCGTGCCCTTCCAGGTTCCCACCAGCGCCGGATCGGCGGCCGTCTGAGTGTCCGCCACGAAAGGACTCAACGAGATCAACGAGGAGCATCCCGTGAGCGCAGCGGCGCCCGCGAGTGCCAGAATCAGAGCCGGATAACGCATGGTCTTGTCCCCTACTAAAGCATAGCGGCATTCCGCGCCGGAGATCGCACTGCCGCCCCGCTACTGCACCCTCACAAACTCCTTCATCTCGCCGGAGTAAGCCCGTGGGTCGGCGCCGAATTTCTTCACAAACTGCGCCATGGCCTCGCTTTTCGCGGTGATCATGGTTCGATCGCCCGCGGCCCGGGTGCCCAGCACCTGTCTGGCCTGGTCCTTGAACCAGTCCGAATCCAGGAACACCCACTTCAGCGCGCCGCCATCCAGCCAAACGCGCGCCAGCATGTGAACGGGAATGGCGAAGGAGTCGTCGTTGGTGCTGGCAAGGTCCATGAACTCCGCATCTCCCACGCGCAACAGGCGGCCCTCAAAGCCGAGAGACATATCTTTGTCGTTGCCGAAGTATCGAATCGTGTAGGCCGATCCCTTCTGCCGGATCACCGTCAGATCCTTGTCGTCGCCGCCGGCGCCCTGCCAGACCCCCAACAGGTTTGGATCGCTCGCCGCCTGGTCCTCCGTCACGAACGGATCGAGCGAGATCAAGGAAGAGCACCCCGTCAGCAAGGCGGCGCCGGCAAGCGCCAGAATCAAGGCCGGATAACGCATCGTCTTTGTCCTCCATTAGAGAACAACGACATTCCGCCGCGGAAATTGCACTATTGTCTCCGAATCCTCGCCCAACGGCCCAGCGCCACCCGCAAGGCCGCGTAATTGGTCGCGGCCAGCATCAGCGCCAGGCCCGCCACTACCAGCAACACCGGCCAGAAGGCCCGGCCGGGGAACACCTCCTGCTGCACGCGGTAGATCCCAATCGCCAGAAACAGCATCCCGCTGACAAAGAAGTTCTTCATCTGGCGCGGAATGCTGGCGAAAACGAACGCACACGCCGCCCCCACCAGCAGCCACTCGAACAGGTGCTGCTCCGCGACCGGCGACGAATCGTTCAGGCCCAGCAGCCAGAGCGAAACCAGTACGTGGCCGGCGATCACGAAGCGGAAACTCCGGCCCACCATGCGCACCTGCTCCGACTGGAACCGGTCGGCGAGGCGGTCGAGCATGAAGTAGATCCCCGCATTGATCAAAAACAGATATTCTTCCTGGCCGCGCGTCCAGGGCGCCAGCCGCCGGATCCAATCGGAATACGGCTTGTGGAATCCCGCCAGGCCGCTCAACGCCGCCCAGGTGAAGGCCACACCGAAGGGATAGAAATATCGCGAATCGTCGGGCTTGCCCAGGCGCTCGAAAACATATCCGGCAACCAGGAACAGCACGGCGCCGGGGATAAGGCGGAAGAAGAAGCGGCCGGGGTCGTCGTCCAGACAATCCAGCATGCCCATCCGCAGCAGCGTCGCCAGGTACAGCAGCGCGGCCATGGCGGCAAACATCAGTGAGAACACCGGCGCGCGCGTGAACCGCCGCATCGCCCAACACACCGGCAGCCCGGCCGCGAGCGACCACCACAACTGCGCGTTGGTGGCCTTCTTGGCGGCGTTCAGACGATAGAACAGTTCCAGGCCGGTGTTGCCGTGAGTCAGACCGGTGAATAGCCGCAGCTCCTCGAACGCCACCAGCATGGCCACCGGAGCCAGCAGGCAGAATGCCAGCAGATAGGCGATGGCCACGCGATAGTTGCCGCGCCGCCACGTCCGCGTGCCAATCCACGCCGTGGGAGCGGCCGCCGCCCACACCGCCAGCACCTCCGGCACCCCGCGCAGCGAGGGATACGGGAAGAAGGCCACCAGCGCGGCGCCCACCGCCAGGATCCAGCCGCCCAGATAGAGACTCACCTGCGGCAGCGTCAGGCGGCGCACCGCCATGATCCAGGCGTCCTCGCGCTCCAGCAATCGCTCGTAGCGCTTGCGAATGCCGCTGTGTTCCGCGTCGGAAATGATCTGCTCGTGCCGCCAGTTGTCGAGGTCGCGCAGGTGCTGCCCCACGGTTCCGGTCATCAGCCGCGCGTAGGCGGCCGGCTCGGCCAGCACGGCTTCGCCCGCCAGAAAGCGCCGCAGCTCGTCGGCCATCTCGCGCGCCGATCCGTACCGGCGGGCGGGCTCTTTCTCCAGGGCCTTGAGACAGATGTTCTGCAGGTCGCGCGGGATGGCGGGATCGATGCGCCGCGGCAGCGCCGGGTCCTCTTCGCGGATGCGGCGCAACAAATCGGACACCGTGTCGCCCCGGAACGGCGGCTGGCCCGTCAGCAGTTCGTAGAACACGCCGCCCAGGGAGAAGACGTCGCTGCGCGCGTCGAGTTGCCGCTCGCCCGAGGCCTGCTCCGGCGACAGGTATCCCGGCGTCCCAGCCACATCGCCGGCGCGGCTGAGCCGCTGCTGCGCGCCCAGGTCGAGCGCCAGTCCGAAATCCACCAGCTTCGGTTCCAGGTCCGTGCCCACCAGAATATTGCCCGGCTTCAGATCGCGGTGCAGGATGCCCCGCCCGTGCAGGAACTCAACCGCCAGCGCCACCTTGCGCATCAGCTCGGCGCGCTGTTCCCAGGTGAGCCGCGCGGCCGCGCGGGTCAGCGGAGCGCCCTCCACGTACTCCATCACGAAGTGCGGCGGCTCCTCGGCCGGCCCCAGGTTGTAGATGCGCACGATGTTGGGGTGGTTCAGCCTGGCCGTGGCGCGCGCTTCGGCCATGAAGCGGGCGCGCAGTTCCGGGTCGCCGGCGTAGCGCTCTGCCAGGGTCTTGATGGCCACCGTTCGGCCCAGCGCTTCGTCCACGGCCAGCAACACGCGGCCCATCCCGCCGCGGCCGATTTCGCCGGCGATCTTGTGCCCCGACAGGCGTTCCGGCAGCGGCGCCGATGGCTCAACCGCGCGATCGATCTCCGCCAGCACCGCCAACTCCGGCGCCAGTTCCGGCGGCACGCTCTTGGGCTTGCCGTCCAGCAGGTCGGCCAGCGCTTCGGCAAGCCGCATCTCGCGCTCTTCATCGCTCCCGGCTGGGCTCATGGTTCGGCGCCCTCGCAAATGGTCCGAAAGCGCTTTACCGCGCGGTAGACCAGCAGCGCCACGGCCTCGCGCGATTTGCCCAGTTGCTCCGCCATTTCCGCGGTGGACAGCCCTTCGATCTTGGCCATCAGAATGGCCATGCGGTAGTCCTCGGGCAGCGCGTTCAGGCGGGCCAGCAGGCGCGCCACGGCTTCCTGCTGCGCCAGCAGACGGCTGGGAGTCTTGGTATCGAGAGGCTCGGGACCCAGCGGATTACTCGGCGACCGGAACGGCACCACTTCGCCCGCCCGCTTCTCGCGCCCCTCGTACCGCGCTCGGTCGGCGATCACGTGGTCGGCGATGGAGGACAGCCACCGCAGCAGGCTCCCCCGCGACTGCCAGGTGAAGCCGTCGATCGCGCGGAAGGCGCGCAGGAACACCTCCTGCACCACGTCTTCCGCGTCGGAGAGTTGCCGGGCTCGCGGGCCCAGCTTGAAGTGCACCAGCACGGTGAGGCGCCGGCGGTTGCTCTCGAATACTTGCGACATGGCGTCCACATCGCCGGCCTTGGCCTTCTCAAGAAGCGCGGATGTGGAACTGGGTAGGTCCATGCCGCCGCGGCAGCAGCCGCGCCCTACTTCTTCCCGCCCTGCTCGGCCAGTAGCCGGTCGATGGCGGCGCTCAGACCGTTGCCTTCGAACACGTCGCGCGTGGTGACATCGTACGGGTAGTCGAACCGGATGGTGCCGCGGCCGTCGATCACATAGATGTGCGGAAAGGTGATTTGCGGGTTCTGCACGTAGGAGAACATCATCTGGCCCGCGTCAAAGAGAATCGGGTAGTCCACCTTGTGCCCTTGGGCATAACTCGCAACCGTGACATCCTTCTCGGTTTGCGAACTCACCACGGCGACGATCTGGATCTTGGAACCGTACTGCTGTTCCACCGCGCGGAGCGTGTCCGCGGCCGCGGAGCAGTGAGGGCAGTTGGTCTGCATAAACTCCAGAATTACGATCTTGCCCCGGTAATCGGCCAGATCGTAGACCTTCATCTTGGAATCGGGCAAAGCCCAACCAGGCGCCCGGCGGGGCTGTTGGGCGCTCAAAAGCGCAGCCGTGCACAGTAGTATGGATAGAACGTTTCGCATCGATTTCACCTTAACATGAGCGGCCGGCGGCCCGCATCAGCCCGCCAGTTTCCGCAAAGACTCTCCGTACGGCGCGCGAGCCACGCCCCGCTCCGTGACGATGGCGCCGACGTACCGCGCCGGCGTCACGTCGAAGGCCGGATTCTCCGCCACCGTGCCCTCCGGCGCCACCCGGCGGCCGGCCACGTGCGTCACTTCCGCGGCGGCGCGCTGCTCGATGGGTATCCCGTCGCCCGACTCCAGCGTCAGATCCAGCGTGGAAATCGGAGCGGCCACGTAAAAAGGCACGCCGTTCTCCTTCGCCAGCACGGCCACCGGGTAGGTGCCCACCTTGTTGGCCACGTCGCCATTGGCGGCGATGCGGTCGGCCCCCACCACCACGCAACCGATGCGGCCCGATTTCAGAAAATGGCCGGCCATGTTGTCGGTGATCAGCGTCACCGGGATCGAGTCCTGCTGCAATTCCCAAACCGTCAGCCGCGCGCCCTGCAAAAAGGGCCGCGTCTCGTCGGCGAACACGTCCACCTTCTTGCCGCTCTCAACCGCCGCGCGGACCACCCCCAGCGCCGTGCCGTAGCCGGCGGTGGCCAGCGCCCCGGCGTTGCAGTGCGTCAGCACCGTCTTGCCGTCGGGCACCAGCTCCGCGCCGTTGCGGCCAATCGCGCGGCAGATGGCGATGTCCTCCTCGCGCATCCGCAGCGCTTCCTCCACCATCCGCCGGCGGATCTCGGCTGGCGGCCGGCCCCCCAGCGAGCGGTACAGGCGCCGCATGCGGTCGATGGCCCAGAACAGGTTGACCGCCGTGGGCCGCGTGGCCCCGAGCATCGCGCAGACGGTCTCCATCCTTCCGTCCAGGTCCCCATCGCTCGCGTGCAGCGCCCCCAGCGCCACGCCCATCGCCGCGGCCACTCCTATGGCCGGCGCTCCGCGGATGATCATGTCGCGGATCGCCGTGCCCACCTCTTCGCTGGTGCGGCAGGTTACGTAACTCTCTTCGAGCGGCAGGCGGGTTTGATCGATCATCACCACCGCGCCGTCCACCCACTGAATCGTCTCTACCATTAGTGGTGCTGGTTCCTTTCGGCGGCCAGAGCGAGCGCCAACAGCAAGAACAAAAGGCCATTGTACGATGCGTGCATGATGACGGACGCCTTGGTCGACTTGCTGACGTGGCGCATCCACCCGAAACACGCGCCCGCTCCGCTCAGCAGCAGCGCGTGACGCCATGAGTTGCCGTATTCCCAGAAATGCAGCAGCCCAAAAGCCACGCCCGCGGCCAGGATTCCGGCCACCGCTCCGAAGCTGCGCACCAGCAGGGGCTGGAGAAATCCTCGAAACGCCAGCTCTTCGCACAGCGGGGCGATCCCCACGCCGAATATAGCCAGCAAAAGAATCGCCAGGTTACCCTGCTGCAACAACTCAGTCATGGGATTGGCCGTCTCGGGCAAGTGGATGAGCCCCCCCAGCAGGATGACCGAAATCGCCGTGCAGGCGCCCGCCGTCACCAGGTAGAGCGCCGGGATCGTAAGCGGCGCCCAACCCAGGGACCGCCAGAAGGGGCGGTCGTACTGCACGCGGAACATCAGCCCCAGCGCGCCGAACAACACGCCATAGCCCGCCATTTGCGCCAGCACCAGCACGGCCACCGACACCGGCCCCTCCGCGTGCAGATGAAATGCCGCCATCGCCGCCTTCGCCAGCAACAGGCTGACCAGCAAACTGGCCGCCGCGAAGCCGGCGAACAACATCAGGTCGGCGTACCCCCAGAACGGCTCCCGCTCGGGCGCCGGCGGTTGCGCCTCGCCCGGGGCCTCGGCGGCGTCCATCGGCGGCCGGATATCTTCTTCGTTCATCGGTTCGGGGTTATCCATCGTTCTCGATCAGGGCCGCCGCCAGCAGCGGAATCATCAGCTCGTGGTGCCCGGTAATGGCGTAGCCTTTTCCAGTCGATTGCGCGTGCGGCCGTTCCACCACGTTCACGCGGGGACGGTAATGCTGCACGAAGTCGAAATTGGCCGTCGTGAAACCGCTCAGCGGGTGGCCCAGGTTGCGCACCGCGGAGACCGCCTTGAGGAACACCTCCGGCAGCACCACCGCCGATCCCACGTTCAGGTAAGTGCCGCCCGAATCCAGATCGGCCGCCAGGGCCGCGAACAGCCGGAAATCGCGGTGGGACGCCTCGCCGATGGCCGCGCCGTCCGCCGCCGGATGGGTGTGCGGCGTGTCCGTCCCGATGGCCACGTGCACCGTCACCGGCGTCGAGTTGCGGTACGCCTGGAGAACCAGGCTGCTCTCGCCGTGCTTCGGATGGGCGCTCAGCTCCAGCCAGCGGCCCAGCGCTTCGCCCATGCCGAGGCCCTCGCTCACGCCCCCCGAAATGGCGCGGTTCATTTCGCGCCCGGTCTCTTCGGCGGCTCCGAACCGGCCGTCGGGCAGCGCCGCTTCCACGTCTTCGCTGGTGTGGCCGGCCAGCGCGATTTCGAAATCGTGGATCGCCGCCGAGCCGTTCATGGCGAACGCCGTGGCATAGCCGCGCCGCATCAGGTCGATCAGCACCGGCGCCAGACCGCATTTGATTACGTGGCCGCCCAGGCCCCAGACGATGGCGCGCTCTTTCCGCCGCGCCTCGCCGATGGCGTCCACCACGGCGCGGAACGAGTTGCCGGCCAGAATGCGCGGCAGCGACTCGATCAGTCCCCGGACTCCGGCGCCGCGCTGGTAGGCGAACGCGAAATCGGCGGTCTTCACCTTGCCGCCGCGAGCCTGCAACCCGACGGTGTGAAGGTGCTCGAAATCGAGGGGAAACTTATCGTATTTCGTCATGGGAGACTTCCACTGTTACCTGCCTGTTGGCTGTGCGCAGCCAGGACGCTATGTGGGGCAGGTTGTCAATCGGCCCGGCGAGCGAAGCTCGCCCTGTTGTCCCGGGAAGCGCGCTGAGTCCGGTTTCGGCATGACGCCGTGCGGGGCAGGCCGTGACCCCGCGTGTTTGCCCCGGGCGTGTGCGAGGATCTACAGGCGGGTTAACAACCCGCCGCAGGCTGCCAGCCTGCCCCACATAACACCCTCGCGGCGCGCGAAGAGGCTCACAGGTGGTAGTGGATAACTTCATGCCAGCACCTTGCGCAGCGCCTCTGCGGTGTAGCTCTTCTTCGAGCGGCTCACCTGCTCGGGCGTGCCCGCGGCCACCACCCGCCCGCCGTACTCGCCGCCGTCCGGGCCCAGGTCGATAATCCAGTCGGCGGTCTTGATTACGTCCAGGTTGTGCTCGATCACCACCACCGTGTTGCCGAGTTCCACCAGGCGGCTCAGCACGTCCAGCAGTTTGCGCACGTCGTCGAAATGCAGGCCGGTGGTGGGCTCGTCCAGAAGATAGAACGTGCGGCCGGTCTGACGCTTGCTCAATTCCTTGGCCAGTTTGATGCGCTGCGCCTCTCCTCCGGAGAGCGTGGTCGAGGATTGTCCCAGGTGCACGTAGCCCAGGCCCACATCGAAGAGCGTTTGCAGCTTGGCGCGGATTTGCGGCAGGTTCTCCATTAGGCCCAGCGCCTCCTCCACGGTCGAGTCCAGAAGATCGGCGATGGAGCGGCCCTTGTACTTCACCTGCAGCGTCTCTCGATTGTAGCGGCGGCCGCGGCACACGTCGCAGGTAACGTAAACGTCGGGCAGAAAGTTCATTTCGATGCGTTTCAGACCGTCGCCCTGGCACGCCTCGCAGCGCCCGCCCTTGACGTTGAAGCTGAATCGGCCCGGCTTGTAGCCGCGCTCGCGCGATTCCGGCAGCATAGCATACAGATCGCGGATCGGCGTGAACAGCCCGGTGTAGGTGGACGGGTTGGAACGCGGCGTGCGGCCGATGGGGGCCTGGTCGATACGAATCACTTTGTCGATGTTCCCGATGCCTTCGATGGAATCGTGCGCCCCCGGCTCTTCGTGCGAGCCGTAGACTTCCCGCGCCAGCGACCGGTAAAGGATTTCGTTCACCAGCGTGGATTTGCCGCTGCCCGATACCCCCGTCACCACGGTCAGCAGGCCGAGGGGAATCTCCACGTCGACATTCTTGAGGTTGTGCTGGCGCGCGCCGCGAATCGTCAGGTTCTTTCCGTTGCGCGCGCGCCGCGCGAGTGGGACCGGGATCGAGAGCGCGCCCGACAGATAGCGCCCGGTGAGCGAATCCGCATTGGCCGCGATCTGCGCCGGATCGCCCGCCGCCACCAGCGAGCCGCCCAGGCGTCCCGCGCCCGGTCCCAGGTCTACCACGTAGTCGGCCCGCCCGATGGTTTCGGCGTCGTGCTCCACCACCAGCACCGTGTTGCCCATGTCCCGGAGATGCGTCAGCGTGTCCAGCAGCCGGCTGTTGTCGCGCGGGTGCAGGCCGATCGACGGCTCGTCCAGCACGTACAGCACCCCGCGCAACTTGCTGCCGATCTGCGTCGCCAGCCGGATGCGTTGCGCCTCGCCG
>Ga0182027_10014388_pt1 | contig 10957 bp, 10 predicted proteins | sample 712E1DmetaG_FD_121300 | JGI IMG/M metagenome (GOLD analysis project Ga0182027, IMG submission 121300) | Permafrost microbial communities from Stordalen Mire, Sweden - 712E1D metaG (Illumina Assembly) | ecosystem: Environmental > Terrestrial > Soil > Wetlands > Permafrost | place: Sweden...
TATCGCCGATAATTTTAGTGCTGGGGACGAGACGAACCAGGTCTTCGGCTTTGTATTTTTGGGACAGACAATGTACCGTCGAGAAATGCATGGGGATGACCAGGCGCGGTTTCAATTGCTGCCACAGAGCGATGACGTCCTGAAAATCCTGAGGATTACCTCCGCCGGCCGGGGCAAACAGGATATCGGTGCCTTTCAATTCAGCAATTTGCTCTGATGATAGCGGATGCCCGAGGTCGCCCAGATGCGCGAGCCGGAGGCCGTCTATCTTAAAAGTAAAAACGATATTTATGCCGAGTTCGGAGCCTCTTACCTTGTCATGATACGTCGTAACACCTTTGATTTCCAGACCTTTTACAGTGGTGATTCCAGGATTCCGGACGATGACCGGGTTCCCGGAAACTGCGCCGACATTATCATGGTCGCCGTGGCTATGGCTGACGGTGACGATATCGGCGGATGAGTCGACCGGGGCATATAGGAAGTGGGGGCTCAAGCTGGTCTGATAGGGATCGGTGATAAGCTTCAAACCGGACTGTGAGGTAACGCAGAAACAGGACTGGCCGAACCACTGTATTTTCACTTTGTTTCCTCCGCATTCAGACTTTTATGATAAAAAATTACTTCAAACGGCGGCACTTGCCCCCGGCCGGTTGCGGTGAAGCCGTTTTTTTCGTATATTTTTTGGGCAGCAATCTGGAGCGTAGTGGTGTCCAGGCACAACTCTCTGTATCCGAGCCGGATTGCTGTTGCTTCCAGTTGATTTAATATCTGTTGTCCGAATCCTCTTCGCTGATATTCAGGAAGCACCCGCATTCTTTTGATTTCGGCCGTAGTACCGTATTTCCTCCTGAAGGGGCCCATAGACACGATTTTACCGTCCAAAGTACCGACCAAAAATTCGCCGCCGTTATTGAGGTAATGATTCGGGATATCGCCTAGATCATCATTCCATCTGCCAGGAAAATAAGCGCCAGTTGCCTCTAGCGCACGGTGGTGCAGTTCCCAAACGGCAGGGTTGTCGGCGTCCTGATAGCGCCTGATTTCCAACATCAGAATCCTCCCGGAGGCTGTATTGAATGTAATCAATTTTAGCATACAAGAAGCGGGATTTATTGACCAGTTTGACTGTGAGTAGCAGTTGATGTATTGTCATGATTGAAGAGCGTCCCGCTGTTTCACGGGAGCGCCGGGAATAAAAAAAGAAAGGTAGATTTAATGGCACAAAAGATAACCAGAGAAGAACTGTTAGCTAAAGCGAAAAAACCGGCGGCGGACGCCATGATTATGCACTCATATTACCGCGGGAAAATGCAAACGGTGCCGCGAGGACTAATCCGCGATATCAATGATTTCGCAATATGGTACACGCCGGGCGTGGCGGCGCCGTGTAAAGCCATCGAGGCGGACCGGGATAAGGCCTACGAATTAACCAGCAAATGGAATACGGTGGCCGTCGTCTCCGACGGCACCAGGGTCCTGGGGCTGGGCAACATCGGGCCGGAAGCCGCGATGCCGGTGATGGAAGGCAAGGCGATGCTGTTCAAATACCTGGGCGGGGTAGATGCGGTGGCAATTTGCCTGGACACCAAAGACCCGGAAGAAATCATCAGAACCGTCAAGATAATCCAGCCTTCATTCGGCGGGATTAACCTGGAAGACATCGAGAATCCGAAATGTTTCCATATCCTGGATACTTTGCGGAAAGAATGCCGCATTCCGGTATGGCATGACGACCAGCAGGGCACGGCGGCGGTGACGCTGGCAGGGATTGTCAACGCGCTGAAAGTTGTCGGTAAAGACATGAAAAAAGTCAGGGTCACGATGATCGGGGTTGGCGCTGCGAATGTGGCGATCATCAGATTGATGCTGGCAGCCGGTTTTAAACAGGAAAACATGATAATCGTGGACAGCAAGGCGACGCTGCACAGTGGCCGCAGGGACCTGGAAGAGAAGCAGGTAGAAAACCCGTATAAATGGGACCTGGCGAAACGCACCAATCCGGACAAGCTGGAGGGCGGTATTGCCGAGGCATTAATCGGCTGCGATGTGGTGATTTCGCTTTCGACACCGGACCCGGATACAATCAAGCCGGCCTGGATCAAGAAAATGAACAAAAACGGCATCGGCTTTTTCTGCGCCAATCCGCTGCCGGAAATCTGGCCGTGGGACGCCAAAGAGGCCGGGCTCAGAGTTGTTGCCACCGGGCGTTCGGATTTTCCGAACCAGGTCAATAACTCCATCGGTTTCCCGGCAATTTTCCGCGGCACACTGGATGTCAAAGCCCGCACAATCACCGATGAAATGTGCATCGCAGCGGCCTATGAGCTGGCTAAATTCGCCGAGGAACAAGGTTTAAACGACGAACATATCGTGCCGTCAATGGCCGATACCGAAGTATTTGTCCGGGAAGCTGTAGCGGTAGGGATGAAAGCGATTGAACAGGGCGTGGCCCGGGAAAACCTGAACCGCGAAGAATTAACGAAACGATCGGGAAAGATGATAAGAGATGCCAGACAGACAGTGGAGACCTTGATGAAAACGGGGATGATACCGCCGGCGCCGAAAGGCGTGTAGTGCCGTATTTGGGGCATTCGATTGAATGATGCAATGATGGGAGTATATTTTTGAGAGATATCGATGCCAAAGAGGTAACGAATACCGTTGCCCGACTTTTTCTCGAAGCTAATTACAATCTGACCGACGATGTTTTAGCCGCGTTGAAAACGGCGGAAATACACGAAGAATCAGAAGCTGGGAAAGAGGTACTGCGGCAAATCATCAGGAACGCGGACATCGCCGCAAAAGAACAAATCCCGCTGTGCCAGGATTGCGGCGCGGCGGTAGTTTTTCTGGAACTGGGACAGGACGCGCATATCGCCGGCGGCGACCTCAACGTAGCGGTTAACACGGGCGTTCGGCAGGCTTACGAAAAAGGATACCTGCGCAAATCAATGGTCACACACCCGTTTTCAAGCCGCGCCAACACCAAAGACAACACGCCGGCAATTATTCATACCGAAATTGTGCCCGGCGATAGATTGAAAATTATCGTCGTGCCGAAAGGCGGCGGCGCGGAAAATATGAGCCGGCTGGTGATGCTGACGCCGTCCGCGGGAAGACAAGGGATAATCGATAATGTCTTGAAAGCGGTGGATGAAGCGGGTTCAAATCCCTGTCCGCCGGTGATTGTGGGGGTAGGGATAGGGGGGACGGCGGAAAAAACCTTGCTGTTGGCGAAACAAGCATTACTAAGAAAAATCGGGGAACACAACGCCGACCCCGAGGTCGCGGAACTGGAGAAAGAGCTGCTGGAAAAGGTAAACAGGCTTGGAATCGGGCCGATGGGTTACGGCGGCAGGACGACCGCGCTGGCGGTGAATGTGGAAGTATTTCCGGCGCACATCGCGGGGATGCCACTGGCAATCAATCTGAATTGCCACAGCGTCCGGCACAAGGAGGCAGTACTCTGACAAAAATGTCAAAGTATAAACAAAGATGCCGAAAACAGTGAACCTGCCTTTAACCGATAAAGTGATTGCCGAACTGAAAACAGGCGACAACATCCTGCTGAACGGCGTAATTTACGCGTCGCGCGACACGGCCCACAAGAGGATAGTAACAGCGCTGGAGAAAGGGGAGCCGCTGCCTTTCGAACTGAAAGACCTGACGATATACTACATGGGCCCGACTCCGGCGCGGCCCGGACAGGTAATCGGCTCAGCAGGACCGACCTCAAGCTACCGGATGGATATATACGCGCCCCGCCTGATGGCCGCCGGTATCAAAGGGATGATCGGCAAGGGACAGCGGACACAGCCGGCGCTGGATGCGATGAAGCAATATCAGGCAGTTTATTTTGCCGCCATCGGCGGTACCGGCGCGCTGATTGCCAAAAGCATCAAAAGGGCAGAGATAATTGCCTATGAAGAACTGGGGGCGGAAGCCTTGTTGAGGCTGGAAGTCGAGAATTTTCCGGTCACGGTGATTAACGATATATACGGCGGCGACCTTTACCGGCAGGAGAAAGCAAAATATAGAATCGGTATATAAATTCGAAAAGCATTACGGGATTGCCGGGAATTTCTGTTCAGACTTTAGTGATTGGTGGTTGACGGGGCGGGGTTAGTTAACTTATTAATTTGCAGCTGCGCATTTTGAATCAGGGTATTGTCCTTGCTCATAGTCATGAACCGTTCGTAATCGGCGATTGCCTGGTCGTTTTTGCCCAGGGCCTGATAGGCCAGCGCGCGGTGGTAATAGCCGTCCGGCAGGGACGGATCAATTTCCAAAGCCTCGTCGCAATCCGCGATTGAATCACCCATGTTGCCTTGATAATAATAGGCGTCTGCCCGATTGATATACGCCTGCGGCAGGTTATAGTCCAACGTAATGGCCTTGTCACAGTCCTGTATTGCCTGGTTGTAATTCGTCAAGCCGTTGTCCGCGGAGGCGCGGTTAATATAGGCAAGGGGTAGGTTCTGGTCCTGCGACAGCGCTTTATCGCAGTCGGCGATAGCCATGTCGTATTCCTGGAGAAGAACATAGGCCGCCGCGCGGTTGACATAAGCCTTGGAGAGCAACGGCTCGACTTTGATGGCATCGGTGTAATTAATCACCGCGTCTTTATAATCACCATTCAACGCATACTGATAGGCACGGGCAAAATACCATTCGCCGCTGCCTTTGGGCGCGGCTTCGCAAGCGGCTAACAGTATTACCGCAAAAAGAGAGGTAACCGCCAGAAAAATCAACCCTAATCGCCGGGGCATAAAAACCTGCCTTCAATTAATACATCAAACCTATAAAAACGATACCATTAGTTGCCCATAGTGTCAATTTAGGAAGGCGGGATATGATTTAGTTAGAGGGGCTTTACCATCATTCCCCGCTCCACCGTAGTAGCCCCAAATTACGAAGCAGTGGAATAATTGTATTTTAATCGTATTTCACGGCTTGAATGAAGGCATGGTCAGGTTGATGGATTCCCGTACATTTTGCCTTATTGGCAAAAGTATTTCGACTACGGTCTCAACTTTTCGCGGGAAAGACAGTGAGGATGAATGGTTAGGTCGTGCCGTGTTTGTCAGTGGGCGCGGCTTTGTCATCATTGTAGGCATAACTCATGGTATAAAGGTGATAATAGATGCCTTTCTTTTCGATGAGTTCCTTATGGTTGCCCTGTTCCACGATTTTACCATTTTCCATGACGACGACCAGGTTCGCGTCATGAATCGTGGAAAGGCGGTGGGCGATAACCAGAGAAGTCCGCCCCTGAAGCAGACGTTTCAAAGCCTGCTGAATGATGACCTCGGTTTGGGTATCAATATTAGCCGTGGCTTCGTCGAGAATCAAAATCCTGGGGTCGGAGAGGACCGCGCGGGCAAAACTGATGAGCTGCCTTTGACCCTGACTCAGGTTACTGCCCCTTTCCTGCAGCACGGTGTCGTAACCTTTTTCAAGCCGCATGATAAAATCGTGGGCACCCACGGCTTTAGCCGCTTCGATCATTTTCTCTTCCGTGGCGAATTCACGCCCGTAGATAATGTTTTCACGGATAGTATCGGAGAACAGGAAAGGTTCCTGCAGAACCACGCCGATTTGTTTACGGAGTGATTCCTGGCTGATTTTTTTAATATCATAACCGTCGATGGTTAGAGTTCCCTTAGTGACATCGTAAAACCGGTCGACCAAAGCGACCATCGTGCTTTTACCGGCGCCGGTGGTGCCGACGAACGCAATCGTCTCACCCGGATTAATATGAAGATTAACGTCATGAATTACTTCCCGGCCTTCCACGTACTGGAAGGAAACATGGTCGTAATTAATTTCACCATTAATAGTCGGTAATTCAACGGCGCCAGGGATGTCAACCACCTCGATTTTGGCGTCAATTACCTCAAAGATGCGCTGTCCACCGGCCATGGCGCGCTGCAACTCAGTGTACCAGACACTTAAATCGCGGATGGGGTCAAAAAATCGCTGGGTATAGAGGACGAAACCGACCAGCGAGCCCAGTAACAATTTGCCGGCGATGGCCTGCGAACCGCCGTAGATTATGACGATGGCGACCGCGGCGCCCATCAGAAGTTCGACAATCGGCTGGAGGCCGCCGGCCAGCCTGGTGGCGGAAACATTGGCGTCAAAATTGGCTTCGTTCATGCTGTCAAACCGGTGGAAATTGACGTCTTCACGCGACAAACTCTGAATCACCCGCGCCCCCGAGATATTTTCCTGCAGGTTGGCGTTAACAATCGAAATAGCGGTCCGGACCTTGAGGAAAGCGGTGCGGGAATATTTTTGCCAAATAATCATCACCACGGTTAAAATCGGAATGACGGTCATTGTAATCAGCGCCAATTCCAGATTCAGAGTCATCAAAATAATTACGATACCGACAAGGGTGATCAGATCCGCGAATACCAGCAGCAAACCGTTACTGAGCAGATTTTCCAGTGAGCCGACATCATTCAAGATGCGGGACATGATACGCCCTACTTCGTTACGGTCGTAGAATGCCAGCGATAGTTGCTGTAGGTGATTAAACATTTGACGGCGCAGGGTGCGGACAACGCCATAGCCGATATTAGCCATGGTGTACTGTTGAATATACTGGCTCCCCCAGCAAATGAGACTATCCACGATAAAGACAACAAAGATGAGCGTGAGGATATTCAAATTACCCTGCACGCTGAAGACACGTAGCAAATATCTGATAATGAAGTCCATATCGGCGGCATTAGAGGTCTGCACGATATTAATAGCATCGGCGAACAGCAGCGGCATAAAAAGGGTGGTCAGCGTCGAGATAATCATCGCAATAACCGCGAATAAAGCGCTGATTTTATATTTTTTGATGTAAGCGCCAAAACGGCCGACCACTTTCTGGTCGTAGACATGACCGAAGACGATGTCATCGGACAGGTCAGAGCTGTGGGTCAAGACGCTGCCCATGGGTCCGCCCGGAGGGCGCCCAATGAGGCCTCCGCCTCCCATCATTCCCGGTCCGCCGACGCCGTACATTATCCTTTCACCTCGCTGCCCAGAGCTTCTTCCTGCGCGCGCAATTGAAGCTCATATATTTGCCGATAAATCTGACTGTCTTTCAGTAATTGCAGATGAGTGCCGCGTTCGACGATTTTACCTTTATCCAATACAAAAATCTGTTGGGCGTCTTTGACGGTTTGCAACCTTTGAGCGATAACAAAAGTCGTGCGCCCTTTCATCAATTCGCGCAGCGCCTGCTGAATCAGGAATTCCGTCTCGGTATCGACGCTGGAAGTAGAATCATCGAGTATCAGGATACAGGGGTCAATCAACAAAGTGCGCGCGATTGCCAGCCTTTGTTTTTGCCCGCCGGAAAGAGTCACGCCGCGTTCCCCCACCCAGGTATCGTATCCGTGAGGCAGGGTGGTGATAAAATCATGGAGGTGGGCTGTTTTAGAGGCGTTGATGATTTCTGCTTCACCGGCATTAATCGCGCCGTAGGAGATATTGTCCCGGATGGTGCCGGTAAACATGAAAGCATCCTGCTGCACGATGCCAATATGCCTTCGCAGCGAAGCCAGCGTCACATTTCTGATATCGATATCATCAATGGTGATACTGCCGGCGGTAACATCATAAAACCGCGGGATGAGGTTAACCAGTGTCGTTTTGCCGCTGCCGGTCGCGCCCAACAGAGCGACCATTTCACCGGATTTGGCTTCGATACTGATGTCTTCCAGAATATTGCCGGACGATTTGGCAGATTTAGCGCTTTCGTAACGAAAACTGACGTTATCAAATTTGATGTCGCCTTTGATATCGGAAAGAATGGCGGCACCCGGTTTTTCTTTAACCGCCGATTCGGTGTCGAGAACTTCAAAAATACGTTTGCCCGAGGCAATGGCGCGGGAAGTCATGTTTATTTGCGGGCCGATCATCCTGATGGGGGGTATAAGGAAGCCGAGATAAAGGTAGAACTCAGTCAACTGCCCGACATTAAGACGGCCCAGCAGGACCAGCCGGCCGCCGTAAAACAAAACCAGAGCGCTGGCGAGAGCGGTCAAGGCGTTGAACAAAGGCCCGCGGAAAGCCTGAATCCGGGCGGCGCGGAGTTGGGGATTGTACAAAAGAGTTGTTTGTTGGTCGAATTTTTGCGATTCCAGTTTCTGCCGGGAGAACGCCTTGACGACCCTGACACCGGACAAGTTTTCCTGAAGGTTGGTGTTCAGGGATGCCATACGCTGCTGAATCGTTGTCCACAGCGGCAGCATCATGGCGCCAAATCTGACGGCGAAGAAGGCGATGAAAGGCAAGCAGGCAAAACTGATAAGAGTCAGCGACCAGTTCATCCGGAGCAGAATAACGGTAATGACCACGAAGGTTAACAACAGGTTAACCAGGCGGACGACAATCATCGAGAGGAAGAACCGTACCGCTTCAACATCCTGAGTGGCACGGGACATGAGCTGTCCCGTTTGAGATTTATCGTGAAAAGCGAAGCTGAGACGCTGGATGCGATCGTACAAACCATTTCTGATGTCGTAGGCTACTTTCTGTCCGGCATATTCGGCGAAATAACTTTGTCCGAAAGAAAATAAACCGCGCAGCAGACTGAGAATGATGATGGCAACGCCGTAGAAAACCAGCAATTTCATATCGCCGGTGACCTTCAAAGTGGCGGCGTCATAATGCAGCGCGTTGTTGACCGCGTCACCGATAAAGATGGGGACAATCATGGTGGCGGCGGTTAACGCCAGGAGACAAATGTAGGTTAGGACGAGCCATTTCCAGTACTTTTTCAGCAGTATGAGTATCCGCCACAAAATCCGCATAGTTAAATCTAAATCCTAATTATTATCCGCAAAAATCCGCTAAGTTTTTTTATTTGTCCGCTTCAAAATAAAGCTATTTTTCTTCACCCAACAGCAGCATGATTATCTGCCGCGACCGCCTGAGCCGGTCCATAGCATATTTCAGGTATTCCAGACCTTCTTCGGTGATATGATAAATTCTCCGGGCGGGGCCGCTCTCCTGGATATCCCAGTTGGAGACCAGCAGTCCCTCCCCTTCCATTTTCCGGAGGATGGTGTAGATAATACCGCGGGGAGTATCGATCTGAAATTGTTCTTTAAGAGACTGATAAATTTCGCCGCCGTGGATGGGCTTAACTTTGACCAGCTCGATGATGGCAATGCTCAAAATACCTTTGAGGAGCGGTTCGGTAGGAAAATTTATGCCTTGAGGCGAGTCATCCGAAGACATTAAATCACTCCTGAAAGATATATTTATGCAACCAATATAACATACTATGGTATTTTCGTCAACGCGCCGGTTTCCGGCCGTGAGTTACGACGCTTTACAATTATTACCTGACGGGTTACAATCCAGCATAGAAAGTTCGATAGTGAGGCAGGCCCGCATTGAGCAAACGAAAGCGATTTATATTAATTGCGCTGGCGATTCTGGCCATTATCATCATCGGCACAGCCGGCTACATGATTATCGAGGGATGGTCATTTTCGGATTCATTTTTTATGGCAGTGATTACGCTGAGCACAGTCGGTTTTTCGGAGGTGCATCCGTTATCCGAAGGGGGCCGATATTTCACGATATTCCTGATCCTGGGCGGCACCGGGACGATGTTATACGCGGCCACCGCGATTGTGCAATACCTGCTGGAAGGCAATCTGGAAAATATCCTGGGGAGGCGCCACATGAAAACGGAAATAGCGAAACTGAAAGAACACACGATTTTGTGCGGTTACGGAAAAGTGGGGAAAGAAGTCGCCCACGTTTTTAAGAATGAAAAAACACCGTTTGTGGTGATTGAATCCGACGAAAAGGCCTGCGCCAGAGCTACAACCGACGGCTTTTTGTGCCTGAATATGAATGCGGCCAACGATGAAGCGTTAAAAGAAGCGGGAATTATGAGCGCTAAGTCTTTAGTGGCAGCGTTGGGCAGTGACGCGGACAACCTTTATGTGACGCTCTCGGCGAAAAGCCTGAATCCGGAAATCTTTGTGGTAGCACGCATCGACGCCGAGGAATCGGAGGCGAAACTGAAAAGGGCCGGGGCTGATAGGACGATGTCTCCTTACGGTATCGGGGAACGGCGACTGGCGATGATGACGCTGAAGCCGTTAGTGGTCGATTTTATCGATACAACGATGGACCGGCAGGGGCATGAATTTACACTGGAAGATGTGAACATCGTGAAAGGTTCGTCAATGGACGGCATTATGGTCAAAGAAAGCCTGCGGCGAATCAACGGCGCGCACATACTGGCGATAAAGAAAAAAAACGGGCACCTGATTACCAATCCGGCGCCGGAAACCACACTCGAAGCGGGCGATGAGCTAGTTTTAATGGGGACACCGGACCAGTTAAAAGGGCTGGAGAATTTTACATAATAATAATTCGATTGACCGATTTGCAGAAGTACAGCTATAATGAATTTTGCGGGTCCGTAGCTCAGTGGTAGAGCGGTCGGCTCATAACCGATTGGTCGCAGGTTCGATACCTGCCGGGCCCAGAACCCGCGTTATTCCGTCCGAGGATTTCCAAATTCATGAAATGCTGGAGGTTCTCTTGGGCAGTGAAGGTAAAAGAAAAATCAGACTTCGCCGTAAGACTAACGACGAACTGTTCCAACTCTACGAAGCGCAATTAGTGCTCCGGCATCGCTCCCAAGAGGCGCTGGAAGAAGCGAAAAGGGTCTTATCCCATTTTCGCGAATACCTTGGTGAATTTCCCCCTTCCCCAGAAATAGCTGCTGGTTTTCTGGCACAATTTGCCGATCACAAAACAACCACGCTTTATCGGTATCATAGCATCATAAAAACATTTATGGCGTGATATGGTGAACCACTTGACAGTAAAATCCGTTTACCGCAAACAATTCCGGATTACGTGAAATCTGATGATATCGAGAAATTAAAAGAGGCGATGAAAAGCAAGAAAACACACAAAA
>Ga0182027_10014389_pt1 | contig 10956 bp, 11 predicted proteins | sample 712E1DmetaG_FD_121300 | JGI IMG/M metagenome (GOLD analysis project Ga0182027, IMG submission 121300) | Permafrost microbial communities from Stordalen Mire, Sweden - 712E1D metaG (Illumina Assembly) | ecosystem: Environmental > Terrestrial > Soil > Wetlands > Permafrost | place: Sweden...
AGTTTTCCCGTTGCGATTGAAGAATGTCCTCCTTCGCCGAGGCTACGGCGCGGCAGTTTTCGCCGGGCGAAAACTGGTGGCAAGGCCCGGAATCGAACCGGGGACACAAGGATTTTCAGTCCTCTGCTCTACCAACTGAGCTACCTTGCCAAACTAGTCTATTACAACAGCATAGGACTTCACGCTTGAGTCGTTATATCCGGTCGTTATACCCACCCGCTCATGGGCGCATCCCGTAAGCGGAAGAAGAAGAGACCAGTGTGGACGACTACGAAGGTGGAGAACCTGCTCCGTCATAAAGGGGGCACGTATTACTGTCGCTTCCGCATGTCGGGCAAGCGCAATCTGATCTCACTTGAGACAAAGGTGTTCTCGACCGCGAAACTGCTCCTGCGCGACAAAGCCCTGGAGGTGGAGAAGCAGCGTGGCACCAAACAGGCGGTTGATTCCGGCACAGCCACGATGGGCGAGCTCCTCCAGACCTACCGGGACAGGTTCAAGTCCCTGGAAGTCTCGGAGGCCACAAAAACCGATCGCGAGGTTTCTCTTCGGCGGCTCCTGCGTACGTGGCCGGACTTCGAAACACTGCTCCCCCGCAAGATTACGCCAGCGGATGTCTGGACTTGGGCCAATCGCCTAAAAAATGAAGGCTCGGGATTCCGCCCAAAGGGAGCAAGGAAGCCTGCCCGGGTGGGGGCGAGCGGCAGCACGGTCAATCGGTCGATCACTGCGTTGCAGCAACTCTTGGATATCGCGCTTGAGGTTGGAGCCGTTCACGTAAACGCAGCCCGGCAGAAGCCGCCGGCCGGCTTTGGCCGCCTCCGGAAAAAGTCCGATTCAAAGCCGGTGCATTTGCCGCCGCATGACAAAATGCAGACGCTCTTTGACGAGCTAGAGCGGCCGGACGCCAAGGCCGATCCGCGAGTCGTTGAGGCCCAGAAAGCTCATCGGATGGACGTCTCCGAACTAGTTCGGTACATGGCCTATTCCGGCGCCCGCCAGGCGGAAGCTGGAAAAGCCGTGATTGGTGACGATCGCGGCACATACTTGATCCTGCATGGGACGAAGACGAAGACGTCCCGAGACCGATCAGTGCCGATGAACACGGCATTGAGAGCACTTCTCGATCGCATTCAGGAGCGCCGAAAAGAAGACGCGCGCTGGTTGGACCAGCCGCCGCCCGGGTCCGAGGCGCCACTACTTAGGGTGCGGGAGTGCCAGAAGTCCCTCAACCGCGCCTGCAGCGCTCTGAACCTTCCCCGGCTCACGCATCACGATTTCAGACACCTTTTCGCTACGAGGTGCTTGGAGTGCGGCGTTGATCCGAAAACCGTGGCCGACTGGCTTGGCCATGCAGACGGTGGCGTGCTGGTTCTGAAGACCTACGGACACGTCCGTCCCGGGCACGCCGCGGAGGCGGCGGCAAGAGTTAGTTTTTGACTCCCGCCAGCTTCGAATGTCCCCAATTGCACGCTAGACAAGAACGGCGGCCATGAGTACGGATCGCTCGGTGTCGACCGAACCGCGCCCGCTGCCGTCAGGAGGGAAAGTTGGCCTCATCTTAAGCCCAGCGCTGCCTCAGGGCCGCCAAGATTGGCTATCATGGTGAGGAGTGACCCCAGGGCATCAGCACATCGAACGTCGAGTTCCCGCACTTGCCCACGTTCGCCTCTAGGTCGGTGGCTCATAACGAATTGCAGCGTCCATGGAGAAGTCGGCCCCGCAAGTTCCAGATAGTGACGGAGGAGTTCCTTTTCACAATGCACCGCGCGATTGACCGCTTCGGAAAGGTTGGTCCTTTCCGGAACGCCCACCTCACGAAAATAGCCGCTTCGGATTAAGTCGCCGAGTGCGCTCTTTGGAGAACGTCCGCGTGGGAGTTTCTCGATTGCGGCTTCGATCTTCCCCGGCAATCGCAATAGCCAATCGGTGGCCAGGCCTCGTCGGCGATTCAGCACCGCGGCAAGCCCGCGTTTGTACGCCTGAAACCACTCCGGATCGACCGCAATGAGCCCTCGCCACATCCGATCGTCTCGTCGGTCCATGGGGTCTACCATCTTCGAGAAGCAGATCGCAGTGATGCCTTCAGACACCTTGCTGTTAATGCTTTCTTCGATGCCGCGCGGCAGCTCGAACTTCGCGCTTTCAGCAGCCGCGCACAGTTGACGGTATTCGCGGCGCGCCGCTATTAGCTTCTGCCGAAGTTGGGCTTCTTCGCTTCGACGGGCAACGGAAGCTCCGGCAGGAGTTTCATTCCGCCATTGCATCAGGCAATGGTAGATTTCCGCCCCAACGTCCCACGAGCGCCGGATGTCCTCCAGACGTTTCAGGTGGTCCACATACGCAGTTCCTAAGCCAGCCTGCCGCACAGCCCTGGAGAGTTCACGATCATGAAGATTCTGTTTCGAAAGCGCCGAGGCAGAGTTGAAATGATCGACCAACGCAAACTCAAGATTGGCGGCCAAATCCACGATCAGCGCCATCTGCACGTCGGGAGCCCATTTGTGAGCGACTGGCGGCACCCCGATTGGCCCTTCCGGAGCGTAGAAGACTGCTTCAATCGCAAGATAACGCGTGAAATGTACCGGCCGTCTGACGAAAGGGAAGATCGTAGGTCACACAGTGCCCTACGGCGTTTTCAGTGCCTGAAATGGCCGCGATGAAAGAAAAATCGTTCGAGAACTACTCACGGGAGCCAGATGCTCCCGTCAACCAAAACAGCCACGACCCTGAGCGGCTCGCATACCGCGTCGAGGAAGTGGCTCGCCAGCTAGATGTCAATGCGGTGACGGTACGCCGTCTTGTCGCGCGGCGTCTCCTGCGCCGCGCTCCCGGCCTGCGGCACGTGCGTGTGACCGCCGAGTCCGTGCGCCAATACCTCCGCGGCTGAAAGGAAAGCAACTAACCCTGGAGGTAAACAATGAATACAGATATTCCCACATTCGCCTTGGTCGACGACGACCTGAAGTTACCCGAGGCTAAGGAAATTACCGCTGACACCCTTCCGCAGGATCCCGAAAAGCGCCGCGAACACTTTGAAAAGCTCATCGAGCATGCGCACTTGGTTTACCAGTACGACGTTAGCGCGAAACTCATTGCAGGTCTGATCCTTCTGAAAATCGAGCAGGAAAAGCTGCACAAGACCAAGCTCATCGTACCTGCTGAAGGTGGCCCGGAGCGTTCGATGACCGTGGCCGAGTATTACACGTTCTTGGCGGGCTTGGGCGGTGGTGGCGGAATGTCGCCCACCACCTTGTGGCGTGCGCGGAAGTGCGCGAACCAGTGGTTGTATTTGAAGAAGAACGGCGTGAACGTTGAGTTTGCCCGTGCGCACCTACTTCCGCTGCTCAGTCTCGATATTTCGCTCACCCCGGGCATTATGAAGGCCGTCATCGAGACCACGCACGGAAAGTACACTGAGGAGGACGTCGCAAAGGCGGTCTGTGAATTTCAGGGAGTGCAATTCAAGGCGAAAGAGTCTGCCATCGCGAGACTGAAGCGCCAGGTCACGGAAGCGCTCCCGCTGCTTGAAGGGGCAGTAGAGTTGGGGGAGAAATCTAAGGCAAAAACACAAATCGAGGAAATACGAAAGCTCGTCGATAAGCCTGGCAACGGAAAGAAGAAGACCAAGAAGCAGAAGACCGGCGGTGGCAGCACCAAGACCGATGTGCCGCATTTGCCGGCCCCGGGTTCGGGAGAGGACAATACCGGGAATGGCGCAGAGCCCCCGCCGAACGCCCCTCCAGAGCCGCCTCCGCCTGGGAATCAGCCGCAACCGTCCAGCGGCGTTGAGGACCAGCCTGGGAATCCGGCCGAGCGTACGTATGGCAATACTCGGCTGTTTCTGGAGGGCCGGGAAGTGTCGGCTTTTCATGATCCATTCGACGCGAAGAACCCGCCAGCCTCGGACAGCGTGTTGCGCAGCAGCGGGCTTCTGTTCCGTGACGCCCGCCTGCGCAAAGTCCTGAACAGCGCTCAGCAGGCTGAGAAACTGTTCAACTCATTATGCGTCGAGGTTCCCAAGAGCCTCGGCATCGTCTAGGCTCCTTCCACTGGCGTGTATTCGAAGGTCATTTCGTTCCGCTCCGCAGTGGCCGTCTTTCCCCGTTCAGTCTATTTTCTGAACGGGGAAATCGCTTCTCATCGGGACCTAGAGTCGCTGCAGCGTTGGTACTACGGGCCCGGGGTGAAGGGCGTCTTCTCGTTGCACCGCCTCGCCCGTGAGGCGTTGGCTTGGACGCGTGGCCAGAAGCAGCGCCCAAGAGAATACGCCTATTTTGAGCTAATCATTTCATCTCCTGAAAACGCCCAGCTAAGCGACCAAGAACTAAGCGGTCTGGTCATTGATACGATGGACGCTTTCGGTGTCGTTGGCGCGATGGTAGGCGTACATCGACACAAAAATGGAAGAGTCGACGTCCATATCTTCTGCGTAAACGGCACTCTCGGCGGAAGTGCTATCGGGGTGGACGTTACGCTACCTTCGACAGGCCGTCGCTTTCGAAACGTTGAGGTTGCGCTCCGGGAATTCGTCGATGAAGCACACGAGAGCCTGAATCTTGCGCGAGCAGCGATCGGCCGTCCGCACATTGAGACGATTCCCGAACTTCGCGCGGCTGCTCGCGAGCAGCGCCGGATGCGCGATATCGCGGCGGCCGCGCTTAGGGCCGATCACCTCTCGCTGTCCGAATCACGTGTAATCGAATCCGTTGTCGCCACGGCCATTTCAGTTGCTGAAATGCCTGCGGAATCGGCAGGGACTGAGCCCCTTGGCAATGCGTTACCTCCATCTCCCCCGATTGATAGAGTGCCTAGCGAAACGGCGCGCGGAGAGGCTGAGCCACCCGCATCCCAACTTTCAATTCCTAATAGCGCGCAATCATCGGCTGGAGAAGTTTCCCCGAGCATGTCCGGCGCGCGGGTGCCGGCGACTCCGCTAATGTTGCAGCAGAATGGCCAAGGAAATCCTCGTGGAGCGAGACTTCGGCGTTAACGAGCCAAACCGCCAAGCAGATCAGCCCGAGATGCAGTGACGTAAACCGGTCTGCAAGCAAGGAAAAGTATCGTGCGGTGGACTAGAAATGGTGCTGGGTCTTGCCCCGACGTATACACGCAAGCTGACATTCGGGCGGCGTAGCTTACACCGGATCTTGCGCTGATCCGCCGCACGTTCTCGGCGCACGGAAGCAGGTTCTCATCCGCTGCGTCAGAGTTTCACGCTAATGTGCATTTACATCCGCGACTCCGGGCACAATGATCGTGCGCACCGGCGCCGCTTTGTCGTAACGCGGCGCCTGACGCGAATAGCCTCGGTATGCCCCACGTCGGTTCCAATTCCAGTTATTCATCCCTCCTCAAGCTGCGCGCGGCGGTGGCGTTCTTGGGCGAGAAGCCGCAGGCTGGTTGGTGGGACTGCGCCTTCCTCAACCCGATCGGATTTCAGTATCTGGGGTTGATTTACCCGAAGACTGCCGCTGCCGCCGTTTTGACCGCCGCGTCCGAGGCCGCCTGCCGGCTGCACGATGAACGTATCGGCCGCGGCCGGGTGGTTCAACGTACCTCAGTGCCCGCTGTAAATGATAGCGATCAGAAGCGAGCGGAGCTCGATTGCTAATGAAGACTATCGACCTAAACTACGCAGGTCTGCCTCCGCAATCAACGTCAGTGCCTGTGAGTTGTAGCATTGCATACCTGAGCGTTGAGGTATGTTAGCTTGAGGCTCTAGCAAACTGCAAGGTTCTTCTGTCATCCAAAGAGCCAGCAAATTCCTACTTTACATCCGCAACGCGCAGCATTGCAGCATTTTCGCTTGCCAAATGAGCCGGTACTGCCAATTACAACCTGGCTCTGCCAGGCTAATCAACCTGGCTTAGCCAGGGCCTGGCTATGCCAGGCTAATCAACCTGGCTTAGCCAGGCGCATGAACGGTCTCGCCAACTCCATGAATATTCTCGCCGATCTTGTTCGTTCACCAGTGAGAGCGGAACTGCTCCGCGTTTTCTTTGGACTGAGTCGTGGAAAGCTGTATCGCGCTGAGCTGATATCACTTATGCCGTTCGCAAAAGAGTCAGTGGAGACCCAACTGAACGCCCTGAAACGCATGAAGTTGATCATTTCGGAGAAGGACGGCAACCGGACCTACTACTCAGCAAACAGCTTGCACCCATTGTATCCCGATATTCGTGGCATTGTACTCAAGACTACAGGCTTACGTGATGTGCTCGCATCCGCGCTTTCTGATCCGCAAATCGAGTTCGCTTTCGTTTTCGGCTCAATTGCATCCCTTACGGACAAGCCTGAAAGCGACGTGGACTTGATGGTAGTTGGCGATCTCACTGAACACCGCCTTGCCAAGTTACTTGGGGGCACCGGTGATCAACTCGGCCGCGAAATTAACCCTCACGTCTTTACTCGTGGGGAAATCACCCGCCGCGTTGAATCGAACGACCACTTTCTCAATGATGTGCTCTCAAAACCCAAGCTCTTCCTGATCGGAAACGAACATGACTTTGATCAACTGGCGCACCGCCGGGTGGATTCGACCCCATAAGTCGAGCCCCGAGGAGATCCGCGATCTATTCCGCATCGTCGACCGCGAGCTTTCCGACGCGGGAAGCTCCTCCATTTCCCCGGACTCCCGACACTACATCGCTTATAACGGAGCGCTGAAGCTTTGCGCCATCCTGCTCTACTCGGAGGGCTACCGTCCGGAAAAGGGGCAAGGGTCCCACCAGCGCGCCATCGATTCCATTCGCCACATTCTGGGCGATGAGCGACAGGATGACATCGACTACCTTCACCTCTGCCGCTCCAAGCGCAACACGTCAGCCTACGACCACGCCGGCGGCGTTTCGCCGGAAAATGTCGAGGAACTGATCCGTTTCACCACGCGATTCCGGGCGGACGTGCTCGCTTGGCTGAGGCAGAATCATCCCGACCTCGCGACGCTCGTGCCGAAATGATTATCCGATGCCATCCGCGGACGCAACACGAGCCCGGAGCTATTGCGTCTCACCCAGGACAAAGTACCTAAGTGTTCGAAGAACCTGCGGGCTTGTCGAAGCCAAGAACGCTAGAAAAACAAAAGACCGGCTCCGAAGTACGGGAGGGTATATTGGGGACGCATTGCGGAACCGCCGTCGTGAGGCGGCGAACGGAAGAATGCACCCGATGCCGTTGCAGACTTCTACCGCTCGCTGCCGCGACCGCAGTTTCCCGCTGCGTCGAAGTACTTCTGGGCGGCTGTGCGGTCCGACGGCTATGTTGTATTTCCGCGAGAGAGTTCAGCGCTGTCACTCGAGCAGTGGGACATCAGCCCATTGCCGAAGTAATCCGCGATATTGCGCGACGTAATCGTGTAAGGGAATCTTGAATCGGTGGCCGGCAGCAAACAGAAATTGGACCGATTGAGTCAGACTCGTTCGATCTTCTCTAAGTCCATCCCCACTTCGCCAACCCCGAGCTCAATCATATTGTCGATCGCATCCAAGCAGCGGCGGCGGATTGCTGGATTGCGGGTCTGATTGTAGAGTCTGAGCACCAGCGTGGACATTTGGTGCGTCCACCAAGGGTGTTGATTCTTGTCTTCCTGGGCGCGAAACAACTCGAGAGCTCGTTCGGGAATCCTGCAGACCACATCGGGTAGCCGGTCGACGGCCTGTTCCAATCCCATCAGGAGGAAGTTCGCGGCATGCTCGAATGCCGGGCTTTCGAGAAACGCGTCGATCAGTTCGACCTCGGCGCAAAGCTGGTCGCTCGAAAGGCGATGGAAGCAACGGCCTGCGACATCACGCACTTTCTTGGACGGATCGTAAAAGGCCTCCTTGAGCCATTCGCGGCACCGCGGAGTCGCTTCGCTGAAACGCAGGTTAAGAAAGCAACTTTCGGCCCTCAAACGCCAATACGCGGCCGGCTTGGGTAAATTTGAGCCCGGCGATCTGCAGTCTCTGGAGATTCCAGCCTATGACATTCCGGGCAGCGCCACCGCCGATTACGAGGAGGCCGTGAAAGCTCTCTTGGGGGGCTCGGTTTCCGCCGCTACTGCCATAGCGGACCGCAGCCTTGGCCTCTAGGTCCGTCCTTTTGTCTTTGAGGGGACGGCGCTGGGCATAGCTTTGCAGACCATGAATCCTGACCAAGCCAAGGCGTTTGCCGATTTCCAGGTGAAGGTGCAGACGTTCTACGACCAGACATGGGATGCCTGGTTCGCGGACCGGCCCAATGCACAGAAGGCGACGCTCCGGTTCGCGCTCATTGGCGCGGACGCCCTCACGGGGGGGGATCCGCATTTTTCTCCGTCGCTCAATGAGATCTATCTTCCAGTGGGTGACGGGGACTTGGAGGACTATGTCCGTGACGAGTTTGTCGAAATCGATTTCATGGGCTGCTGGGTTCATTGGAAAATGGAGTTGATCCACGAGATGCTGCACGAGTGGCAATATAAGAAGCCGTGCATACCGACTGCTGTCGCTACAGCGTTGAATTCAGCATCGCGCTCCCATTTCCAAGGGAAAGGTCACGGCGACGATTTTTGTCAGGCGATTGTCGACCAAGCATCGTATTTCGACCTGACGCCGGAGGAACTGCTCGCTTCCATTTAGATGCATCTGAATCGATGGGGGGATTTTATACCGTCCTGGCCATCGCGGGCCGTAGGCTGCCTAGTCCGTTATACCCACCGTTATACCCACCGAGCCTTTCGCCGGGCACAAATGGGCTGTGGATGGGTTAATCGACTATTTCCGTAAACGATTTAATGCCCAGCCACTTAGGGTCATTAAGGCAATATGAGGACCGGTGGTAAAATCCGCCGAAACGACTTTTCAGTCCTCTGCTCTACCAACTGAGCTACCTTGCCAAAGCGCGAAGTGGGGCAGCAAAAGAAGCGGGCGGTTTGACGTCAATGGGATTCCACCCGGCGCGGCGCTGGTGGGCCGCATCTCCAGATGGTCAGTCGTTCCGGCAACCCGCCAAGAACTCGGCACTCTTGAGTATACTTCTGCACGAAAGCAAATGACGCCGCTCTCAATCCAAGCCGCGTGCTTCGAGGTCGGATTCATCCCAGCCGAGATAATGGCCGAGTTCGTGGAGATAGGTGATGCGCACCTCATCCCGATAGACCGCTTCGTCGCCTTCGGCGTAATCCCAGATGTTCTCGAGAAAGAGCAGAATCTGAGAGGGCAGGGGCTCGGGATCTCCCGGATCGGCGCTGTAGGGAGGGCCGACAAAGAGCCCAAGAATATCAGGTTCCCAGCCTTCGGCGAGGATGTCGTCGTTTGGGTGGGGTTCAAAACAGACCGGGACCCGCAACGCCAGGTCGCGAACCGGGGACGGCAGGCGACGCTGGGTGACATCGACCACATTCCCCGCAATTTTGGTAAGGTGGCGGAAGGTCATGACTGGGGAGCTTCCTCGGAGAGGTCGAATCGTTCGTAGCGCCCGCCCAACCACCAGACGACAGCGGCCAGTTCACCGAACAGAATCAAGCTGGCCGCAACGGCCGCCGCTGCCAGCGCGGCGGCTTGGGCGCCAGCCATCCATAAAACGATGAGATACGGTCCGGCGGCGACGAGCGCTGCCGGCAGCAAGGCGGCCGCCAGCACTACGACGTAGCCACCGGCGAACATCATCCGCTGTCCCATGGCATCGAGGCCGCCGCCGGCCTGGCCCACCGCCGACATCCAGGATGGAAAATACAAGGCTGCTGCGAAGGGAATACCGGTCATTAGTCCCACCACGGAAGGAACCAGCAATCCGACCCCGACCACTCCAAGACCGCTGGAAAGCACGATGAAGCCGATCTCCCCATTCAGTGCGGCTGCGGCCACCGCCAGCACGGCCAGCAGCAGCCACTCAATCGCGGTGATGAGCACGATGGGTGCGAGCATCTCGCCGAGTACGACCTGCCAGCCCCGCAGTGGATAGGTTTTCACGACATCGAGCCGTTGCATCATCAAGCGGACTTCCCGGCGCATGAGCATCGGACCCGCGATCAGCACCCAGAAACCCACCGGCAGAGCGACGGCTTGGATGACCACCATGGCCGTCCGGTGCGCCGGCTGAGACGCGAGCCAGAGCATGGCGCCGAGGACACCCGCCGAGATGAACAGCCAGTTGCGGGGATAAAACCAGGGTCCGGCCGAGATCAGGGCGCGCCACAGGAATGCCGGCGCCGCCATCCCGTGCGGCCGAAGGGGAAAGGGTTCGCGCCGCTTTCGCCTCGGCTGGCTTCGTTCACGCCAATGGCCCGCCTGTCGGGCCTCGCCCCGCTCCGCCCGGCGGCGAGCGAGTTCGAGGGACGCCTCTTCGAAAGCCACCTCGGAGCGAATCACCCAGAGGTAATGCCCGGCGAGAATCAGGAGGGCAGGGCCGAGCGCCCGGATAAATGCGGCCAGATCCGGAGCGAAAAATGGGCGCAGAATCCAGATGCAGGGTGCGAGCAGCCAGGACACAGGTGGTGCCGTGAGCACGCCTTGGAAATAATTCACCATTGCCATTGGTCCAGCCATGTCGGCGGCCCGGGGGGCGGGAATCGTGCGGCGCAGCCACCACCACAGCGCGCCCCCGACCAGCAGAAGACCTCCGAGAAACAGCGCGCGCCGACGCGCCGGGTTCAATCCGACCTCGAGCAGGCGCTCCCGCGTGAACGAAGCAGCGATGCTGTGCAATTCGAGCGTGGAGAGCAGAATCCACCAGCCGATGGCATGCATCCAGCCGTTGCCTCCGAGAAAACCGAGACGGCGGGAGACGAGCGCAAACAGCGCCGCTGAAAACAGAATGCGGATTTGGGATTTCAGCAGTTTGTAGTGCACCAGCACCCGGCGCTGAACCGGTGCCTGGAACAGGAAGGCGACTTCCGCTTCCGTGAAGCTCAGGGCTGCGCGATCCGCGGAGAAAATCCACGAATATATTATCCGCCCCGTCATGATCACGGCGGCCATGGACACACCCACCAGC
>Ga0182027_10014390_pt1 | contig 10955 bp, 8 predicted proteins | sample 712E1DmetaG_FD_121300 | JGI IMG/M metagenome (GOLD analysis project Ga0182027, IMG submission 121300) | Permafrost microbial communities from Stordalen Mire, Sweden - 712E1D metaG (Illumina Assembly) | ecosystem: Environmental > Terrestrial > Soil > Wetlands > Permafrost | place: Sweden...
CGCGGAGTTGAAACTTATCGCGACACTCGAAAAGGAGTGAGGCGGTTACGAGAGGTGTGCTACGGGTTCAGTCTGCTTAACCCCGAACTCATACCCCTTATCGAACGCCCGCAGATTCAACTCGCGCGTGGCCGGCGGCACCGAGTCGGCCACGGCGTTGCGCAGCGATTCCGGCTTGAGCAACCCGGTCACAGCCGCAAAGAACCCCACCATGACTATGTTCAGCACCATCTTCTTGCCCAGCTCTTCGGCCAGCCGCGTGGCCGGGACGCCGTAGACGCGCACGCCAGTCGGCAGAGCCGTGATGCGCACCAGGTCTTCTTCGACGATGAGCACGCCGGTGTCCTTCAACTCCGGGGCGAAGCGCGTGAAGGCTTCCTGCGACATCACCACCAGGAAGTCCAGGCCGGTCACGTAGGGGTAGAGAACCGGGGTGTCGGACAGGATCAACTGGGCGCTGGCCGCGCCGCCGCGCGCTTCCGGCCCGAAGTTCTGGGTCATCGTGGCGTGGCCGCCCTCGAAAATCGCGAGCGCCTTGCCGATCACCGTGGCCGAGAGAATCACTCCCTGGCCGCCAAATCCAGCAATACGAATCTCCGTCAGCCGCATATTGGATCGTCCGCCTCGAGGTAACGCTCGCCCAACTGCGAAGACAGCCGGCCGCGCATCAGTTGCTGATAGTCGGGCCGCTCGCGGTCGACGAACTTGCCGACCACGATCTCGCCTTCTTTCGTGATGGCCAGCTCGTCAAGCGACGCGCCGTGCTTCAACTTGCTGTGCTCCTTGTAGGATTTCATCGCGTCCAGGCCGTCGCCCATTTTGTTGCGGCGCTGGTAGAGCGTGGGGCAGGGCGATATCACCTCTAGGAAGCAGAAGCCCCGCCGCTGGAACATCTCGGAAATGGACTTGGTCAACTGCCGCACGTGGAAGGTCGTCCAGCGCGCCACGTAGGAGGCGCCCGCCGAAGCCGCCAGCGACGGCAGGTCGAACGCGGGGTCGTAGCTGCCGTAGGGCGCGGTGGTGGTGATGACGGTGGCCGGTGTGGTGGGAGCCGTCTGCCCGCCCGTCATCGCATAGATCAGGTTGTTCACGCAGATGACTTTAATGTTGATGTTGCGGCGCGCGGCGTGGATCAGGTGGTTGCCGCCGATGGCCGTGAGGTCGCCGTCGCCCGAGTAGACCACAACTTCCAGATTGGGATTCGCCAGCTTCAAGCCGGTGGCGAACGGAATGGCGCGGCCGTGCGTGGTGTGGAAGGAATCGAGGGCGACGTAGCCCGCCACGCGGCCGGTGCAGCCGATGCCCGAAACCAGCGCCACGCGGTTCAGGTCCATCTTGGATTCGAGCAGAGCGCGTGCGAAGCAGTTCACGGTGGTCCCGATGCCGCAGCCCGGGCACCAGATGTGCGGGATTCGCTCGGTGCGCAGGAGCGGCTCGACCGGATTGACGGGCGCTTCGATAGTGGTCATCATTTCGCGGCCTCCAGGATGGCGTTGAGGATCTGCTCGGGGCGGTGCACGCTGCCGCCGGCGTGCGTGACCGCAATGGTGTCGGCATCGCGCCCCGTGGCACGTTGTACTTCGCGCGAAATCTGGCCCAGGTTGAGTTCGGGAACCACGAACGCCTTGACGCGCTGGGCGATTTGACGCAGTCGCTTGTCCGGGAAGGGCCATATGCCGATCAACCGGCAGCGGCCGACCTTGACGCCTCGGTCGCGGGCCATGTCGATGGCCCTCTGCGCCACCCGCGAGGTGATTCCGTAAGACACCACCGCCACTTGGGCGTCCTCGAGGTCCGCTTCATCGGTGAAGGTGAGGCGGTCCTCGGCCAACTGGATCTTCTGCTGCAGTCGTCGCACCAGCTTGTCCTGCGTTGCGACGGTCATGGAGGGATAGCCGCGCTCGTCGTGCGTCAGGCCGGTCACGTGGAAGCGATGCCCCTCGCCCGCGTGCGCCATGGCCGGCACCAGGTCCTCGGCCGGCTCGTAGGGCTTGTACTTTCCTGGCGGACGCGTGGTGTGGCGGCGCGGGTAAATGTCGAGCTGGTCGGGCGACGGGATGATCACTTTCTCGGTCATGTGCCCGACGCACTCATCCATCATGAACATCACCGGCGTACGGTATTCTTCGGCCAGGTTGAAGGCCTTGATGGTGAGGTCGAAGCACTCCTGGGGCGAGTTCGGGCACAGCGCGATCATTTCGTAATCGCCGTGCGATCCCCAGCGCGCCTGCATCATGTCGGCCTGGGCCGGCAGGGTCGGCAGGCCGGTGGATGGGCCGCCGCGCTGCACGTCCACGAAGACGCACGGCGTCTCGGTCATGGCCGCGTAACCGATGTGCTCCATCATCAGCGAAAAGCCGGGGCCGGAGGTCACGGTGAAGGCCTTCGCTCCGCCCCAGACCGCGCCGAGGATGGTGATCGACGCCGCGAGTTCGTCCTCCATTTGGATGAAGGTGCCGCCGACGGTCGGGATCCGGGCGGCGAACCGTTCTACCACCTCGGTGGATGGCGTGATGGGATAGCCTGCGGCAAATCGCGCACCTGCCGCTAGCGCGCCTTCGCAACACGCCTGGTCGCCATCCAGGAAATGAATGCCTGTTAGGACGCCGCGAGGATCAGCTTGCATGGGGCGTCTCCCGTTTGGGCTCGGCGTTCTTCCAGCCGTAGATCGCGAAGTCGGGGCAATACATCCCACACAGGTCGCAACCGCTACATTTGTCAGGGGCGACGACGTGAGGCGGGTGGTATCCCTTGGAGTTGAAGGCGGAAGAGAGGCCGAGGACCTTGGTGGGGCAGAACTCGACGCAGAACGCGCAGCCCTTGCAGCGCTCGACGTTAATGCTAACGTAGCCTTTTGCCATAGCGTAGTTTGTCAGCTTACCGGTAGAACCCTGGCACGCAGAGGGCCAAAAGGAAGGTGCCGGTAAAGCAGAACGACTGGGGTCTGAGATCCTAATGTAGCAAATGAGCCCGGGACTCGGGCGGACCGTTACGCCAAGCCGCGTCTGGTGATTGAGTGAGCCGCTCCTACGCGACCGCTGCCGCCTTCGGTTGTCGAGGCTTAGCCAGGAGGTTGTCCAGCGCGCACACTCCCGGTCCGGTCAAGGCCAGGCTGACGTTCGCCACCAGCATGCTCAGGGCATACTCATATCCCCCGCTCTGGAGGAAGAAGCCGTTCCTGCCATGCACGAAGAAAATCGCGCCCAGCATGTTGATCGCGAGCAGAGCAGCGGCCACACGCGTCCCGATTCCCAAAAGCAGCGCCGCACCGCCCAGGAATTCAACCAGCGTTACCACCACCGCGGAAACTTCGGGCAGGGGAATGCCGGCCTTAGCGAAAAACGCTCCCGTCCCGGCGAAATGGAAAACGAACAGCTTCTGGCTGCCGTGAACCAGGAACACCAGGCCCACAATCCACCGCAGGATGGCTATGCCGAGACCCTGCACGCCTCCGAGTGACTTATTCATTTCTCCCCCTTTGTCGTGTGCCTTCGTCGGCGGCACCGTCTGCGCCGCGGACCAGTTCGAGCGCCTCAATTAGCGCCTGGAGCTGCTGCGCGCCAAGCTTCCCAAAGTGATTGCGCGTAAACCGGTCCACGGCCGCGTCGAGCTGCTTCAGCGCGAGTAGGCCCTGCCCGTTGATGCGCACAGTGACGATCCTGCGGTCGGCGGTCTCCCGAAACCGCCCGATGAGGCCGCGCTTTTCGAGCCGGTCGAGAAGCCGCGTGATGTCCGGGTCCCGCGTGACCATACGGCTGCCGATCTCGCCGCATGCCAGCCCCGCCTTGCCGGCCCCCCTCAGGATGCGCAGAACGTTGTATTGCGCCGGCGAAAGCTCCGATGGTTTGAGCACTTCGGCCATCCCCGCGTCCAGGAGGCCCGCGGTCCGATGGACGTTCAGGAGCGCTTCCGCCTCCAGACTCATCGGCCTGGTCTGCTTTAGCTCGGCTGCGATTCGTCCCGGCACACTTTCACTATAGTTGTTGTAACGACTACTGTCAAGAGGAATTGTTTAGCCTTGGAGGGCCGCCCGGCGCAGGCCCGGCGGCAGCGGAAGGGGATACCCGATCAGGCACAACTGGTCCAGGGCGAACAGTACCAACGACTCGAGTCCCGCCGCCTGCGACAGCCGCGTTTCCTTGAGCCAGGGCGTCGTCGGGTCGCTGATCCCTGTCAGGTGCGCGCTGTTATGCGGAGCGAATCCACGCGTCTGAGGGAACTGAATCGACGTGAGGCAGTTGTCTAGATGGCGCGAGCCCGTGTACCCGAAGCTCTCCGTCTTCAGACAATTGAGTGCTGCCGGCGTCCAGGCGGCTGCCGGGTAGTTGATGGCGCGGTTGAAGTCGGTGTCGTTTACGTCCAGCGGATATAGAACCTCGAAGCGGCAAGTGGGGAACGAGGCCCGCACATACGCCATGATCTGGCTGGTGAACGCCCCGATCAGCGTGGGCAGGAACTGTGTCTCCTCAGGGTAATCCGCGGGCGAAACGGTGTTGTCGGGAATCGTCTGCATCTCCCGCCCATACTGGGACTGGAAGGTGCTCGTGGTGTACGTATCGTAGAATGGCATCCCGGACCGGTTGTCTCGGAAATACCACCACTGCACCTCGCCGAACTGCAGGTACGGTTGCATGCCCGCATCCGTCTGCACCTGGGCGATGTCCCGGTACGCTTGTCCCCAGAACGCCACGCTCGCCGGCGAGAAGTTCGTCTGCAGCGCGGGCGTGGACACCCACACCGGTTCCCCATTCGGGTCCGGGCTCCGTTGGGCTATGCCCGCCGCTAGCGAGTCGTCCCCATTCCCCAGTTCCATGCTGAGCGCCGCCACCCCATCGAGGCCATAACCGCGCAATGCCGTAAAGAAACTGCGCGTCCAATCGCGGGCGGCTCGGTTCAGTCGAGGCGTGGCCTGAAGATCCGTCAGCCACTTCCCGTCGTTCCCCCCGCCCAAGTTCTGCGTGGCCGGCTGCGGGACCAGCGAAGTTGAGGTGGCCGCAACCGTAATGCGGTTCGAGTCGCTGCCCAGCGAGCGTGAGTAAATCGTCAGCACCGTCCCTTGGGCATCGGCCCGAATCGACATCGAGCCCCGGTTGATCTCCAGCTCGAAAGCCTTCACGACCGTCTCGGCTGTGTCTCCGATGTAGTGTACGTGTGTGATGGTGGTGCTGTGTAGGAGGTCGTCATCCCTCCCGACCACCAGCGACGTCTGGTGACTGAAGTTGAAATCAAACAGCGCCGTGCCCGTGAAGTCGATCTGTGCCGAGGCGTACGCAAACTGCGACCCCGCCAGTTCGTAGAACCACAGCGCGCCCACGTAGTGATTCACCCGGCCATGAAACCCCATCCCATCGATCATCCACGCCGTTCGCTCCGGCGCCAGGCAGATCGAGTGGTAGGTGTCCCAGTCCGTCGCCAGGCTTAGTTGCGCATTCAGGGCTGGCGTGGGCAAATTCGTTGACGGCACTGCTATTTCCAGGAAATCGAAGTTGAAGATGTTGGGGTGTTCCGAGTCGTTGTTTGGCCCCGTATGCTGCGCCACCACCGTATGCGTCCCCGCGCCGTACTGCCCCAGCGGGATGCGCGCCAGCGCGTCTTCTCCAGGCAGCAGCAGGCTGGGTGTCATGGGAGCGCCGCCGTCCACCGTGACCGACAGATTCGCCCCGCCGTCGAGAAACTCAGCCCCCAAATACAGGCTGTGCGATGCCGATACAGAGTACGTGCACGTGAGCTGGGCCCCTTTCGTCATGGTCGAGTGGTACGAACCATTCGAGTAGTTGTACGGTCCCTTGAATGCCGTCCAGCCGTCCGAGTATGTGACCTCTGGAGCGTCGTCTTCGATCCGCCGGCTCCCCGGGCCAGCCACCAAGTAGCCCCGGTTCGTTCCCGTCACCGTCCAGTTGCTCACTTGGACATCGAACTCGGTCCGCTGGAACGCCCCATCCTGCCACGCGGCCACATAGGTCCAGCGCATCTTCCGCACTGACGTCATCGCAACGGGCTGGCCACTTGTGTCCGTCAGGTTGCCGAAATCCAGGTGGATGCGCCACGTGGTCGCCGACGCGCCGCCGCTCATTCGTTGCCACCAAGGTGACCACGACTCCGTCCGGGCTCCCGAGACGAATCCGTACACGCCCACTCGGTTCCAGTTCGCGCCCGCAGTTCTCGACGTCAAAGTGAGCTGCGCTCCGGAAGCCGTCGCAGCCATCGTCGCGGAACCGATCTGCGCGTCGCTCACGATTCCCGCCAGCGCTCCGACCGCACTCGCGATCGTGTCCGAGAGCCGCACCTCGTAGTTGTACTGCTCCGTCAGCCAGGCCACGCCGATGTAATCGCCAGCCGTGGGCGTTCCGGTGAGGGTCAGGGTGGCCGATGCCGCCGCGGGCGTCCCCTCAATCGGTGTCGCATGCTCTGGTGTGTACAGCGGTACCAGATCCGGCTGCGACTGTCCGTCCCGCCAAACCCGCAGGTACGGCCATCCCACGGTCGCACCCAAATCGCTGTCGATCGGCATGCAGTTCGTGCGCGTTTCTTCGTAGGTAAGATCGAGCCCGCTCAGATCTCCGTCCGGCAGCGTTCGGAAGAGCGGGTGTTCGAACCCGTTGTCGCGGTTCCACTCGATCACGGCCCAATCGAACTGTTGCCGCCAACTCCCCGACACCGTGAATCCCGTGGCGCTGGTCGCGCTCAGTGCCGCTACCGCCGACGGCTGCTGGAAGTAGCACTGCAGGTCCCGGTCCGGCCGAAGCTTATCGAGTGTCTCTGCCATGTGTCCCTTACAGGTTGATCGTCACCGTCAGGTCGCGTCCCGGTTTCGACCCCGCAGCCTGGGGCACCTTGGTGATATCCAGCGTGATCAAGCCGCCCGCCGGCAGTGGTGGCATCCCGCACCCATTCACCGTGTTCGAATAGGTCAGGTCGGCAGGGATCGACAGGGTGCAGTACACCGCCCCGTTCACCCGCACGTCCATCTGCACCCACTCGATCGGCGTCCCGCCCGGCGCATTCGCCGGCGCATCGCTGACCATGGCGAAGATGTTCCACACCGTGTGCGTGCCCTGCATCACCAGCGGCGGCGCCGCGTTGGTCTCGACGGCCAGGTTCCCTGCCACCTGAATCGAGTACTGCCCCGCCGAGAGCGTCCTGAGCCCCCTGTCTACTGTGCTCATGAAGCACCCCGTCGAAGTTGGGCTATCCCCAAAGGCGTTGGTTACGAAGAAGGTTGCGGCCGCCACCCTCGCGTCCGGCAGCAGCACAAAGTAGGCGAAGTCGCCGCTGGCGGGACTGCCGAAAAAGTCCGCCGGGAACGGAACCACCAGCCGGATTCGGGTCAACCCGTAAACAGTCGCCGCGGCCGTGTGCCCCTCCACGTTGCTCCCCATGGCCCCCCGCAAAACGTCCAACTGCAGACCGTTGTTTCCGACGTGTTGAACCTGGAGCAACTCGGAGTCGATCTGAATCAGGTCGCCGGCGTGCATGGACCCTGCCTGCGCCAAGGTCAAGCTCGTGTCACTAGCCACGATGTCGGCGCCCAGCGAATCGGGCGGTGGATACACCAGCTCGTTCCAGTAATAAAGGGCCAGGGTGCCGGATGAAACCGAACTGGTGTTCGTAAGCTCCTCGAAGCCCACCCCCGTGAGTCCCACGTCGCCGGCCGCCCGCGTCACGAGTCCGAACACAGGAGCGGGGGGAACGCCCTCATCCGACCCGGGGACTCCGCCAGTAATCCGCTTGCGCGTGACTGGGCTCAGCTCGGCCGGGCACTCCCAGTCATAGACATTCGCGGATCGAGCCGTCACCTGCACCGTCGCGCCGATTCTCGTCGGAACCTGAAATGCCAGCGGCCCGCTGCTGCCCGCCGATCCGAAGTGCCAGCCGGCCTCGGCTACCGTGAAGTAGCTCGTCGCGTCCGGCTCCATGTCCCAAGGCTGGCTCAGCGTCAACGTGACTCCATCGTTCGCGGTCACGATTCTCTCCTGGCCCGCGCCCGTCCCCCGCGTAACGCGCACCACCATTCCTGCATAGACGTTTGCGTCCATCGCTAGCGATGGGTTCCCGATCGTCGTCGAGGACTGCGTCGCCACCGCGACCTCCGGCTGCAATTCGAGCCGCCAGTACGCATTCGTGTGGTCGTAGTTCTCATCCGGAGGGGGCATCAGGCTGGCGGGCAGCCCCGCATCGCTAAAACCTGCCGCCATGGCCTGCTGCGTCGCGATCTGCAGCAACTGCATCGGTGTCGGTCCGCGGTACACCGAGAAGGTGGTCGTGTCGCTCGTGAAACTCAGATCCGTCAACGTCACGGTGTTCGTGCTGGTTCCGTCCGGAATCGTAGCCGGAACCACGAAAGAGAGCGCGCTCTCTTGCTCGCTCGCATCGCTTCCGGTCACGGCGTAGTACAGCGTCTGGTTGCCTGCCAACGAGCCGCCTGCGCTTTGGGTGCTGGCCGCAAGGCTGATCAGCGGGATGCCCGGGCCGGTCACAGCGGGTTGTGGCGGCCGGTTGAACCCCGTCGCCAGGCTGATCGTCATCGTCCCATCTGCGTTGAGGCTGTCCTGCTCCGCGATATCCAGCTGAGGATTGCCATATTCGTCCAGCACCTTGCCGATAACCGGTCTCGGAGCCCCGATCCCGTATCCGGGCCGCCGCCCCGGTAGCCCGCTGCCGAAGACGTCTGCGTTGTTATCGCTGTACCACGAGTCCTGGTGGATCTGCGCCGTGATCAGCGCGGTCGAATAGTTCAATCCCGGAGCGATCTTCACCACGCGGAACGGCTGTTCGTCGAATCCTTCCTTCAGGTACGTTACGGTGACTAGATCCCCCGGCCTGAGCTTCAGCCCCCGCATCGTCGTGGCAAACTCCACGTATGTATTGCCCGCAACCAGCTTATCGAGTTGGAACTTCGTGATCCTGGCCGCCTGGTTGAAGTTAGCGATTCCCAACGCCGGCAGGTTCAAGCTGACCTCCTGCCCGACCGCCAGCATATCGTCCACATCGGCCACCGAAAGGCTGTCTTGTTGGTACTGGTTGAACGCGTCCTGAAACTCCAGGCTCAGGCGGTTCGGCGTCTCCGCTGTGGTCCGCGACCAGACCCGGATCCACGGCTCGCCGCTCGCGCGGCGCAGGATCCCCGACAATCCCGCCGTGCCATCCCCGAATTCATACGCCGGCCAGCCGCCCGCTATCGCTGCGCTGGCGTTGCTGCCGTCCGGCTTCGCCGGCTGCTGCAGCGCCAGTGTGTTCTCCACGCTGAGGCCCAGCAATCCGCCCAGGCCATATCGCAGGAACAGGCGCGACCCGTTCCGCACGCCGCGAATCGCATCCGCCGCGGAACGCCGGCTCTTCAACACCAGGTTGCACTGGAACCGCGCAATGCTGATCGGGTTGCCATTCAGGTCTTGTGCCGTAATTGCTTCGCCGCAGTACGCCGCTGCCTGCGCGAAGCTCGCCATGTCGATATCCTCCGGGGCCCAACCGCAGCGTCGCAGCAGATCCAGCAGCACCCACGCGGGATTGTTGGTGAAGCTTTCCCCCAGCGAAACGCCGCTTGCGGAGAACTGCTCCAGTTTCGCCCCCTCCACCAGGACCTTGATTTGCGGCAAGCTATTCCCGTTGTTGATCTGGTTCGGCACCACCACGTTCAGAACCGCCATGCTGCCGTAGGGATCGCCCAGCGGATTGCCGCCGGCGTCCACATATTCGGGATTGAAGGCCCCCGTGCGGCCGCCCATCGTGACGACGTTGTACCACCCCGTCGCCGTCATGTTCGAACCCGCTCGCCCCACCGGAACATCGACGTCGTTCACCAGGACCTTGATCACGCCCTCCATCGCGCCCATACCAAGCAACACGTCCATGTGCGTGAGGTTGCCGTCATTCTTGGAGAAGATGACCAGCGGTGCGTACCAAGCCGTGCCGTAGACCAGCGGCACGAAGTCGTTGTACCGGGCTTCGTTCATCAGCGGCGCCGACTCGTGATTGCCTTTCTCCCCGTAGCTCCGTACCACCGTTGACGGCGGCACGAATTCGATTCCCCCGAACCTTGCCGTGCCGGTCGCGAACATCCCGCGCGCTTGGCACTGCGCCCGCGTACGGTCGCAGCTCGTGTACGCCACGGTGCCGTTGAGGCTCCCGCATCCACCCGGTACGTCCGGCGAATACCCGCAACGGTAGAACGGCGAGTATTGCCCTCTTGCCCCACCCGTCGCGGCCTCGGCCCTCTGTGCCGCCGTGGCCGGAAACTTCCAGGGACACCGCCGCTCCACGCGCACATCCGGCAGCAGCAGGCGCTGCATGTTCAAGCTGTTCGTCACCGTCAGGCGCAGCGTCGATTCTGTGATCTCCGCCGGAGCGTCCGCCACTCCCTTGAACAGCACCTGGACTTCCGATGCCGCCTGGCCTTGGCTCAGGTCGTAGAACACGAACTGGGCCGTGATCTTGCTGCCCTTCCAGCCCGTGTTGCGTTCGATCTCGGAGAAATGGGAATCGGCATTCGCTAGCCACAGCGAGATCTTTGCGATCGCGTCGATCCCGTCGACCGCCCCCGACTGCATCTCGAACAGATCGTGTCGCAACACCCGTGCCGAGTACTGCTGCCCGTTCACCATCACCGCGTGCGTGCTCCAGCGCTCTATCGTGCCGGAGTTGAGGACGCAGTCGAACAGCAACAGCGGCGTCTCGGTTATTCCCTGCTCTTTGATTTCGTTGATCGTCACCATCTGCATCCTTATCTTTCCGAACCGCGCCCGTTAGGGAGCGGACTCGGGCCGCGCGCCAATTCGCAACGGGCAGGAGAAAATCCCCGGCGCTTCGCTTGTCATCGTCAGCACGTCGTTGAGGAACGAGGCGCTGGCGTACACACCGCTTTGACCGCTCGTGGCTTTATAGCTCGATGCGCCCACCTGCGCTTCCGCCTGGAACCCGAACAACTCCACCGTCGCACCGCCCGGAATCGTGACCCC
>Ga0182027_10014393_pt1 | contig 10954 bp, 9 predicted proteins | sample 712E1DmetaG_FD_121300 | JGI IMG/M metagenome (GOLD analysis project Ga0182027, IMG submission 121300) | Permafrost microbial communities from Stordalen Mire, Sweden - 712E1D metaG (Illumina Assembly) | ecosystem: Environmental > Terrestrial > Soil > Wetlands > Permafrost | place: Sweden...
ACAATCCAGACTGTTCGAATATAATCCGAAAAGTAAGGAGAGCCAGAGAGTCCAGGAAACGCTGTTTCAAGAAAAGCAAAAGATAATCGAAAACTGCCTCTTCGGAGTCGATATAAATCCCAACTCGGTAAAGATTTGCCGGTTAAGACTCTGGATCGAATTGCTTAAAAATGCTTATTATAAATCCGAAACACCGCAAACCGCAAACCGCAAGCCTCACGCCGTTCTTGAAACCCTCCCCAACATCGACATAAATATAAAGTGCGGCAATTCACTCATAAGCAGGTATCCCCTTGATGCCGATATTAAAACAGCTTTGAAATCCAGCAAATGGAATGTCGATAATTACCGCGAAGCTGTAATGACGTATCGGAATGCTCAGTCGAAAGATGAAAAGCGGGCAATGGAAGATCTTATCGCTAAGATCAAAAATGATTTTGAATCAGAAGTATCGAAAAGCGATAAGCGATTCCTCAGACTGAATAAGCTAAGTGGAGAACTTTTAAGTCTCACGACCCAATCGACTCTTTTCGACCTGCCAAAAAAAGAAAAAGAAGAATGGAACAAAAAAGTAAATAAGCTTACAGAAGAGATCAAAAAGTATGAAACAGAACTGGCAGAAATTAAAAACAACAAGATTTACGAAAATGCTTTTGAATGGCGTTTTGAATTTCCGGAAGTATTAAATAATGATGGAGATTTTTTTGGATTTGATGTAGTGATTGGGAATCCACCATATATGCAATTATCAAAAATAAAGGAGCAAGGACGTTTTTTTGAAGGCACAGGATTTCAAACTTATTCTAAAGGATCTGATATTTATTGCCTATTCTATGAAAGGGCAAATCAGGTTCTAAAGTCTAATGGCATTTTGACGTTTATAACTTCAAACTCATGGTTAAAAGCTATATATGGTGATTTGCTTAAAAAATATTTCACTGAACATATGCAACCTTTGAATTTGTTAAATATTGAAGACATCCAACTATTTGAAGAAGCTACAGTTGAATCAAATATCTTAACCCTATTGAAAAAACCTATGATTGCTTCTTTCCCAGTATGTAATCTGGGGGGGGATTATTCATTTGGATCATCATTGGAAGATTATTTTAATTTGAATCGATTTGATTATAAAGTTCCCGAATCGTCTGAATGGATTATTAGTAATCAGAAATCTACCCAATTAAAGCAGAAGATAGAACGATCGTCAAAGCTTTTGAAGGATTTCAATGTGACAATTAATTTTGGAATAAAAACTGGCTTTAATAATGCGTTTATTATAGATGAAGACAAAAAAAATGAATTAACCATACAAGATGACAAAAATAAGGAGATTATCAAACCAATTCTTCGTGGAAGGGATCTGAAAATGTATAGTTATGAATTTTCAAAATGTTGGTTGATTTGCACCTTCCCAAGTTTTAAAATAGATATCGAACAATATCCAACTATCAAAAGCTATTTTTTAAAATATGGTAAAGAAAGATTAGAACAAAGCGGATCGAAAGTAGGCAGAAAAAAGACAAATAATAAATGGTTTGAGACTCAAGATTCTATTTCTTATTGGAAAGATTTTGAAAAACCTAAAATTATCTGGGGTGAGATATCAGATAAACCAAAATTTGCTTTTGATGACAATAATTATTATCCGGAAGCAACCACATTTCTTATGACTGGAGAAAAGCTGAAATTTCTATTAGCAATTTTAAATTCAAAAGTGTCAGAATGGTACTTTAACCAGATATCAACCACTACTGGAATGGGAACCAATCGATGGAAAAAATATAAGATTGAACTTTTGCCTATTAAGATGCCTACAGAGATCGAGGAAAAAAACATTGAAAGTCTAGTTGATAAGATATTATCCGTCAAGAAAAACAATCCCTCAGCCGACACCAGCTCTCTTGAATCGGAAATTGATCAAATGGTTTATGAGTTGTATGGGTTGACTGAGGAGGAGATACGGATTGTGGAAGAGTTTTAAAAATTAGAACAAAGTATACAAGCCTTAGTAAAATCTTTACTATATGAATAGGTTAGTGGTAGATTCAGGTGAAATCGAAATTCTGATATAATGAATATCATAATGAAGATACATAATAAGATTGAACAGTTCTCAAAAGACAAACCATTTCTCTTTTGGTTAATTACTTTGGGGATTACGTCTATACCCTTTATTTCATTTTGGAAACAGTTTAAGATTCTTCTCAATAAAGACTTTTCTTTTAAGGGATATGAATTGTTAATTCTAGTCATAGTGTTAATTGCAATATATAGTTTTCCAAAACTCTTAAAGCCAATATCTTTTATCCAACAAATATTAAAAGAGTTACATTCAATTAAAGCGAAACTAGATAATCCATTTGAAGTTGAAAACATTTCATTTGGAAATGTAAAATATACTGAGAAATACTATCACAATGAAATTATTGAATGTTTTGACGATTACAATAAAATCGTCAATAAACTCAAGAATAGATTGCCAAAAAAATTTAATCATTTGAAATTAAGAAATGATAAGCCGCAGGTTGGTAAAGATTGGGTACCGTATAGCGAAATGCAAGTTGTAAAGTCTGATGTGATAAGTTTAATTGAACAATTAAAATAAACAGAAACTAACGTATACAATAAAATCACCCGGATTGTCGTTTTTTTCGCAAAAGTTGTCTACCGAATATTTTGGATAAGAAAAACTTCTGTTTCATCTCAAGGTTGGTCGTCTATTCTCCACAAATTTTAATAAAGTTTTATTGGAATTCTTAAAATAAAAGAAGGCGGTACAAATATGTCTCGCTGCATTTCTCCAGGTATGGAGAATTCCTTGTGCTAAAAGGAAGTTTAAGAATGTACCGCCTTAAGGGCAAATTTATAAAATAAAGAACTTAAAAGAAAATTATCCGGGTTCTTTTGTGAATAGTTGATTATGAGAGTTAGTTGCCAGACTTTTCAGAAGATAAGATAATGCCGCGCTGATGCCTGCAATCACAACCGGTTTAAGATGTGGCCAGTCAAAAACAGCTCCTGAATTAAGAATCTTTATTATCCCATCAATCAACGACGCCAGGCATGCAATAAGTAGACCGTTGAACAGATCCCTGTAGTCGAGTGTAAATAGCTTTGATTTCATATTATAAACATTTTAGATTACTACTAATTAGCCCCCCAATTTGGGGGTCGGGGGGGTCAAGCCTTTTCCATTTCAACCTTCAGCTCGCTTCTTTCACCTCCGGTTATACTCACGGTAACTTCTTTTACTTTATAGCCTGGTTTTTTTACTGTGACATTATAAGTCCCCGGGTGCATGTTCCGGATATGAAAACTTCCCTTTTGGGCTGTTTTTTTTCTGATTTTCCCGCTTGTTCCGCTCAATGTCAAATCTCCTCCATTAATATTGAAAGTAAATTCTGCTCCTTTAAGCGGTTCTTGTGTCGTCAGATCAACTGCCGATCCCCTGAGCGCTATAATACCGGTATTCGAATCAACAATTTTCCTGGCAGTCTTATAAGCATTATAGAAATCTACCTCTTCATCCTTCACGGAACCAACAGCGTAATCCATCAACTCAAGTGCATCATCTGCTGTTTTAAACAAAACGTTTAACCTTTCTGTGGCTTTCTTCCTTTCAGCAATATTCGACCTTGGCGTTTTAAGGATGTTATTTAAAGCTATAATCGTATCCATAAAAACTTTCTGAGTATCAGGTGTTATGCCTTGTTCTGCCAGTTTTTCAATATTTGCTTCACAATTCGCGTGAATAGTTTCAGCTCTTTCGATCAAAGTAACTTCTGCAAGTCTTTCGAGTTGTCCTTCATTATATTTTACTTCCTTCAGAAGGGTATCACTGTTTATAAACTTTGCATATGCAGCTATTTTTCTGGAGTTTTTTGCAGCTAGTGCTATCAGATTCATCTTCAGCTTGTTTTTATCGCTGGCAATACCTGTTTTGTTAGCTCCCTGGGCTTTACTGATTTCCTGAATCTCATCTGTGGTCGATTGTAAAATCACATAATTATCCCAGAATTTCGGGATTTTTTTAGCTACCTCTTCATTTTGTGCAACGCAATTTCGAAGTGTGAGTTGCATGTCTAATTGAGTTCTTTTTTCTGTGTTCATGTTTTTAAATTTTAGGTTAATAATCAATTTTCAAAATCAGATATTATTTAAGTGGAATATTAATTTACGTTTACGCAGTTCTTTGAACAGTCTCTGATATACGTTTCCCACAAATCGGAATATGACTCCCATAAACCGGAATATGCTTCCGCAGGTTAGGAATATGCTTCCGCAGGTCTGGAATATGCCTCCGCAAGTCTGGAATATGCCTCCCCAAGTTGGGAATATGGCTCCCCAAGTCGGGAATATGGCTCCCCAAGTCGGGAATATGGCTCCCCAAGTCGGGAATATGGCTCCCCAAGTCGGGAATATGGCTCCCCAAGTCGGGAATATCGTTCCCCAAGTCAGGAATATCGTTCCCCAAGTCGGGAATATCGTTCCGCAAGTTGGGAATATCGTTCCCCAGGTCCGGAATATTAATCTCTGAAACCGGAATACTTTTCTCTTTCTCCTGGTTTTTGTTTACTCGATCGACACATTTGTAATCGGAATACCAATATTGAAATTGGAAAACCTCAGGTTTAAAAAGATTCGTGGAAATACAGGAATGCTTTGCCGGATGACTGGTCAGTTCGGTCCGGATAAGGATATTATTGATGTTTTTAGTACAGTTCACGAGTCGAAACATAAATTCCACATCAAAAATATTCCTTAGAATAATACGTGTCAATACTTAATAATGAGTATATAAATTCTCTGCTTATGATATTGCTGATTAAAAAAATGTTTTTTACTTTTATTCCACGATTGTGCTGAACCTGTTAAGGGTTAATCGGTTTTTAAAGAAAAATGCTGTATTAACCCGCTGGTTTTTGAAGATTTGCTGCGTTTCCGGAAGAACATATCGTACGTTCTTTTCTGTGCTAGTTCACTTTAAATAAATATGTAAAACTAAAACCAGAATTATTATGAAAAATTCATTTTTGAAATTAGTTTCTGCTGCTTTAATCCTGGCCTTTGCCGGATGTGCTCCTGTAAAATTCTATTCGAATGCCGAACTCACTAAGAAGTCAGGTTTAAAGTATTACACTGTTAAACCATATTTGCAGGTTGAAAGAGATCCTGTTAATAACAGTATCATCAAAGCAACGATTTTTTATATGCCTGATCTTGAACACCCGCAATATATAGCAATGAAAGACGGGCCGGGTTCCAGAAAACTTGATCTGAAGTTGACGGACGGCTCATTAATTTCATTCGGTTTGGAAACAGATCCCAAAATCGCTGAGACTATTTCTGCCCTTAGTAGTCTGGTTTCAAAAATAGCGACTACTGTAACCGATCTGTCAGCTCTTAAGAGTATTCCTCCTGCAGCTTCTTCATCCACAATTACGGAGCTTTACGATATTATCATGACTAATGGTTTAACTTCTGTCAAAAGAATAGAAATTAAATAACCAGTTCTTAAAGTAAGTTGAACTATAAGCCAAAATGTCATGGATACAATTATCGACAGAGCTAATCTCTCCAAAAGAGAATTTGAGGTCATGTTAATAGCCTCATGTGGTAAAATTGATAAAGAAATTGCAACTATTCTGGGTTGTAAGCCTGGTACAGTCAGTAAGCATATGCAGCATATCTTTTTGAAATGGGGTGTTCAAAACCGGGTCGAAGCAATCATAATGTTTTTACAAATTACAGGTAAGATAAATACAGAAAATGAAAGAGATAAAAATTAGATAATTCCACGTGCTAAATAAAATAAGTTAAACAATTAAAATTCAGAGGAATAATTATGGAAACAATGTATGGAAAATTAGTTCTGCCAGGTTCTGGTGAAATTGTCGGAACCGGTTGGCTGCCACCAATGCCCGATCTTCGTGATTATACTTCAGATCACAAGGACATTAAAGCAATCAGTAAAAAACTTGGAATCGGGTCAGGTAAGATTAAAGCAGCTACATCAGTTGATCTTCGGCAATGGTGCTCCCCTGTCGAAAACCAGGGCAATTTAGGATCATGTACAGCTCATGCAGGCATCGGAGTTGTAGAATATTATGAAAGAAGAGCATTCAACAATTATATTGAGGGTTCCCGCTTGTTCCTTTATAAAGTAACCCGTAATCTAATGCAGGTAACAGGAGATAAAGGCGCATTCCTGAGAGATGTAATGGCAGCATTAGTTCTTTGTGGAGTACCTGCTGAAAAGTACTGGCCTTATAAAGTCACTGATTTTGATAAAGAGCCGGATGCATTCGTCTATTCAGTTGCCGACAATTATGAAGCGTTGAAATACTTTTGTCATGATCCGCAGGGAGCTAAAGTCCCTTACCCTGCAGTTCTGGATTCTGTCAAGAAGTACCTTGCAGCCGGAATACCCTCAATGTTTGGATTCTGGGGATTTCCTTCATACGAAAGCTCTGATGTAAAAGGAGGTATTCCCTATCCCTGTGATGGAGAAAAAGCAGAATGGGGACATGCAATTGTAGCAGTCGGTTATGATGATAACAAAAAAATCAAAAACCTTAAATGCAATAAAATCACAACCGGCGCATTTTTATTCCGGAATTCCTGGGGTGCAGAATGGGGCGATAAAGGTTATGGATGGCTGCCATACGATTATGTCCTGTATAATGTAGCATCGGATTTCTGGTCATTGCTTAGCATGAACTGGATTGATTCAAATCAATTTGGAATTTAAAACAACAAAAACATAAGATGGCATTCAATTCGACTTAATCTGATTCCAAAAGTTCGAATTAGGTTTTAAAGTTAATAATTGAAAAAGCGTGGAATCAGAATCGCGCCAGAGATGCCCGGGTCGAATTCAGAATGCCATCTTTTTTTTATCTTCACTGTTTTGCAAGCACATTCCGCAAAATAGAATATTCAAAAACAAATCTTGGTTCCAAATTGCGTAAAGAGCTTGCAAAGATAAATTTCAGTATCAATAATAAAATTACAAAGGCACATTTGCAGCAAAAGTCGGAAGCTGCAAATGAGCCTTTTTGTCTGTTCCACAGTATTTTGAGAAATAGAATTTTTAATATTTAATCTTAAAACCTTACTGGAAAAATTCGCCAACCCTCAAAAATATTTTATTCATAAGCTTCACTTTTTTCAATCAGAGGTCATTCATATCTACAAAACAGTTAATTAAAATCAATTTACTAATAGTCTTTTAGGAAAAAATTTGAAACCTACTTTCATTTCACTAGCAGCCCTTTTGGTACAGAAAAAGATGCTCTTTATACAAAAATTATCATTCTAAACAATATCTCATAGAATTGTTTTAAATTTATTCCCACACATTCATAGTTTGAAGACTTATGAAGATTCCTCTGGTAATGTAACTCTAAGTATTAGATTATAAATCATTATAATATGTATGTTATTAAGTTAATTACATCATTTGGAATTTTTATCTTATTGCTCTCTACCTCTCTTCTTGGTCAAAAACCATATACTTCCGAGGTGTCAATTAATAGTTTTCTTGAAAAGTATCCTTTAATCAATAAAGAAAGTGCTATTAATTTTTATTCCGTTGCTGGTCTTAAAGAAGCTAAAATGTATGATATTGGTGTATCAAGTTTAGCAGACTTTAATACTCGGAAAGATTGCTACATATCTATTCTAAGAGAAATTGCACTTCAGAATGATTTTGATGTGACTAATCTTTTACAAGTATATAATTGTAAGAATTCTACTAGTGTTGGAGCAACAATTGATTTTTATAAAGAGATTGGGAAATGGTCGGGAATTAGTGTTCAGTTTTTTAAAGCACTTTCTGAGAAAACAGATTTTATCACAAATACTGACGGTAATGAGTTATCTGGCATTAAGAAAGTTATCACTAGCGTATCCAAGAGTGATTTAAAGAATCTTTCTACCCTTATAAATGTATATTCAGTTGTAGCTAATGGTGCAGACTTTATTAATAAAGACACTTATCTGGCCCATTATAATCTTTTATTGAAAGCAGCGCAATTTGACATAGGGTTGCAACGGATGAAAGATTTGAAAGCCCTGAATATGATAAATGATCAGGCTTTTGCCAGTGCCTTAGATGACATCATTACTGAAATGCAAAATTTTCCTTTAGACTACTGGTCTAGATACTATTATGCTATTAAAATGAATCCAAATGAAGCAAAAGGAGGCTTTTCCTCATTCACAAAAATGGGACTCAATGTAGCCTCTTTAATGAGCAGTACACCTATTTTGGGTTGGGCTAAGGCAGTTGTTTCTGTGGCAGAAACCATTGATATGATTAATGACTGGAATGAAAAATGGCGTGAGGTGACGCTTGCAGGAACAATTTATTACAACCTATCGAAAACCCACTTAAATAATAATGTGAATCTAGTTGATATATCAGATTTTATACAATTTCTCTTTCTAAAGAAATTCAATTTTTGTATGGAGAATAAATATTTGAAAGTATGGGAATGTGTAAGGGAAGACCAGAAGCAAGTAAGATTGTATATTGAAAAAGAAAAAACCGGAATTGAGACATCCATAATTGATAAAAGAGTAGGCTATTGGATGGAAACACAAGGGAATCCTGTAACATCATCAACGAATGTGAAAAATCGAATTGAAGATAGAATTAAACAAATTATTTATGAAGAACTAGGTGAATACCCTGCTAGTTATGAATACCATGATCTAAATGAAGATGGAATTGATGAAATATTTACTTTAACCAATACCTCTATTAATCATTCAGTTGCTATTTGGGCAATAAATCCGTTAAGAAAGTTGTTTTCAGATAATTCTACACACAGTTTTGTTATTAACCCAGAAAAAAAAGATGGCTGGCATAATATTACATTTTATACTTATATTGGTTATGCAAATTCGCCAACAGGGCTCGATCATGGGAGTGTTTATTCTTGGAATGACATTCAGAAAGGATATGAAATCTTAAATAAAGGTTCTGTGGTTGATAATATGCATAATTCTACTTTTAGAGATAATCGAGATGGTAAAGTATATAAAACTGTTCAGATAGGTAACCAGGTATGGATGGCTGAAAACCTTGCCTACAAATTAAATTCTGGTTGTTGGGCATATGACAACAACCTAGCCAATGTCAAAACCTACGGATATCTATATAACTGGGAAACAGCAAAAAATGTTTGCCCTGCGGGCTGGCACTTGCCGACTGATGCTGAATGGACTTCTCTTGTTGACTATTTAGGGGGTAAAAGCGTTGCTGGAGGCAAAATGAAAGAAAAAGGTACTAGTCATTGGCATAGTCCAAATATCTCTGCCACTAATGAAAGTGGGTTTCATGTCCTACCTGCTGGAACTTATTGGCATATAGATTATTCATTTTCAGATATTGAGTATGGGGCTACATTTTGGAGCGTGACAAAAGTAAGTAGAGTGACGGTAAATATAGTAAACTTAAGTAATGAAAAATCAACTTTAGAAATCTACGATTGTAATGAAAATATGGGCTTCTCAGTTCGTTGCATTATGAATTAACCTATTTTATTATTTAATTCATTTGCAGATCAATTATTTAATAATTTTTTTATTATGGTCACATCTCTAGAACGAACAAAAGGATTTTCGGAACTACCAGTCCTCAGGGCACAACGGGATGAACTAAAGCTTAAGCTTGAATCTTTGGAGAAGATAAAGAGTACAATATCAGGTGAAGACTATCTCAATCTGAGTAGTACCTATTTGAAGCAACTAGAGGAACTCAATTCTAAAATTGACGATCTTCAATCAGGAATATCTGAACTGAAAAATGAGATTGAATTAGATTCAAAAGTTCTGGAAAGTGAGAATTCTATTATGGAGAAAGAACTACGGGAACTTCAATTTTTATCACAACAAGGCGCTCTAAGTAAACAGGATTATGATTTTAAGCGGAATACATGCCAGCAAAAGATTAACAAAAACAAAAGTCTTATTGTAAAAAATCAATCTGGGTATATGGAATTGGATTTTTATGCAAACTATGTTGGCATTGACAGCTACCTTATGCATTCATATAATACTCAGGTGAGCTCTTTAAAAACAAAGTTATCCGATTCAGGTAATTCCTTAAAAGGGCTATTATTAAAGTCTCCGTCATTATTAAAATCAAAAGTATTAATATCATTTACCTCTATATTAATTATTCTATTTATTTTAATAAAAATATTTGGATCTGACAGAAAGAAAAGTCAATTTACTGATCCACGAGATGGTAAAGTGTATAAAACTATTCATATAGGTAAACAAGTATGGATGTCAGAAAACCTTGCATACAAAGTATCCAGTGGTTGTTGGGCATATGACAACAATGAAAATAATGCAAAAAAATTTGGGTATTTGTATGTTTGGGAAACTGCAAAAACTGTTTGCCCCGGCGGTTGGCATTTACCAAGTGATGGCGAATGGGCAAAACTCACAGATTTTCTAGGAGGAGGTAAAATTGCAGGGAGTAAACTGAAAGAAAGTAGTATATTAAATTGGCATTCATCTAATAACAAGGCGACTAATGTAAGTGGTTTTAAAGCCCTTCCTGGTGGCTCTCGAAATGAAAATAGTACATTCGAAAACCTTGGAAAATACGGAAACTGGTGGAGTTCTACCGAGAACTCAACAACTGATGCCTGGGAAAGGGGCATGATGTATGATTACAGTGGTGTAGCTAGAAACGGCTACCCAAAACAATTTGGTTTTTCTGTTCGCTGTTTGAGAGATCATTAGGCTATTATAATATTTGATATTATCAATTTAATACGAGATTTTATTATGAGTGCATTTCAGGAAAGAATTAAAGTATTCAAGGAATTACCAATTCTTAAGTCGCAACTTTCAGACTTGAAGCTAAAAATTGAATCATTAGAGAAGATAAAAAATACTATTTCAAGTGAAAATTATCTTACTCTAAGCA
>Ga0182027_10014394_pt1 | contig 10953 bp, 9 predicted proteins | sample 712E1DmetaG_FD_121300 | JGI IMG/M metagenome (GOLD analysis project Ga0182027, IMG submission 121300) | Permafrost microbial communities from Stordalen Mire, Sweden - 712E1D metaG (Illumina Assembly) | ecosystem: Environmental > Terrestrial > Soil > Wetlands > Permafrost | place: Sweden...
GCCAAGATCGTGATCACCAACTTCCACACCTTCCTGCTGCGCGAGAAGGTCGCGGCCGGCCAGGATGTGCTAGGTGAGCTTGCCGGCCGCGACCTTCTCGCGCAGCAGGAAGGTGTGGAAGTTGGTGATCACGATCTTGGCGCGGTTGAGGCGCTCCATGAGCTCGACCGGCACGACGTCGAGCTTGCGGTAGTAGTTGTCGGAGTCGTTGGGCAGCAAGACGCGCAGGCGATCGCGGATGGTGATGCCCGGCGCCACGATGAGAAACGAGTCGCTGAAGCGGGCGTCCTGCGAGTCCTCGATCTTGTTGAGTGCATGCCAGGCGATGAGCATCGCCATGACGACGGTCTTGCCGCTGCCGGTGGCCATCTTGAAGGCCATGCGGTCGAGCTCCGGGTTGGCGGTCTCGTTGGCCTCGCGCAGCTTGTTGGTCAGGTACTGCTTGCCAGCCTTGCCGACGCATTCAGTGAGGTAGATCGCTGTCTCGGCCGCTTCGATCTGGCAGAAGAAGAGGCGGCGGTCGCGGTCGGGTCGCTGCCAGTACTCAAGCAAGCGGCGCGTTGTGCGGGTGACGCCCGGGTAGTCGCGCCTGCGCCAGTCGCCGACGGCGACACGCACGTCGTTGATGTAGTCATTCTCGCGCAGACGATCGTCGGTCCACTCGGTGCCGAGCTCGAGCTGCTTGCCTTTCTTCTTGGGCTGCGCCACAGGGATGAAGTAGGCACTGGGTCGGCGTGAGCTGACGATCTCGTCGGTGATACCGTCATCGTCGAACCTGTAGTGCTTGCCCGGTTCAACGAAGGCCGAGTTGATGACGGGGTTCTCGATGACGGCTTGGCGCACGTGGCCCCCCACGGTCTGCTGACCCGCGTCGTGGCTGACGCTGCGTCTGAGTCTACAAGACCGGCGTGACGTAGGGCGAGGGCGGACGACCTTCTCTGGCTGCGGACTGCGCGACACGGACCGTCGGCTGCTGCCTCTGGCCACGGCCCCAAACGGCGCCCGTCTGGCCCTGCGCCGCGCACCCGCCACATCACTCCACGTGATGTGGCACCTCCGGAAACCCCAGAACTGCAGCGTCCATACCGTCGACGCCGACGCTGGGCCGACCTGCCATGACGTGCACGGCCAGCCTTACCCCGGTAGTGGAGCGCCCCCTCTCTAAGCTGGATTGAGAGGCATCTGCTGCTCGCGCGGATGCGGCCGGATTGACTCCAAGTAGTAGATGGTGCGGGAGGGAAGGACGTTGTCCACCTGCGCCTTTGTGATCACCAGCAGCCCTGCCTCGACCCGCGAGCCCAGCTTGACGGACTTGAGCTCGCCAACCGCCTTGTCCAGTACCTTCCCTGTGAACTCCTCGTCGTCGACTGCCAGGTGATACGTTCGCTTCTCGACATCGCCACCGACAAGGATCCCCGACACCAACTTGGGCTGCTCGTTCACCTCGATCAACTCCATCCAATCAAGGCGTTCCTTGGCCATGCGCGACGTGAAGGCAATGCTGTGGCTGAGTCCCCTGGATGCTACTGCGATGGAACTTCGATGGCGGACGAGGGAGTTCATCATGTCCTGGTAGCCAGACCTCACCCGGTCCAGACGCATGAGCGTGAGGAACTCGCCGACGTCGGGATCCGGTGAGAACAGTGACGCTGTGGATTCGAGCACGCCCGGTCCGAAGAGTTGGCCCGGCTGCGGAGGCATCGTCAGGCGAACTGCGAAGGACCCCGCCGAGAAACCGGCGACCATGAGTCGCACGGATTCGCGGATCTCTCCCCTCACGGCACCTCGCGGGGTCGACTCGCCGGCGCGCGCCTGGGCAACTGCATCTACCAGCCGCTGGAGCGAACCGAGCATGTCGGCCAGGAATCCCGCCTGCACGGAGTTCTCGGTCACGGCGTCACCGGACAGAACGATCTCAGCGTCGCCTCCCTCTTCAACAAGCAAAGCCGCCGATTCCTCCGCGAGCAGCTCCGACTCTCTGGCTTCAACGGAGAGGAGCGAGACCTCCGCGCCAAAGTCCGGAGCCGCCAGCCCCGCGAAGGCTTGCTTCACATCGCGGAGGCGACCGAGGTCTGCCCGGACCTCCTCGAGTGTGCGAGGGGCGATCACGTCGTCGTGCGCCTCCACCTCAAACCTCCGTTGAGACGTTGGGTTGTTTGTCCCGATCCCCTAGACCCATGCTCAGGATTCCCTTCCCCACTCCGGGCAACTCGCCGCCTTGAGGATTCGGCAGGGAACGAGTCCGACCAAAGAACTCACGCCAGTATCGTCTCCAGGCATCGAATGCAGGAAAGGCCGGGTGAGCCGGCTCATAGGCCGCGACGACGTAGGAATGTGTCCTGTAGGCTTGTGACACTTGACCGCTCGCGAGAACCTCCCGGACGAAGTCCTTGGCGTCGTCAGAGAGGGCGCCCAGCTGGTCTGCGCGGGAGAATGTGACGACATCGACATCTCGAGGCGCTCGCTTCGTCGTAGTGTAGGAGCCGTCGACCCATTGGACCCCGGCGACGCCGTGCGACTTGGCTCTCGATCGAAGCTCGAAGAAGCCGTCCCGGATAAGCCCACGTGTCGGATCAGCCGGGAACGGATCGACGAGGAGTTGAGAGAAGCGCTTTTCGTCGCAAGGGTGAACACCCTCAGGCAGGAGCCCACGATGGTCGAACTGGACCGCCAAGTATCCCCCCGCGCCGCTACAGCACCTTGCCCGACTCTGAGGCGCGATACTACCGCAACGCATGAGTTCCCGCACGACGTTTCGCTGCCCATCCACCTTTGAGCCCAGCGCGGCTGCCCCGCGGGTGAGCTCACGCGCTCGACCAGCGGTGCCCGCGTGGAAGTGCACAAGGTGGGACACAGGACCGCCATGCGGCCTCAGATCCCGCCGCAAAGGGCGCCCTACGCCGATGTCGCGCCGACCGGCGAATCCAGCCCCTGGCGCCAGAACACTGCGGAGCGCCATCACCGTTTCTCGCTCCACCACTCCGGGCCCAAGCCGGTCGGACGAGCCTCGTTTGCGATGCGAATCCGCAAGATGGCGACGGCCAGCTCATCCGGTTCGAGCTCCGCAAGCTCGAAGGCCGGCAGGTGGGGATAAGCGATCTCTCCGTCGTCCTCTGCGACCGCCTGGGCCAGGAGGTTGTAGCTTCTGGCCGCGCGCCGCACATCCGCCAGGAGGTCCTCGCTCTCGTGCGGCCCCAGCAAGATGTCGAGCTCGCGAGGCACGCGAGCCCAGGAGTCGGCACAGTGCACGCCAGCAACGGCGCTGGCCTCCTCGATCACCTGCAGGAAGGCAAGGAGCGCGGAGGCGCTGACGGCGGCCGCCTTGCGCAGGTCGCCGAGCAGCTCAGCGAGAGGGCGTCCGCCGCTGGCGGCGTAGGTCTCCTCAATGCGTCGCACGTGCATGACGTCACCAAGCTCGGCAAGCCAGTAGCAGGCGCCGCACTCACGTGGCTCAACGCCGCCCGCGCTTGGCTCGGCGGCGTCTTCGCGCTCAAGGCTGGCGGCGATCACATACAGGCGCGACAGCTCCGCGACCTGGGCTGAAACTCGGTAGCGTTCCAGCTGCCGCTGCAGTTCACCGAGCAATTGCTCGGTCTGCAGGCTTACCAGGTGCGCCTCGCAGAGCATCAGCCGCAGAGCCTCATGGAGGTCGAGCATGCGGTGGTAGTCGGCGCCGTCCTCTGGCGTGCGCAGCGCCGCCTTGATCGCCAGGATGTCTCTGTCTGAGAGAAAGCCCTGTCCGCCGTAGTCGAGCTCCATGAGTTCCTGGACCGCGAGGCGCCCGGCCTCCCGGCCAGAGAGGCCTTTGGCTATCAGGCGATCGATGTCGGCCTTGAGCGCCACCTAGGGCCGCCGGTCGAGCGCCGCCTCGATGCGCTCGAGCTTGTCCTCTAAGACGCTGAGCTCGGCGGCCTTCAGCTGGCCCTTGAGGATCTCGAGCTCATGGTGGGCCTGCTCGGCGTCGATGCGGCCCGTCCGGTAGCGTTGCAGCGTCTCATCCATGGCGGCGGCGATCTGCGTGGCGCCCAGGTTCTGCCGGCCGACGATCACCGTGACGTTGTCCGCCTCTGGCTCGGGCCGCGGCTTGCGGTCCAAGCCGAGCAGCTCACTACGGCGCTTGGAGATCTGCAGGGCCACACGGGCGGCCTTCTCATCGCCGCTCTTGGCCCGCGGCCACTGGCCCATGAGCAGGCGATCAAGGCGGACCACCTCCAGGCGACGCAGCTTCTCTGCCTGTTCGTCTGTTGCTGCCGACTGACGGGCCATGGCGCGTTCGACTGCCTTGAAGGCGCCGCTTGGCGTCATGCCGAGAGCCTCACCGATCATGGCGTAGCTCGCGCCGCCAAGACGAAGCTCGAGGGCTTGCTCTTCGTGCTGGCGTGCTCGAAGGAACCTGGCAGCCGTGCGGCTCACGGTGTGTTTCCTTGCGATGCGTTTCCCGAACACTGACGCTCCGCAGCAAAGTCGTGATTGCCACGGGCTGAGCGTCCCAAGACAGATTTGCCCTGCGGACCCAGCGTGTCAGCCAGGGAAGCATCGCTCGCCAATGTCGGCGCACTCCCATATAGCATGTAGCTGGCTCGGCGACCGACAGGAGAACAATGGCCCGAATCAGACTTGATCTGACCAGCTCGAAGGCCAAGTTGGCGCGTGCGAGAGAACACCTCGAGGCGCTCCAGCGAGAGGTCGCAGTCGTTCTTTACGAGGACCCCCCGTATGCCGTCAGGTTCAGCGAGATCGACCCACAGAGCGGTTGGTGCTCGATCGACATCGTACCGCGCGATGCGGGCAAAGAGCGCTTCACACGCCTCGGCATCATCTTCGGTGACGTCATACACAACCTGAGGTGTGCACTCGATTACGTGGTGGTGGCGCTGGTCGAGTCGAGCGCCGCCCAGCTGACGACCAAACACCAGTTCCCGGTGTTCGACAACGCGCAGTCCTATCGAGCCACGGTCGGGCCGCCCCACGCACTCAACAAGAACGGTCTCCTTGGCGGCGTCCAGCATGGGGCGGACCTCGTTGAGCGGCTGCAGCCGTACAAACGCGAGGGCGACCCGGACGCCGATCCCCTGTGGCATATCCACCGCTTCTCGAATGCCGACAAGCACTGTCAGATCGCGGCTACCCTGCCACTGCTCGGGGCAGGCAGCATTCGCATCGCTCATGGCTCGACGATCATCGGCCGCTGGCAACCCGACACTCTGCCCCCGTGGGCGGCCGAACAGCAGTACGAGGTCGGCCGCCTGCAGTTTGCATCGCCCTACCCGTTGGCCTCGGAGCTCGGCGTAGAGGACAAGATCGCCGTGGACGTGGCCTTCGGCACCGCTCCCATTGGCAAAGAGGAGCTGGGGCCCGCGATCACGCTGCCGGTCCTTGGCGAGTGCTGTGATCACGTGGCCACCGTGCTCGATCGCTTTGGCAGGCTTTGATATGCATGAGGCAGCTCGGCCACGCGGCTGAGCCCGTGTAGACGCCAGTCGCCTCGTCTGGATTGTCAGTTCGGACTCCATCGCTATCACACCGCTGCCAGGCGCTCGACAGCAACCTCCTCGAAGCTGCGGCCGTCGCCCTCGAGGGCGGGCTGCGTGCCGGTGTAGGTGGCCCAGCGCTTGCAGATGACGTCACAGAAGCGCGGATCGATCTCCAGGCCGTAGCAGCGCCGTCCCAGCGTCTCGCAGGCGACAAGCGTAGTGCCGCTGCCCAAGAAGCAGTCGTAGACCTCGCCTGCGTGGTTGCGCACCGGGCGGGCCATGCACTCCAGAGGCTTCTGGGTGGGGTGGTCGTAGCGTTCCTCGGCACTGCCACCCATCAGCGCCTTGGGCGAGGCCAGCTCCCAGACCGTGCTCTGGTCGCGGTTGCCGATCCAGCGGGCACTGGCCCCCTTTCTCACCGCATACCAGCAGGGCTCGTGCTGCCAGTGGTAGGCGCTGCGGCTGATCACCAGGGCCGTCTTCACCCAGACGATCTGCTGGCGCAGCTCAAAGCCGAGGCGCTCAATGCCGGCCGCCACCTCGAGCATGTGGGCCGTGGCATGCCAGACGTAGGCTACCTCGAGGCTTGGTACCAGGGCGAAGGCCGCCGACCAGTCGGCGGTCTGGTCGCCGCTGATGCCGGCCGGGCGCATGTAGCTGTGCTCGGCGGGGCCCAGGCCGTTGAGCAGGGCTCTGTCGCGCCACTCCATGTCGAGCTCCACGCCGTAAGGCGGATCGCAGACCAGCAGGCGGGGCGCGGCACCATCGAGCACGCGCTCCACCATCACGGTATCGGTGGCATCGCCGCAGCCAACGCGATGGCCGAGGTCACCGAACAGCCAGACGTCGCCCATACGACTCGTGGGCCGCTCGGGTACATCGGGGATCAGGTCGGGGTCGCAGAGGCCCTCGCGCTGCAGCACGGCGGCCAGCAGTGCGTCGAGCTCGGGGCGCTCGAAGATGCCGGAGAGATCGACGCCGCCCTGCAGGTCGGCCAGCAGCTGGTCGGTGTCCCACTCGAGGCCGAGCTCGGAGGTGCGGTTGTCGAGGTAGGCGAGGTGGCGGGCCTTCTCGTCGGTTGCGAGGTCCAAGTCGCTGCGGCACACGACGACGAGTTCGTGGCCGTCGGTCTCAACGGTGCGCACCGGCAGGCCCAGCTTGCGCGCCGCTTCGAGGGTCTTGTTGCCGGCGATCACGACACCGTCGCGGTCGGCGAGGACCGAGCGGCCGGCGCCGCACTCCCGCAGGCTAGCTTCAAGCATGGCGCGGCCGCGATCGGTACCTTTGTTTGCATTGTCGGGGTCGGGCACGAGGTCGTCGAGCGACCGCGGGCGTTTGTCCTCACTCATTGTCGTCTCCTGTGTGGGCCGGATATCACTTGGCAGATTTCGGGGCTTTCGAGGGCATGCGGGCGGGCGTCGGCTGACTGGGCGTTGCGCGGACTTCTCGGGCGTGGCCAGAAGCGCTTCGGCTGCGAACGATTGTTCGTTTCTTTCGTTTCGTCGTAAGGGTGGAGAAAGCACGTTCAGGCTCAAGCGAAACAAACACACACGTAGTGTTTAAGAGTGTGTGTGAGAGTGACGGACTAAATCCGCTCTGTTTCGTGTCCAACGAAAGAAACGAACGAAACGAAAGAAGTACGTCAAGCACCTTCGTCCTCCGCAGCTCCGGCTGAGTCAACGCACGCCTGCCACACTTCAGGCGGCCGGCCGGCGCCCGCTTCTGGTGTGGCGCGCCTGATAAGCCCGGCCGAGGCGAGACTCTCCAGGGCGTCGTCGATCTGGACCTTGGTCTTGTTGCCGGCGAACAGGGCATTGATCTGGGTACGGTTCAACTGGCTCGAGTGTCTGATGGCATCCAGGATCCTGTCGGCGATGCGATCGCCGGTCCTATCGCCGAAGATGTAGCGCGCCGACTCGGAGCAGTAGCGCCAGACCTCAAGTGCGGCCTCCAGGTGCACGAACCTGATTTCGCGACAGCCGTCAGCTAGAGCGTAGAGGAGCGCGATGCGCAGCACCTGGGGCTGACCGCGGGCGACGATCTTGCCCAAAAGACCGGGCACGTCCGGCATTAGACCCTCGTATCTGGCCACCCACAAGGGCTTGGCGTCTTCGCCCCAGGGCACGTCGCCGTCGAGCTCACCGGCATGGATGTGCCCGGCAGCGTCCTGCAGAGCGTGGATGTGGGGCTCGAGTTCGGCGCGATCAGCCTTGCCCCCGAAGGGCAGCTGCTTCTGGCGCTCCGCGCACACCCACAGAAAACGGTTGGCAAAGCCGTTTGCGGCATCCACGTCGGAGAGCGCCCGTTGCAGCTCCTCAGCCGTGATGTGAGCGACCAGGCAGACGTGGGCGCCGGTGGTGCGGTCGTGAGTCCCCTTCGTCATGACGGCGGCGCTGCCCGTGTCGTAGAGATCGCGGATGATCGCCGAGAGGGTGTTGTCCTTGCGTGCCATGACCGTGAACACGCGGGCAAACTCGGCTTCCTGCACCAGGAGACGTTTGTCGGTGACGCCGGCGTCGGTCAGCACGGGGTCCTGCTTCTTGTCTTTGGACTCCCACTTGGGATTGCGCACCCGATAGATCAGGCCTTCACCGGTCGATAGCCCGCCCGCCAGGCAGCCATCCGCCCACTCGGGGTCGACCTCGCTTAGCGCCGCCAAAGGTGGGCCCGACGACATGCCCTTGCGCGCCGCCGACGAGCGACCCACAACGCAGGCAAAGAGGCGTGCCGGGTGGCGGTCGTCGCCAACGCAGTGGTAGGGCCTCGCACTCACGAGCGAGCCCCAGCCGACGAGTAGAGTGACGAGCAGGGCCGCGGGGTCGGCCTCATTGTGGGGCGTCCAGGCCTTGACGAGTCCACCCAGTGGACCGTGGTAGGCGGCCTCGCCCAGCGTCTTCGGCCAGGCAGGGTTGGCGCCGACTGCCCTAGCGGGTGCGTATCTTGTCACGCTCGCTGCGATGCCGAGCACCTCGCGCTCGAGCAGCGGCGGCGCGCACCGCTTGTTCTCTTCGAGCAGTGCCACCACGATCGCTGGCTCGCCGAAGCCGCATCGGCGCATGTTGCCGCCGAGGCTCATCAACGTCGTGTTACGCCGGCCGACCGGGATTTCGGCGTCTGTCCGTGGTTCGGCTGGGGAGGCGTCGGCTTCGGCCAGCCTCTCGGCAAGCGCGGCCGGCAGTTCGGCCGGCTCGCAGTCGGTCAGCCACTCGTAGACTCCCTCTGGCGTCTCTGAACCAGGGGCGACGATATACCCACCCTGGGCGCGCACATCGAGACCGGATGCGAGCTTGCCTGCGGAGCTGCGCAGCTCGTGGCCGTTTGCACGGTAGACGTAGTGCCGGCCGTCCGATGGCGTGCGAGCCACAGCGGTATCGCCAATCTCGGAGCCGAGTTCGTGGCAGAGTGCCTGCCAGCTTTCGAGACCAAGCGCGCCGTTCTTGACGTCCACGTCGACGGTGACGAGGCGCGCGGCGCCGCAAGCGATGCCGATGTTGGCCTGCGGATTCTCACTCCACCAGGCGTTGATCTGCTCGGGGTCTGTTGTGGCATCTTTGAAGCCATGAGCGGTGAGCGGCTTCTTGTCACCCGCGCGGCAAGGGAAGACGGGCCAGCCACGTGCGGCATATCGAAGAGCCATCTCGCGCTTGCTGGGGGAGCTGCTCATGGTCTCAGATCACGACGCAACGCGAGTACAGCCAGTTGCTGCCACAACGAGCAAGCCGGCGTCCAAGTCGTAGTCGACGGGTATTGACGGGCGCGTCGCGTCTCGACGCCTTCCGTGATCAAGTCCGCCGACATGCGGCTCACAGGTCACGACTGGCTGCCTTCTAGCCTTGCGCGAAGACGATCACGCGGGATTCGCCACTGTGATCCGCACTTGGTCGCAATGTCGTGGAGCCAGCCATCAGAACGCCGGCAGGCTTCATAAGTGCTGCTCGCGGAGACCCGGCAGAGAGCCGCGCACTCGCTGAGAGTCAGCATCGGTGGCAGGTCACCCCAGCCCTGCGGCCGGTCACTCGTGATCATCTTCGACCGCCGCCAGCAGGTCCGCCGGGTCGCCTGCCCAGTCGAGCGCATCGGCGAGGCGTTGGAGCTCGATGGAGTCGGCACGCGGCACAAGCCTGCCCAACTCGAGCTGTCCGATCCTTGCCGGGTGCACATCGGCGCGATAGCCAAGATGCGCGCGCGTTAGGCATTGCTGCTCCCGAAGACTTCGAAGGATGTTCGGCATTGAAACCCTCCTGAATTGCGCTTAATCTATCGATGAGATATTGTACCGGTGCAGTATGTCAGGGAGGATACTACTTGCCACGCGACACAAAGCAGACTGCCGAGCGTGCGGCACGCCGCCGCTTCAACCAAGAGCTCGCCGCCCGCGGTGGCGGCGGTGAGGTGACCGACGAGGAGCTGATCGACGTCATCGGCCTTGCTGACGACGAAGATCGTCCCGCTAGTCTCGCCAAGTTAGAGGCGGTGGACTTCGCCGATGCGGTCGGCACCGTCTTCGCGCGACGCCAGACCTACGGCCACTTGGCTCTCCCGACACGCACCGTCCATGAGAAGCCGCGAACAGAGACGCCGCAACGGAACTCTCCCCTGGCTAGCGAGGGATGGCGGGCCTTCCTCGCCGGGCGTCAGGAGCGCGTGCTGGCGAGGTTCGTCAGCGAGCGCGACGACGCGCGCGCTCAGCTCGGCCTGCAGCCACTGATTCCGATGTCGCAGACGCGATCGGCGCAGCGTGCGTGGCTCGGAGGCGACCACGATGAGGAGATTCGCGACCTGATTATCCCCGAGCTGGGTGACTCGTTCGAAGACGACGAGATAGCGGAGTACGTAGCGCAGCTCGGCGACGACACCGCCTACGGCTTCGGATATGCAAACGCCGCCAGACTATGGGCACAGGGCGAGGAGCTGGCAGCGCTTGCCGGTCAGAAGCAAGCATTCGAGTGGCTTCTCGCCTACATCGCCAGGCAGCCCAGCTCGCGCGCCTCCGAGACGCTGTGGTGGTGCGACACACCGGAGCAGGTCGTAGCGCTGCCCTTCCCCGCGAAATGCTACCCCCTGCGCACGCTACGCGACCTCGCGCGAAGCATCGCGAGCGCGGCCGGCTGCCACGAGAGCGAGGCGACCACGTGGCTGCTCGCCGACGTTCCGCCGCAGGTGCCGGGGACGATGAGTGTCGTCTCCTATCCCGCCACCATTGAGTGGGCCCGTGAACCGGACGGCACCCCATTTGTCGTTCCCCACGCGGAGCGACGCTACGTCATTACGGTAGCTTCAGGCCTCGTCTCACCCGACGAGGTTCGGGCGCTCTACCGTCGCGTAAGGAACGCGGACTATGGCCTGTCGACGGACCCCGCCGCACGGCAGTCCGTATGGTCGGCCGAGCTGGCGCGTTTCGTGGCAGGCGAACGCCACTCGAGTCTGATGGGAGGTGGCGGGATACCGACGTGGGAAGAGATGTGGCGCCGCGTCGCCA
>Ga0182027_10014395_pt1 | contig 10952 bp, 8 predicted proteins | sample 712E1DmetaG_FD_121300 | JGI IMG/M metagenome (GOLD analysis project Ga0182027, IMG submission 121300) | Permafrost microbial communities from Stordalen Mire, Sweden - 712E1D metaG (Illumina Assembly) | ecosystem: Environmental > Terrestrial > Soil > Wetlands > Permafrost | place: Sweden...
TGAAATGGAACGTGCAGCGCGGATGCGCCATTCACCAGGATGCGGACGATGGGCGCGAACAGGAACAGCATGACGAGGTCGTTCACCGACACCTGCACCAGCGTGTAAGCCGGGTCGCCCTCCGTCAGATAACTCCACACAAACACCATCGCGGTGCACGGCGCGGCGGCGAGGATGATACAGCCGGCGATGTACTGGTCGGCGTCGGCCGGGCTGATGAACGAAGCGAAGACGTATCGAAAAAACAACCAGGCCAGGAAGGACATTGAAAACGGCTTCACCAACCAATTCACGATCAAGGTGACAATCAAGCCCTTCGGCCTGCGTCCGACGTCGCGGATCGCGCCCAGATCCACCTTCATCATCATCGGCGTGATCATCAGCCAGATGAGCACGGCGATCGGGATGTTGATCTGGCTGCCCTGGCCAAATTGCAGGCCTCGCAAAGCCTGCACGGCGACCGGCAGGAGCCGTCCGAGGAGGACTCCCGCCAGCATGCACAGAGCGACCCACAGGGTCAGATAGCGCTCAAAAAAGGCCAGCCGCCTTGGACCCTGCGAGGCCGGGGCAGCAACGGGTTCTTCCGCCATGAGTCAGATTCCCGCCGCGGGCTTGGTGGCGCGAATGAAAGCGCTCATGAACTTGCCGTCAACCTGTGGGGCAATCGCTTCCAGATCGACGCCTTGACCGGACAAGAACCCGCGGGCCTCGTCGAGCCGATAGATTCGAGTCGGCTCGATGCCCACTTGCTCGAACCCCGCCGCGGTCAGCTTGGCTTGGTACTCATTCTCTTCGAGCGCCCCCGCCACGCAACCGACCCACAGCAGCACGTTCTTGCGGATTTCGGGCGGGATTTCGCCGCGAGTCACGACATCGGATACGGCCAAGCGGCCGCCGGGCTTCAACACGCGGAAAGCTTCGGCCAGCACTTTGTCCTTGTCGGCTGAGAGATTGATCACGCAGTTGGAGATGATCACATCGACCGAACAATCCGGCAACGGAATCCGCTCGATCTCGCCCTTCAGGAATTCGACGTTTTCGACGCCCGCCTGGCGCTTGTTCTCGTTCGCCAGCGCCAGCATTTCATCGGTCATGTCCAGGCCGTAGGCCTTGCCGCCGGGCGCAACCCGGCGCGCGGACAGCAACACGTCGATGCCGCCGCCGCTGCCCAGATCCAGAACCACTTGGCCCGGTTTGAGCTCCGCCAGGGCCGTCGGATTGCCGCAGCCCAGCGAGGCCAGCACGGCGGCTGCGGGCAGTTCGCTCTTCTGCAATTCGTCGTACAATTCCGACGTGATCGGGTCCGCGCCCGACGAGCAGGACGAAGGGCTGCTGCCACAGCAGGCATTGCCCTGCCCCGACACCACCCGCAACGCGGCCTGGCCATACTTCTCCTGGACGATTTCCTTGATGTTGCCACTCATCGCATAACCTCCCATCAACTTCGAATTCTAAGATCCTGGCAGCATGCGGTGAACTGGTTTGGCTTGATCGCCTTGTTCCGCGTGCAGCACTCGGCATACAGAAAGCCCACCAGTTCCTGCAACGCCCCGGTGTTGGCGCTGTACCAGAGAAATGTCCCCTCCCGCCGCACGCGGACGAGGTCCTCGTTTTTCAGCTTCTCCAGGTGGTGGGACAGCGTTGAACCCGGAATGTCCAGTTCGGCCTGAATGTCGCCGACCACCAACCCTTGCGGATGCGCCGTGAGCAGGAGCTGCATGATGCGCAAACGCGGCTCGGTTCCCATAGCCGAAAACATGTCGGCGTAGCGGACGACTGCCTCCCCCGCCTTCGCAGTGCCTCTGGCCGTGTCCATATTTCGATATTCGCAGAAATATACAAATAGTCAAGCGGGAAGTGCGGCGGCCGCCGTGGGCGCACGCGGTGTGTGGTTTGCGCTCATCATGGGACTGGGCGACATTGCGATGTCCATATATGTTCCGATCCAGCTCTTTCGTCTCCAGCCGGACGAGCGGGCCAAGGCGATCCTGTGGAGGTAGCCGGCGTGAGCGCAACGCTGTGGCGCCGCAAGCTGGTCCAACCGCTGATTGGCCTCCTCCGGCAGGGCCTGACGCCGGAGAAGGTCGCACTCACGATCGCGCTTGGTATCACCCTCGGTGTGACGCCGGTACTGGGCTCGACCGCGCTGCTGTGCACGCTGGCGGCGCTCGCCTTGCGGCTCAACCTGCCGGCCATACAACTGGTGAACTTAGTCGTCTATCCGCTGCAACTCGCGCTGCTGGTGCCGTTTCTGCGCGCGGGCGCCTGGTTATTCCATCGCCCCCTGGCCGAGATCGCGCTGGCGCGCATATTCGAGCTGATCCGCACCGACATTTTTCGCGCCGTGGCAACACTGTGGGTAGCGACGCTGCATGCACTGGTGGCGTGGTTCGCCCTGGGAAGCGCGACCACGGCTCTGCTCTACCTGCTGTTGGTCCCGGTGTTGAAGGGACTCCGTGCGGAACTGCAACGCAGCAGCGCGTGAAGCCAGGCTCGCACCGATTCTGACAGGCGCCTTACCCGCTCGGCTTACGGCCCCGCAGGGCTCTGCTCCAGCCGGCCCCCGATCGCCCATTCTCCCGGGCCATCGACTGCCAGCAGTGGTCCCCTCTCGCTCCTTGTCCCCAGGTTGTCCCTCGTCCCTCTTTCCCCCGCCCTCCAGTACCGTCAAAGGCCGTCAATATGGATGCCCTTCGCGGCGCTCCACTGAGCTAGGTCGCGGCTGACCCGTTGATCTCGAATCTCATAAGTGGAGAAGCGGTGATCGCTCCAGACAAAAACGGTCCCACGAGGATACTGGGAAAGCTTGTTTTTGAGATCGTCCACTGAGTCCAAATTATATTGCGCGACCAGGAACATGGAGCCGATGTCGCCCATGAAGTAAATGTGGATGGGCTTCGTTTCGAGTTGACTGATCGCCGCTGTCAGTTGCATTCTTGCGCCGGGTTCGAGCGTGAGAGGAAGAAGCTGACGGATACGAGCCTCATCCGCGAGCCAGCCATGGCCAAGCACCAGCGCCTGGGCGAGTTCGGAGCCGAAAGAAATCTCCCGCGCATTAGGATTCGATCGCCCGAAGGTTTCGGCAAGGCGCCCATTGGGGTTCGATCGCCCGAACGTCTCGGCAAGACCGCCGGGGACGTAAAGCGGGGCCACTGGCGCTGGTGGATTCGGTGGCGCGGGCGTACCGGCAAGGTCGGCGGCGTGATCGCGCCACTTGGCGTTCCAGCGGACGAGGCGGTCGAAGATGGGTTGTTCCGCCTGGGCAGAGCCGTGGTCGCGCAAGAAGAGAAGAGCAGCGCTCGCCACGGCCAGATCGTTGTCGTCCAGGGATTCAACCGCAAAACGCTCCAGCACCGGAGTGGCAATGAGGCGACCGATTTCCCCAAACATCTCCTGCGCGCAGCCCGAGTGCCCGTTCGGGCGGTTCGACGCAACCGCGCGCATGAAAGAGCCGGCTTCCTCCGAATCTACCTTCAGCAAGAAAGCGATCTCGCTGTATTGTGCATTGCAATTGCGTTCGGCGAGGCGGTTCTTCATGGCCGGCAGAACTTCGGCCAGTACGTCGCGGTTTGCGTAGCGAACGAGAAGCGAGGCCAGGTGCGATTCGGCCCTCTGATAGGCGGGCAAGGCGGCATGGCGCGTGCGCACGTTGGCAGGGGTGGGAGCAATCGGCGCCGGCGCGGCAATCGAAGCGAAGTGCTGGGCGACGATGTGCTGCTCCGCCGGGAGGATTCGATCGGGGAGGATACCCAAAGCGTCCGCGCCAAAGCGCGGAGCGGGACTCGCGATTGCGCTTAGAATTGCTTCGCGGCCGCTCTTCGGATTCAGTTCGTACCAGCGTTTCAGAGCCAGTTTGGATATCCCGAAGGCCGGATCGAGATCCGGCCAGCCGAGCAGAATGAGATTCACGTCGCGCGCAGCGAGTTTTTGCAGCACCGGGAGCCAGCGCTGGTCGCTGACCTGAACCCAACGCTGGCCGAGCCAGAGGTTTTGATCGCTCGGCGACAATTGCTCGAATATCTGAATGATCTGGATGATTTGATCGGGGCTGAACTTGACCGCGGCCAACTGTTCCAGGCCGGCCAGATAGGTTTGCTGGGAAGTGACAAGCGCCTGGCCGCGCTTGGCCGGCAGCGCCTCCCATAGCAACTGCCGCAGGGGCGGCAGCCCGGCGGAGATCGAGGCCTGGCCGGCTTGGGGCGGCGGGGCGGCAAGGAGTGCCAGAGCCTCGAGGAAGGAGGGCGCCACTGCGAAGTCGGGATCGCGCAGCAGACGGCCCATCTCCTCCACGCCAGCTTGCTTGCAGGGCGAACCGAGCAATCCGAGGAGCACGTCCCGGTCGAGCGGGTGAATATCCGCTCGATATTGGCGCGCCAGGAAGCGGGCGGCATCCGCCGTACCGAGCGCGCGGAGACGAGGCCAGTCAGTGGGAGTTTGTGCGGCAATCTCCTTCAATTGCTGCGCTTGCCAGGCGGCATCGGCCGGGATGACGTCAAACTCGACCTCGTTCGTCTGTAGCGACAACAAGCTCGGCGGACCTCCGGGCGTTACCGGCGGGACGGAGGCGCGCAGCGTGCGCAGAGAAACCCCGTAGTGGCCGGGCCGATCGAAGCGAATCCAGTCTGTGAGCGGCAGATTGATGGTTGCGGGCAATCCTGTCTGGGCCAAGGACATGGTTAACGGGCCCTGCCAGAAGCGCCGCACCTCATCGAGGAACGGCTTCTCATAAACTGCCAGCGGATCCACGGCGCCCGCGGCGGGCGAGACGTGAAACTCTTCCAATTCGACTGTGAACCAACGATTCGAGACGTCCGTCAGCACGTTGAATTGTGCGGGCGAGTCCGCTGTGAACTGGAGTTGGAGTTGAATCAGCTCGCCCTGGCGGTATTCGGTTGCGCCGGAGGCAAGCCGAAGGGTCGTGTGCAGATGCAGCGAAGCGCTGCCGGCCGTCGTCGGCGTCTGGGCGACAGCGGTAAGGACGGAAGCAATGACGAGCACGATGCTCCCAGCGAAGCGGAACAGTCGTAAGAACATCGGCGTTATGGACGCGGGCGCTTTCCCTGCGGTTACTAACGCTATTGCTCGGCCGGTCGGGCACATCGCTTGGCCACACGGGCGACGCCGTCCTCATCTGTGCCCGTGAGAAGGAAGGAAGGACAAGGCCCTGCTGGAGTCGCTTGAGTTGGGCTGGGAGTATCGCCTGTACGGCGGCCTGGCGGAGAAGCCCGGCGAATAAAACGGCGCGCAGATCGCCCAGCGCTCCTTCAACCGATTGCCGGCATAGGGCATATACAAGTCTGCCTTAGCGCCGGAAGCCCGTTGGCTTCCAGGGAGAGCGCGGCTTCGTCTCGTATGACTTTGATTTTCTTGCTCTTGGATGGCGGGAAGAAAACTGCGGATAAAGACGGCAGGTGAGGCGCAGAAAACTCGATCAGCAGGTCGCGGTTTTGAGGCCCACCCGGATCACAAATAAAATTAAGGACTTAGAGACGGCCCGATAACGGCCATTCGATCCTCCATCCTGGCCGCGGTGTTCAGCGCCCCAACTGGCTCGCGCCGTGCGGGCATGTGGACGTGCGAGTAGTGCTCCATCATTACTTGACGGCTCAGGTGGTGGAGTGGCTTCCCGTGCCGCATTCCCGTTGAACGAACCCGAAATCCATCGGACATACCACATTTCTTCGCACGAGGGATCTAAAGTTTTTCTCTGGCCTGCCGATGTATTTGTTGTGTGTCGACTCAGCACGGCGCGGCAGAGACAGGCGGCTGAGAGGAAGTGCGGCCCGACGCACTACACGAACAGGGACAGGAGTCTCTTGAGTTTGTGGAGGAATAGCGCATGCAAGATCAGGATGTGATTCAGGAATTCCTTGTTGAGAGTTATGAAAACCTCTCGCGCCTGGATCAGGAGCTGGTCGAACTCGAGAAGCATCCGACGGATGCGGCTCTTCTGGCGAGTATTTTCCGCACCATTCACACCATCAAGGGCACGTGCGGCTTCCTCGCGTTTTCGACGCTGGAGAGGATGAGCCATCAGGCCGAGAGCCTGCTGAGCCAGTTGCGCGATGGGGAGCGGGAACTCAATCCAGCGCTGGTATCCCTCATTCTGGAGACGGTCGACGCCGTCCGCAAGGTCCTGGCCTCGATCGAAGCGAGCGGAGAGGAAGGTCCGGAGGGCTTTGAGGACCTGACCGAACGTCTGCGCGCCGCGGCGCAATTGAAGGCTGGTCCTGAGACTCAGTCCGGTCCCGAGACTCAGGCCGCTCCCGGCATCCCGCCTGGACCCGTGGCAGAAGCGGCGGACGACAACGGCGCCCCCGAGCCTCCCGAAGGCAAGCGGCCCGAGGAGGATGCCGCAAAGTCTTCCGCGGTGGCGGATGCGAACATCCGGGTCGGGGTCGGATTGCTGGACAAACTCATGGATCTGGTGGGGGAACTGGTGCTGACCCGCAATCAGATCCTGCAGTTCAACACCGAGCGCGAGGATGCCGCCCTCAACACGACCTCACAGCGGCTGAACCTGATCACCACCGAGTTGCAGGAAGGCGTCATGAAAACGCGTATGCAACCCATTGGGACGGTGTGGAATAAGCTGCCGCGTGTGGTCCGCGACATGGCGGTGGCGCTGGGCAAGCAGATCCGGCTGGAAATGGACGGCGCCGAGACGGAACTGGACCGGACCATCATCGAGGCCATCAAAGATCCGCTGGTCCACCTGGTTCGAAACTCGTGCGATCACGGCATCGAACCGCCGGATGTGCGCCTGCGTGCGGGCAAGCCGCCACAGGGAAGACTGACCCTTCGCGCCTATCACGAAGGCGGACAAGTCAACATCGAAATTGGCGATGACGGGGTGGGGATTGACGTCGCGCGCGTCAAACAGAAGGCCGTCGAGAAAGGGCTCCTGCGGCCTGAACAGGCGGAGAAGTTGAGTGATCGCGAGGCGCTGCACCTGATCTTCGAGCCCGGGTTCTCGACGGCGCAAACGGTGACCAATGTTTCAGGGCGCGGCGTCGGCATGGATGTGGTGAAGACCAACATTGAGAAGATCGGCGGCATCGTCGATGTTTTCAGCCGACCCGGCGACGGCACCACGGTCAAGCTGAAAATCCCGCTCACCCTGGCCATCATTCCCGGCCTGGTGATCACGAGCGGAGGCGAACGATTCGTGATCCCTCAGGTCAGCCTGCTCGAATTAATCCGCCTGGAGGGAGATTCCTCGGAAAAACACATTGAGCAAGTGCACGGCACACCGGTGTACCGCCGGCGCGGGAGTCTGCTGCCGATCGCCTACCTGAACCAGGTGCTGGGGCTGAAATCGGCCGAGCGGGCCGAGGCCGTCAGCATGGTGGTGCTGCAGGCGGAAGACCGGCAGTTCGGCCTGGTAGTGGACGGTATCAACGACACCCAGGAAATCGTGGTCAAGCCTCTGGGAAAGCAGTTGAAAGGGCTCACCGTGTACGCGGGCGCGACGATCATGGGCGATGGCCGGGTGGCCCTCATCCTGGACGTGCTCGGTATCGGCCAGCGTTCCGGGGTGGTGGCCGAATTCCGGGAGCAGGCGCGCGCAGCGGTGGAACAGAAGGCGCAAGCGGGGATCGAGCAGCAGCGGTTGCTCCTGTTCCGAGTCGGATCCTTCGAGCGCCTGGCCGTTCCCCTGTCTCTGGTCGCCAGACTCGAGGAGTTTCCGCGGAACTCCATCGAGCATGCGAGCGGCTGCCAGGTGGTGCAATACCGGAACCGCATCCTCCCGCTGGTGCCTCTCCGCAGCGTGCTGGAATCCGGCGCGCCCGGCCAGGACCAGATGCCCGATCCGGTGCAGGTGGTGGTTTTCAACGACGGCGACCGCAGTGTGGGTTTGGTAGTTGACCAAATCCTGGATGTCGCCGAAGAGGCGGTCACGGTGCGCCAGAAGTCGAACCGCAAAGGCCTCCTCGGCTCGGCGGTGGTAGGCAAACGAGTCACGGATTTCCTGGATCTCAACTACGTTATTCACGCGGCCGCGGAGGATTGGTTTCGGGGCACGGGCGGCCCCGCGAACGGCAAACGAGTCCTCGTCGCGGAAGCCTCGGCGTTCTCGCGCGGCTTGATCCGGAGCGGCCTGGACATGGCGGGCTACCGGGTCCTGGAGGCCGCGAATCTGGATGAGGCAATTCGCGGGTTGGAGCAGCATCCGATGGACGTTGTCGTGACGGCGCTGGATCTTCCGCCAGATGGCAGTTCCGCTTTGTCCGATGCGATGCGCCGGCGGCCGGAGTGGCGGAAGATCCCGATCCTGGCGCTGGCCGACTCGGCCGAGCAGGTTCGGGCGAGAGCCGGCCAGCCGGCGGATTTCCAGGATTGCCAGGTGAAGTCCGACCAGGAGGCGATGCTCGAATCGGTGACGCGGCTGGCCTCGGCGCTGGCCTCGGCAGAGAAGGCGCCAGTGTGCGCCGGAGAGGAGAGATAGGCAATGGCGACCGATACCGCGACGCTAAAACCCGAATTGGCACAGACCAGCGGACAGTTCTCCACGTTTTTTGTGGCGGATCTGTTTTTCGGCGTGGATGTTCTGTGCGTCCAGGAAGTGCTGCGCTTCCAGCATATGACCCGTGTGCCTCAAGCCCCCGAGGTCATCGAGGGGCTGATCAACCTGCGCGGGCAGATCGTCACTGCCATCGATATGCGGCGGCGGCTTCGTCTGCCGCCGCGCGCCGGAGGGCAGACGCCAATGAACATGGTGGTTCGCACCGAGGACGGCGCCGTGAGCTTATTGGTCGACGAAATCGGCGACGTGCTGGATGTGGATGCCGCCACGTATGAACGGCCGCCGGAAAACCTCGATCCGGCGGCGCGGGAGCTCATTCGCGGGGTCTACAAGCTGAAGGACCGGTTGCTGCTGGTCCTCGATGCGGAGCGCACGGTGGATCTCACCGCAGGGAGGGCAGTCTAGTGTCAGGGAAACGCTCGCCACTGCATGGGAAAGCAATCGAACAACCGGCGCCACGCCAGGATGCGGGGAGGCTCTGAGATTGGCCTTCACGTTCTTTTTCCGAGACCAACAGGTGCTGGAGCGAGTCGTGGAACACAGTCTGCCCACGTTGGTGGGCCGCAGCCATCCCCGCATCTGGGATGCCGGCGTGGCGATGGGCCAGGAGCCGTATACGCTGGCGATTCTGTTTGCCGAGCGGATGGGGCACTTCGCGTTCAATAACCTGCGCATTGATGCAACCGACGTGGAAAGCACGGGCCAGTTCGCCCAGATGATCGAGGCTGCCGTGTACCCAAAGGACGAGTTGTCGCGGTTACCCGAGGGCATCCTGGAGAAGTATTTCGAACCGAACGGGAACCCTGGACACTTTCGCGTGATCGACAACATCCGGCGTCGAGTCGTCTTTCAGCGGCACGATCTGCTGTCGTTCAAGGAAATCGGCCATGGATACTCGCTGGTGGTGTGCAAGAACGTGCTGCTCCACTTCCTGCCTCCGGAGAGGATCGAAGTGCTGCGCATGTTCCACCGGGCGCTGGCGCCCGGCGGCTTCTTCGCCACCGAGCAGACGCAGGAGATGCCGGCGGAACTCGCCCCGCTGTTCCAGCGGGTGATTGCCGACGGGCAGTTGTTCCGCAAGGTGGAGGGCGGAGAATGCGGATCGTGACGCTGGAAAACAGCGGCCGGGTCTACACCTGCGAGGTATACCTGGTGCTCGGCGGCGCGAGCCGGCTGGATGACGTGAATACGCTCGTGGACGTGGGCCAGGATCCGGCCATCCTGGCGAGTATAGAGCGGGCGCCCACCGGGGTCGGCAAGTGGGCGGTGGAACAGGTCGTGCTGACGCATTGTCATTCCGATCATTGCGCGCTGCTGCCGCAGGTCCGTGCGGCGTTCCACCCCAAGGTGCTCGCATTTTGTCCAAACATCGATGGCGTTACAGGGCTGCTGCGCGATGGGGACGCGATCAAAATGGGCGACGAGGTTTTCGAGGTAATCCACACGCCGGGCCACAGCAGCGACTCGGTCTGTTTTTACAACCAGACGGAGGGCGTGCTGTTCGCCGGCGACACCCCGCTGCTGATCACATCGCCAGCGGGAACGTATGAAACCGGATTTCTGGCGGCATTGGGGAAGCTGTGCGCCCGCGATGTCCGGCGTATCTACTTTGGGCACGGCGCTGCGCTGAGTGAGCGCTGCAACGAGAGGCTGCGTGAATCGCAGAGGGTGGCCACGGGAAGCCCGGCGGTCAGCTGAAGACGAGATCGGCTCGAGAATCAGGCGCTGATGGCGGCGCAGTAACGCAATTGGGATACGAAGGAGTAAAGACAATGGCAAGACAAGCAAGTGGCAGCCGGGGCGTTGGCTCCGGCCGAAACCAGTCCACCGGCGCCGCCGTTTTGGACCGTCCAGGAACGGATGCGCGGGAGACGCAAACGCAGGAACTGCTGCAGGAGGAAATACTGCGGCTAGTGGAAGCCTCGCGCGCAGGCCGCCTCAGCGAACGCGGAAGGGCAGAGCAGTTCGAAGGGAACAACCGCAAGCTGATCGAAGGCGTGAACACAATGCTCGATGCGATCCTGCTGCCGATCGGAGAGGGCAACCGCGTCCTGGCGCTGATCAGCGCGGGCAAGATCGACGAGTTGATCACGCAGACCTACAGCGGCGATCACGAGAAGATGAAGCAGGCCGTCAACAGCGTCGCTGCGGCGCTGCAAAACATGACGATGGACGTCAGCGTTCTGGTGAAGGCGGCGGTGGAAGGCAAACTGGCCACCCGCGCCGACGCCTCGAAGCACCAGGGCGACTATCGCAAAATCGTCGAAGGGGTCAACAGCACGCTGGACGCGGTGATCGGACCCTTGAACGTGTCCGCCGAATACGTGGACCGCATTTCCAAGGGCGATATCCCGCCGAAGATTACCGACAATTACAATGGCGATTTCAACGAGATCAAGAACAACCTGAACAACTGCATCAGCAA
>Ga0182027_10014396_pt1 | contig 10951 bp, 8 predicted proteins | sample 712E1DmetaG_FD_121300 | JGI IMG/M metagenome (GOLD analysis project Ga0182027, IMG submission 121300) | Permafrost microbial communities from Stordalen Mire, Sweden - 712E1D metaG (Illumina Assembly) | ecosystem: Environmental > Terrestrial > Soil > Wetlands > Permafrost | place: Sweden...
CTTTGAGCGTATACATCGAATGTGTATGTGGGATTCTTGTCAGTATCATTTATGAATCCAATAGCGCTTGCTGTTGCATAGACTGTATATGTTCCGACGCCAAAGACTGTCTTTTCTGCCTCGCATCCACCGCTTAATCTATCCGTCTTGCATGTGCCGAATAATGTTCCGTCAAGATAATATATGCTTACATCAACATTTCCTGCAACACTTCCATTGTCGGAATTTACATAGACGCTGCATGATTGGTTCTTTCCATCAGTAACTTTTGGAAAGCATATTATTGAATAGACATTCAATGTTGGAATTATTGGTGTAGGCTTTGTTGCATTGATGCCATTTGCTGCGCAATTTGCTGTTGCTACATTATTGCTTGAATCAGTAACCTTTACTGAAGGATAATATATTCCTGCAGTCGTATATACATGCGTCAATGCATTCTGGTTTGAACCGCTTGCGCCGTCGCCAAATGTCCATTGATAATTATATGTTCCAACGCCGCCATTTGCCTGCGCATTTAATGAGACAGTGAGTGGGATATTTCCGTTTTTAGGATTACTCGTGCATGAAACTGTAAGTGTTGGAGTTTTTTCATGGACAATTATCTGTCCGCATGATGCGCTTGCAGTATTTCCAGTAGAATCCTTGACTGTGACTGATGTAGAATATGTCCCGGCATTCTGGTATGTATAAGCTAATATCTTGCTTGCGGAATTTGCGGTTGTTGAACCGTCGCCGAAATTCCAAGTGTAAGTATATCCGCCATTGCCGCCGCTTGCTTGAGCGTTCAATGACACATTAAGAGGAGCATCTCCTTCGAGAGGATTTGCGCTGCACGATACTGTGATTGGAGTTACAGGTTTTGTTACAACAACACTTGGACAGTTTGCAGTCACCTTGCTGCTTGGATCATTAAAGTCTGTGACTGTAAGTTGAGCGTTAAATGTTCCGCTGTTAGAATAGACATGATTTATTGACGCCTGATTCGTTCCAGTTGTACTGTCGCCGAATGTCCAGCTGTAAATATACGTTCCGCTCCCGCCATGCGCTCCAGCAGTAAACAATATGTTTAGTGGACTATTTCCGCTAGTAGGATTTGCATTGCATGTTGCACTCAATGAAGAAACAGGATTACTCACATCAAGATTCAATCTGAATGTATCTGTTCCGAATTTGTCGACGGAAGTTATCAAAACATAATAATTTCCTGCAGTATTCCCATAATCTGACGGCGTGACATTGTATCTTCCAAGAGCGCCATTTCCGACTGTTGGAACATTGCTTGCATAAGTGTGTATAGGAACTGAATTTCCTTCATGATACAATTCTATGGAATACTTTCCGCCATACTGCGTGACTGCAGTTATGCCGTAACGGAATTCAGCAGTCTGACCTGTAGTGATGCTCAAAGTCACATCATTGTTTGAGACCCATGAACCAACACCCAAAGCCGCCGTAGCATAGCCGACCGACAATAACATGATTATTGCCAGAAACATTCCAAGATAATTCTTATTCATTTTAATCCTCGTGATTTTGACAATTATTGATTATAAATAATATAATGCTTCAAAATAAAAAAGTTGTTTATTCTTTGCCGAAATACAATTTTACTCCGACGTTTAGCGATGTGTGATCGCTATAATTCGGCTTAAGAGCGAATTTTCCGCCTGCATATACTGCAAAGTTCTTGACCTTCAATTCTATGGAAGGATTTAGCGTGAAAAATTCTATTCTTGCAGTCTTTTCATCGAGTGGAATCAGCATTGCTCTCAAGTTTCCAGCATCATCCTTGACTTCCTGATATACTGTGCCTGTAGTGTCTGAATTTATTATATTATATTGCATTTCAAGGCATGCTCTAATGTTTTTTGTGATATCAAGTCCTGCTCCTACGCCAGGCTGCATTATTTTATACTTGATGTTTGTCTTGATTGTAGTTCCGCCATTGCCTTGAGCGTTTGGGAAATTCTCCTCAATATATTTTTCTATACTGTTCTTGTATCCGAATATTACACCTGCGCTTAAATTTCCTTTCTTGAATCCTGCGCCAAACTGCGCAATCGACACATTATTTTTAAAGTATGAATTTAGTTCATCACCGCCGCTGACATAGAATTGCAGTGTCTTCTTAATCTCTTGAAGAGTTGTATCTTTCTTGACTGCGATTACACTATCTTTCTTTGCAGTCTGCGTCTGATTGATGGTTATGTTTATAGTATTGTAGCTGTCAACTATATTTGTACCATTGTTCGGTTTATCTTGAGAGTTATTCCTGTTTTCTGTTTCTTTTCTCGACGCAGTTACTATGTTTTCTATACCGTCCTTTGCAGGTTCTTTTTGTTTTAGAGGAATTGTCTTCTTTGGAGATGATGATTTATAATCGTCGTTTCCCTTGTATAAGAATAATTGCGAGACTTCTGCAACCTTGGTTTTCTTCCCATTTATCATGCTATATCTCATTTCAACGACAGGAACTATGAATCCTTCAGAAGTTGCATTCTTTTTTGAAAGTTCGCCTTGTATCAGATAGATTAATTTAGTGTCTTCAGTTCCAGTTATGCCTTTAGTTGCGACCTTTTTACCTTTAATTGTCGATTCATCAATATTGTTCAACATCTTGTTTCCTGCTTCTACTATCTTGGAATCATTTGAAGATAATTTGTCATAAGAACTTTTTTGGGAGAGATCCAGTGATTTTTTTTCATCTTTTATCTTTTCTTTATAGTCTGTCGCCCAAGGATTCCACCAGCTGTTGTACCATTTATTATCTATAGCTGTAGCATTCTTGATTGCAGTATTTGTTCTTTTTACATATTCATCATAAGTTATCACTTTATACTCTAAAGAATTATTAAGCGTGGAATCAGAATTTAGTATGTATGCCTGACCTTTTGCAAGCCTGTTGTATATACTTGTGCCGTCATAAAGACCGCTGACACGCGCATTCTCATCTGCAGGAACTGGCTTCTTGTCTTGTGCCATAGTACTATGTGATAATGTTGCTGCAGCAACAGCAGTTAGAAAAGCATATTTAAGATTATTCTTTATATTATTACGCATTTTATCCCCCAGATTTATATCAGATTATAAATATCAGACTATATAGTACTATAATATAGGTTGAGTACAGATAACTAATATATAAAGTTAATTGTTTTTATCCATTAAGAAGTGACAACAATGCTCAAAGGTATATTCTCTTATTCTATCCTACATCTTCACCAATGCTACGCCCAGTATTATGAAGCCTATTCCTGCCCACTTATACCAGTTCATCCTTTCTTTTAGAAAATACATTGATAGTAGTGTAATAACTATGTATCCAAGTGATGTCAGTGGATATACTACTGACAGTTCTCCAAGTCTTAACGCCATAAGAAATATTATGGTTCCTAATCCATAAAGAAAAATCCCGAACATCAATTTATAATTAGTCAATATATCCAGTATTCCATTGATGCTAAAGTGTATCCTGAATTTTGCTGAACCAATTTTCAAAAATAATGCTCCTACACTTCCAATTATTGACGATATTATCAGAAATATCCATATGATTATCTGAGTATTCATTTCTGGCTCCCGAATCCTATGAATGAGACTCCTATGATTATAGAAGCTATCCCTAGCCAATTCAACATGTGGACATTCTCTTTAAACAAGAATATCGACGCTAGTGTCACCCATATGAAACTTAATGCTACGAATGGATATATTACTGACAGATGACCTGTGCGAAGCGCCATTATCAATAATATTGCCGCGATACCATAGATTAGAAATCCGAAAATGAGCGGTACATTGGTGATTATTGAGTGGAATGAATCAAGCCTTCCGGAAGAATACTTGAAGAGTATCTGCCCTATAGACGTCAGTATAGTGCATGATATGACAAGAATTATTGCAGTAAAATCCTTCTTTACCGTTTTTACTGCCGCGCCCTTCTTTTCTGTCTTGATTCCTTTATTTTTCATTGTCTTAATCTCATCTTAATTATATAAATAGATACATTAGTACATTAATTATTCCTGCAAGTATTATTCCAGCAATCACGTCGCTGTAATAATGTTTCTTGAGATAAATCCTTGAATACGCTATAAGCACCGCTATCAATATTATAAATATTTTCAATAATAGAATATTACTGTATAACACAAGCCAGAATGCAAGTATCGATATGCGCGCGCTATGCACAGATGGAAAACTCGATGCATCAATCCTTTCAATAAGAGTATGATATTTCTGTTTATTAGGTCTTGATTTGTATGAAACTGCCTTGATTATTAGAGAGATTAGTGTAACAGCCGCTACGCCAATAAATATATTGTATGCTAATGTCTTGTCGTAGAAATATGTGAACACGATAATTACAGCGATTATAGTAAGGCTTCCAATCTCTGTTAACTGCTTAAACGCAGTATCGATTATGCTCTTGAAATTCTTTGAAAAACTATAGTCTACCATTTTATCATCAATTATTGTTGCTCTTAATCATGTGATTAACAAATCACTTTCTCAAGTCCTTAAGCGCTTTCTCGACAGTAATATATACTTTTTCCGGACTTGGCCACCATTTTGTGTTCCATGAAAGATTCTTTTCAGTATGACTGCTTATTACAGGCTTGTGATTATCGCGAAGTATTATGCATTTGCCTGTGTATGGTCCATAAATCTTTTCCGGAGTAGGACCATATATTCCTATGCAGAATGTTTCTAATGCAGCAGCTAGATGTATTGGTCCAGTATCGTTTGACACGAACAAGTCCATATTTGATATTAATTCTGCGGATTCTGCAAGCGACATTTTTCCGCAGAGGTTTATGCAATGGCTATGACGGGACATTCTTATTATGTCCTCTGCGTCTTCATATTCGCCTTTTGAACCGAAAAATATCATGTATGTATCATGCTGTCCTGATTCTATCATGCCCAAGACTTGGGCATAACGCTCGTTGGGATATCTCTTTTCCCTGTTCTCATCCCTGCCACCTATACATATCCCTATCTTTAGACGATTTCTTTGGATTTTGCGAAGGATATTTTTGCAGAAGGCGGATTTTTTTGTTGAAGGTCTTACAAGAGTTATGCTCTTATTACTATTCTCTCCAATATTCCTATGATATTTTTTTGCAAGAAACATTGCCGCCAGATAATATTCTTCGACTAAGTGCTTGTCTTCCTTATATTCTATATTGTGATCAAATATGGAGCTTTTCCCGGAGTTTTTCGTCGAGAATCCTATGAAATATTTGGGTCTCGCGCTCTTTCCAACTATTGCAGAGAACCTTATGAATTGCTCTAAATCTATTATGATATCGTATTTTCCCATGTTATGCCGAAGAAATCTTGAAATATCATAAACTATTCTTAGTCCTGAGAACTTTATTATATGGACATTCGATATGAGGTCGCTGTACATTTCGCATATCTGCTTGTTCTGCGAGAATGTCAAGACATCTATATCCGCATTCGGGAACATGGACTTTATTTTCTTGAGCGTAGGACTTAGGAATATGAAATTTCCGAATCCGAACAATTTTATCAGAAGTATCTTTTTGGGATTTTTAGGGATATCTTTCTCTTTGCGCATCTTCTTATGTACATTATGCAATTTTATTAATCCTACACCGATGTTCTTGTCTATCTTTCTTAACAAGTTAGTATTCATGCTGTATTCAACCCACACTATCGTATAACATCAGATTATGCTATTCATTTAAAAAACTTTTTAATAATCTTCTTAGAGAAATATTTTGTACACTTCTACATAGCCTATTTTGTATATTATCTATAATCCTATTGTATCGTATATATCCTTGCAGCTTCTGCTCCTTCCTGATAGAATGATTTGTCAAGCTTTAGCATTGAAGTAAATTGCGGATTCCATGGATTACTATCGCTATTATTGTATGGAATTACCAACAATGAATCATATTTCTTGTAATCATCCGACCTGAATGCAGGATCAAGCCACATGTTCATCCTGATATATTTGACTCCATTATCTTTGAAATACTCTTCATATTCTGGAGTGTATATTATTAGCAGAGGATCGAATATGTTGACCAAATTCCCCTTATCATCATATGTATAATCGAGAGTAACCCAATTATATTGCCAATATACATACTTTATCTGATATTTTTCCAATAATTGTTTGCGAAGGACGCTATTGTTGCCGTACATTATGACTGCGGCGTCAGCCCATCTTCTGTCGACATCGACAAACATTCCTGAATGCGCCCTTCTTGTCGTTACGACCTTGTCTCCTGATACGCTGCTCACCATGAATGATATTTCATTAGTCGATAATATTACATCATTGACATTGGTATTTGTCCTAAGCCATGTGGAGACATCCTTAACATATGGCGGTATGTCATACTGCACCGCGCTCTTGTAGTATGTACTGTTAAACATGCCCTTAACTCCTACGATTGTAAGTATTACCAATGCTGACACCATGATTACAGCAATCCATTTCTTTAATTTTTCATTCTTAAAAAAGCCTGCAATAAATATTATACCCATGCATGCTGCGAGAGTATGGAAAACAATATATACGTGTGGTCCCATGCTTTCGCCGAAGAATTCTATGCCTGCAATAGGTATAGTGATGAGATAATGCAAATATAATATTATTGTAGTTAACAGCATGAGCATGATATATTTTGATGCATCAGACTTATGCTTGTTGAAGAAATATAATATTATGAATGTTAGCGCGAGCAAACTGGTCAGATTATTTACTATTCCTCCGATTGAAAAATCGCTATTCACCCAGAACAGGTTCTTTATCGTGCTGAAAGCATAGGAGAAATAGTTTTCTTTCAAATCTATAGAGTCATATGCTGCAATGTTGTTGACTGTGTGCAAATGGAATACGAATATAGGTTTGAACCAGAATATCAGTGCTATACCTACCGCTATAATCGTAAACATTACTATTTTCCAGTAATCTTCAGAGAACTGTTTCCGGAACATATCTTTCTTGAAATGATATTTCCCGTCCTCTTTGTGCAGGAATCTTGCGACATAATAATATGTCAGCACAATTATGGTGAATATGACGAACGCCACAAATCCAAGCATGTGCGTTAGACCTATAGCTCCTAATGTCAATCCTGCCAAAAGATATGTCAGCCATGTCCTCTTAGTCACAGCAAGATATAATAGAAGCGCGAACAGAGGATACATGACTACGAATGCAAAATTCTTGTAATAGAATGCGCTGAAACTATAGATACACAAGAACGATACTATGAATAGTGCTATATCTTTTCTCTTGAACAATGCTATGCCCAAAGCGTAGCCAATGACCGAAGATAATATTATAGATACAAAAATCATGTATAGATTGGCTTTTTCAAAAGGTATATTAAATGTCATTCCGACAATATTAGTCATGACATGGTATAGATATGGATTCCATGAATACTCTCCCAATAGTTGTGGATTTGCGAGAAATCCTCCTCCACGTTCAAGATGCAGCGATATGCCCATGTGATAGAATGTGTCTCCGCCATACATTGGTCCGAGAGTATACTTGAGCGGCGCAACATATATGCCAGCGATTATCAATGAAACCACAACTATGCCAATTAGTGCATAATCTTCCCACGTCCTATTCTTAATCCAATTCTCAAGCTTTTCTTTCATGTATTAAAATACCGTCTTTATTAGACCTGCTATTTGTTCTTTAAATGTTTTTCGAACCTTTTAATGATTCTTTGATTCCTTGCAACTTTAGTCTTCTCCATTACCAAAATAAAATTTCTTTATAGTCCTCAATCCTTCTCCAAAAGAATTGAATACATTAATCCCTTCAGTGCCTATCATCGTGTATGCATAGCTAAGGATGAATATCAAATCATAAAATTTATTTGGTGGAAGCTTGATGAGTTTCTTGATTAAAGGAATTGATATAGGAAGCTTGACAGCTACTATAAAGAATTTCTGGAGATTGATTATCTGGTTTATGTCCTTCTTGTTGCTCATCAATGTCTTGTCATAGAATGATTTGAAATTATTCTCATTAAAATCAGCGGATACATATCCTTTTGCTATAGCATATTTTCCAAGTTCAGTACTAGGATATGGCTGGAATATAGAACACCATGGATAATCAGTCTTTATAGCCACATTGAGGTATAGTGTTTCAAAGGCATTATCCAATGTCTCATCAGGAAGACCGAGCATATTGTACGTCCTGAATTTGATCTTGTACTTGTGCAATAGTTTTGCAGCGCGCACTATGTCCTTGTTATATAGCGCCTTTTTTAGAAGCTGGTTTCTTAATTGTTCATTGCCCGTCTCAATTCCAAAATATACGCACCTGCATCCTGATTTCTTGAATTCAGTTACAACTTTTCTATCCAAGAGATTTGCGCGCACCAAACAGACGAATGGCACGTTTATTTTTTTGCGGTATTCTTTCAGGAGTTCTACTATCCATTTCTTGTCGAGTACAAAAGTATCATCCTGGAAATATACTTCCTTGTAGCCATATTTCTCCTTGACATGCACCAATTCTTCGAGCACATTCTTTACGCTTCTTCTCCTCAAATAATTTCCTTTGCCTTCATAGATTTTTTTTAGGGCATGATTGAAGCAGAATGTGCATGCATAAGGGCATCCTCTTGTCGTGATGAATATCTGCTGGTTGCTGTTCTTTAATATCTTATATTTCATGAATATATCCCTGTCAGGGAAAGGCAATTCATCAAGATTGCCAGTGAGGCATCTCACAGGATTTTTTATGATTTTGCCATTATTCTTCGACCATATATTAGGTATGTCGTCAGTCTTTTCCTTCCTATCTATCCTGTTTGCGAGTTCAAGAAGAGCATATTCTCCTTCGCCGACACATACATAATCTATCTCCTTATGTTCTATAATCTCAGGAAAGAATGTCGGGTGAGGTCCTCCGAATATGACCTTGCACTTAGTGGATTTTTTTGCTTTTCCTGCAACCTTCAGAAACCATTCCTGATTACCAGTTATTACAGAACACGCCAGAACGTCAGGCTTGTATGCCTTGATGGATTTATAAAAATCCTTCTCGAGATTTGCAATCAACAAGTCGCATTCATGACCATTCTTTTTTAGAACTGCAGACAGGTATGCTATGCCGATATGAAACTGAGCCAGTTCCTGTACAAATAAGATTTTTGCCATTTTTGTTGCACACGAATTCACAAAACAAGATTATAACTGTAGTAAACCTGAATGTAGTAAACCTGAATGTAGTAAACCCCATAACCCCGACGATATAATCGATAATCTCTCAAACAGCAGCATTATTTATAAATATTTTGCTTAATCTTATTTTGCTTTGAAAGTGGTCCTGAAAATCAGAAAATTTATAATACTTAGATAAAGAAGGTGCAAGGGGATGAGGATAAATAAGAGATAATTATAACAATTTGCATTTATAGGTTGAGGTAAAATGACTGACATCATATTAATATATCCAAGGACAGGCTTTGACATAAAGAATGTATCGATAGAATTTCCATTATCAGTAATACACATTTCTTCGTTATTACATCAGCAGGGATACAATATAAAGATTATAGACCAGCGTACGGATAAACAATGGGAAGAGACATTAAAGAGGGAACTTAAGAACAACCCATTATTTGTAGGAATATCGACGATGACTGGAACGCAGATATATCATGGACTCATTGTTGCAAAGATTGTTCGCGAACATTCTTCAGTGCCTCTGGTTTGGGGCGGTGTTCATCCGACGATTTTGCCCATAAACACTTTAGAAAATGAATTTGTGGACATTGTCGTTAAGGGCGACGGAGAACGCACTATATTAAATGTTGCGCAGGCTCTTGAAAATAATACTTCTCTTGCAGATGTAAAAGGCATCTGCTACAAGGATCCAAAAACCAAAAAGATAATCAATAATCCTGAGCAGGCGCCCGAGGACATAAATAATTTTCCTGATGTGCCTTATCACTTGATTGATGTTAAAGAATATCTAAAGAACAATGGCGGACTGTTCTCGACGATGTATAGCAAGGGTTGCCCATTCGGATGCGGTTTTTGCTGCAATCCATTAATCAGCAAGAGAAGATGGCGTACAGTCAAGGCAGAGCGGATTGTGGCAGATATAGAATACAATCATAGCAAGTATCACTTCAAAAAATTAAGGTTCAATGATGAAAACTTTTTCGTTGATGCAGACAGGGTCGAGAAAATCTCTAAAGCGATAAATAATGCTTATGAGTGGGAATGCCAAGCAAGAATCGATTCTGCGCCGAGATTTGACTTCAATGCTCTTAAGAAGAGAGGACTTTATCAAATACAGCCGGGCATAGAATCTGGCAATGATAGGATATTAAAGCTCATAAATAAAGGCATAACTAAGCAGCAGATAATAGATTATAACAGGATGCTTGCAAAGTCTGGCATCATCACCACATACAATTTTATGATGGGATTTCCGACAGAAACAGTCCCTGAAATATATGAGTCCATTGATCTTTCAATGCAATTATTTAAAGAGAATCCTAACGCTGAGATATCTGCATTCTATATTTATGTGCCTTACCCTGGATGCGACTTATATGATTTGAGCATCAAGGAAGGTTTTGTGCCTCCGACAAAACTTGAAGAGTGGGCAGTATTCAGCAGGCAGCAACTTCACACTCCATGGATTCAGAATAATATTGGCATGATGAAAAATATCGCGCTTACAAGCAAATTTATTGACGGAAAAAGGATGGCGCGATTATTCAAGAAGACGCCAATACCAGGCATTGCGCCGCAACTGCTTGCAAAAATCTATCAAAGAAGATGGAGAAAGAAGGATTTCAAGAATTATCCTGATATAAAGATGGTCAATTTTGCTGCAAGCAAGGTAGTAAAGATATTTTAGTTAGCGACAAAGGAATGATTGAAAATGGCTTTACAAAAGAAATCTTTGAAGAAACAC
>Ga0182027_10014397_pt1 | contig 10951 bp, 8 predicted proteins | sample 712E1DmetaG_FD_121300 | JGI IMG/M metagenome (GOLD analysis project Ga0182027, IMG submission 121300) | Permafrost microbial communities from Stordalen Mire, Sweden - 712E1D metaG (Illumina Assembly) | ecosystem: Environmental > Terrestrial > Soil > Wetlands > Permafrost | place: Sweden...
GCATGTTGGCGTCGTTGTGTTCGCGGCCCAGGCGCGCGCTTTCCAGGTTCCAACACAAGGCGCAACGGATGCCCCGCACGCGGTTGGCCGTCATCGCCTCCCCGTTGCCCGAACCGCCCAGCACGATCCCGCGCTCGCATTGGCCCGCCGCCACCGCCTCCGCCACCGGACGGACGAACAGGGGATAATCCACCCGCGCCAGGCTGTTGGTGCCAAAATCGAGCACCTCATGGCCCAGGCCTTGCAGGAAAGATTTGATCTTTTCCTTGTACTCAAACCCCGCGTGATCGGAACCAATGCCTATTTTCATAACGGATCTTTTCTCTCATATACCGAAACCTGATAGCTCGTGTCACTTCTTTCCTTCGCGGCTTCAGGCCCCCAGACATAGTCGCTGTGCGTTGGATAAATATAGACGACGCCGGCCTCTTCATAGAAACGGCGGATATACGCCATGCCCCAGTCGGCGAGCGCGCGGTCCGCGCCGGGCCAGTTCAGCCAGGAACTGGAAATTTCCACCTGCAGCAAGTACTCCGGTTTGGCCGCCTCAATTTCGCCGATCATCTCCCGCTGGAATTGCGCGGCGTATTGGTGCGTCTGCACCAGGTCATACACATAGATGAAACCGCTGGCCGAGCGGCGGCGGGCGTAGAAGAAAATCTGCGGTTCGGAGCCGAGGACCGCGATGCGCGCCTCCGGCGCGGAATGTTCCCGGATATACCGGGCGATTTCCACCGATTCCACAAAGGGATTTTCGCGATAAACGGCCCGGCAAACGGCTTCCGGCGTCATTTCAAACCAGATCGCGCGGTGTTCATAGGCAAACCCCGCGCAAGCCAGGACGAACAACGCCGCCGGGGCCAGCCGGACCGCCGCCGGTCGCGCCCCGGCCAGGGCCTGCGCCGCCGCGGTCACCGCGACGGCGATCAGCAGGCTGACCACGGGAAGCATGACGATGAAATAATGCCGGCTGAAATAGAACGCCGCGGCAAAGGCAAGCAGCGAAAACCCCAGCAGCGTCGTGAGAATGAACCTTCTGTCCGCGTGCTCCTTGTCCCAAAGCGCGCAAATCAGGCCGGCCCCGGCCGGCGGCAACGACCATTTCACCCAGCCGGAACTGTCGAGAAACGAAACCAATTGGCCCCGCGCCATGGACCCGGTCAGAATTCCGGCGTGGACTCGGGCGTAGGTGATGGTCCAGAACCAGAATTTCTCGAAGGTCCCGAGCCGCCATAGGATCAGACACGTCAAAGCGAAGGGCAGGATCATTCCCGCCGAATACAAACCGGTCTTGCGCAGCAACGGCCACCATAGGACCGGCCGCGTCCGCGCGGCGTCGCGCAGCACCAGGCAAAAGCCAAACATGCCGAAATAAAGGCCGGGCTGTTTGCACAAAAAAGCCACGCCAAAACAGAATCCGCTCCAAAACAAACCCGCGCCGGAACCTCCTTCGCGGGCGCGCAGGAGCAGCAAAAAACCGCCCAGCGCGGCCAGCGTGACCAGGTGCGTTGCGTGCCCCGCCAGCCCCAGAACGCCCGGACTCAGCGACAGCAGCGCGTAACTGGCGCAGGCCAGGATTGCTCCCCAGGAACCGGCCAGCCGCCGGGCAATGAAAAAGAGCAGCGCCAGCGCGCCGAGGTTGGCGAGGAGAAAACCGAAATGGATCCCCCCGATCGTCTGCCCGAACAGCGCCATGATCAGCGCGTAGGCGGCGTAAGTTCCCGGCAATTTCATGTTCCACGCCAATTGGTAGGGTGGAATTCCGTCCAGCATGAGCTGGCCCGAGTAGGCGTACTCGCCTTCGTCCCGTTCCAGGGGAATTTGCAGCAGGCGCAGCCGCACGAACACCACCAGCGCGACCATCGCCACCAGGGCCAGCGCGCGCCACCAGCCGCCTCGCGCGGGCAAAGACAGGTTTTCGCAGTTCACAACTCAATCCTCATCTTAATCCGACTCCTGTTAAGCGCATCAAATCTTTTTCAACCCCCGTTTTCCTTGAACCCGGGCCGGGCTGCATTTATACATCAGTCCATGCGGTCGGAACATTCTTGTCATGTCTAGAAAGGATAAAGCGCGATCCGGTGGCGGCGGGCCGCCGGAGTTGAATCATCCGTTCGCCGGATTGCAAATCGCCGGTCTGCCTCCCGGTCCGGCCCCGGCGGCTCCGTCCGCCCCCCAGGCCCCAGCCCGCAAACCAAAGCCCGGCCGCGTGGTGCTGCGGCGCGAAACCGCCCATCGCGGCGGCAAGGTGGTCATCGTTATTGACGATTTCGCCCCTGGCATCAGCCTGGCGTCCATCGAGGAACTGGGCCGGAGACTTCGCAACGCCTGCGGCTGCGGCGGCACCATCCGTCAGCGCAGCATCGAGCTTCAGGGCAACCAAACCGCCAAAATCCGCTCCTTTCTCGAAGAGGAGGGATTTCAGGTGGCCGGAATCACTTGATTGTCATTCGTCAGGAACATCACCGGAGCCGGCGCATAAGTTGACGGGGCGACGCATGAGAGACGCGAGGCGCGGCCCATTGCGCGCAGGGGCGTTCCCCGGAATCATGCGCTCCAGAAAAAGCCGCTCAGATCGCGCTGTCGCCTTCCTCCTGGGTGCGGATGCGGATGGCCGTGTCCACGGGGAGCACGAAAATTTTTCCATCGCCGATCTTGCCGGTCAGGGCGGCGCGCTGGATGGCGTCGGTGGCGGCCTTGACGGAAGCGTCGGGGAGAAAGATCTCGATTTTGACCTTGGGAAGGAAATCAATGTTGTACTCGCTGCCGCGATAGATTTCGACATGGCCCTTCTGGCGGCCGAAGCCCTTGACTTCGGAGACGGTCATACCCTGCAACCCGATTTCGTTCAAGGCTTCCTTGACGTCGTTCAATTTGAACGGTTTGACGATGGCTTCAATTTTCTTCATGACAACCTCCTGTTAATCGTTATACGCCCTCTCGCCGTGCTGCGTCAGGTCCAGGCCCGAATCCTCCTCCTCCGGCGTCACGCGCAGGCCGGCCAGCGCGTTGACCAGCTTGAGGATGAGAAAGGTCCCCGCGGCGGCGAAAACCAGTGTGAAGATCAGGCCGATGGACTGGTTGCCCAACTGGGCCAGGCTTCCGGCCAGCGACACGGTCTTGCCGCCGGAGGTGAAGGTGTTGCCGATGGCCGCGTTGGCCTCCGTGCTGGCGAACAGCCCCGCCATGAGCAGGCCGGTCGCGCTGCCCACGCAGTGAACGCCGAAGACATCGAGCGAATCGTCGTAGCCCAGCATGCCCTTGAGTTTGCTCACGGCGGCGTAGCAGACCACGCCGCCTGTCAAACCTATTACGAACGCGGCGGGAATGGTGACAAAACCGGAGGCGGGAGTGATGGTGGCCAGGCCCGCGACCATGCCGGAAGCGACGCCCAGAACGCTGGGCCTGCCCTTGAGGAGCCATTCGGTCACGCCCCATCCCAGCGCCGCGGCCGCGGCGGAAAAATGGGTCGCCGCAAAGGCGCTGCTGGCCAGCGCGCCGGCGTTCAGGGCGCTGCCGGCATTAAAGCCAAACCAGCCCACCCACAAAAGGCCCGCGCCGATCAGGCTCAGGACGACATTGTGCGGGGGCATCGGCTCGGCCGGGAAACCGATCCGCCTGCCCAGCACGACCGCGCAGACCAGGGCGGAAACGCCCGAGCTGACATGCACCACCATGCCGCCGGCGAAATCAAGCACAGGATACCGGCCGCCCCCGCTCCAGTTAAACAGGCCGCCCTGGCCCCAAACCATGTGGCACAACGGGAAGTAAATGAACGTGACCCACAGGAGCATGAAGAGGACGTAAGCCTTGAAGCGCATCCGTTCCGCCACCGCGCCGCTGATCAGCGCCGGGGTGATGATGGCGAACATCATTTGAAACAGCATGAAGCTCTCCTGCGGCACTGTCGGCGCGTAAGCCGCATTGGGCGCGGCGCCCACGCCTTTGAGCATGAAATACTGGAACGGATTCCCGCAAAACTGGTTCCCCTCCCCGAAGGCCATGCTGTAGCCGTAGAGCATCCACAAAAAGGAAACCAGCGCCATCAGCACCAGGCTTTGCATCATGGTGCCCAGGACGTTCTTGCGCCGCACCAATCCGCCATAAAAGAGAATCAACCCCGGCGCCGTCATCATCAGCACCAGCGCGGCGCTGGCCAGGACCCAGGCGTTATCCCCCGTGTTGATGGCCGGCGCCTGGCGGCTGGCCGCCTCCAATCCGGCGCCCGCGCCCTGGGCAAAAAGCGGGGTGGAAAATGCGGACAGAAGCCAGCACAAAAAGGCGACAGGGAGCCGCCGCGAAATACCAATGGGTTTCATGATTCCTCAAATGTTAAATCAGCCCGCCCCCGGCCCGTCAATTTAAAATCGGGATAAATATTGATCCTGATGTCAATCCCGCCCCGTTCAAGTCTTCAGGCCACGAACCGCGGCTCATAAACCGGCCCCAGCCCGTGCTTGCGCAGCAGTTCGATGAACTTGCCGATCCCGCGCCGCTCATCGGACGCCAAATGATAGTGAATGTGCCAGCCCAGATAATCCTTCCGAAAATTGTAATCAAATTCCGTCCGGCTCGAGATGATGTAATCCAGCGCCTCCATTCCGAAAGCCTTCGCCTCGCGCAGCCGCCGCCGCAGCGCCGTGTTGGGAATCCGCCGCAACGCCCAGACCGCGTACACAAACGGCAGCCCCGTCATCTCGTGCCAGGCCGCCCCCAAATCCAGAATCTGATGCCCGTGCGGCGCGCGCGTGAAGGCAATCGCCTGGTCGCCAATCATAAAGACATTGTCCAGCCCCGCCGCGCCCGCGTAGTCGGGCAGGGGCTTGAGTTGCGGCTTGAGGCCGCGCTCCGCCAGGATGACCTTCATCAGGTTCAGGCTGGCCAGCGAGGCGCTGTCGCAATAAATTTCCCGCGCTTCCTCCAGCGGCCCGCGATGCGCCAGAATCACGCTTTGCACCTCCCCCAGCGACGCCACCGCGATGCCGTCAAGTATGTCGTATCGGTCGTGGAACAGAACCTCCGTCACGCTCACCAGCGCCGCGTCCAATTCGTCCCGCCGCAGCCGCCGCGCCAGCTCCGAGGGCGGGGCGAAAGCGAGATGCTCCTCCAGACCCCGCGTCAGCGGCGCCGTGTTCAGATACGGCACCGAGCCGGCCCGGAACGGCGCCAGCGAATCTTCCAAATGGTCCATACTGCCTCACACGGAGGCTGGGTTCTCCTGCAAATTGGCCGGCGACCCGCCCGCCGGGGAGGATTCCTCCTCCGGCGGCGCGTCCCAAACCTGGATGGGTTGGTAAAAGGAATTGCGCTGCACCGGCGTGCGCCCGGTCTCGCGAATGGCCCTGATCATTTCCATTTCCGTTTGCGATTGCGGCGTCCGTGCTCCCGCCATGTGGAAAATATGCTCCTCCAGAATCGTGCCGTGCAAATCATCCGCCCCGTAACTCAGCGCCGTTTGCGCCAGCTTCAACCCCATCCCCACCCAATACGCGGTGATGTGATCGAAATTATCCAGGAAGATGCGGCTCACCGCTATCGTCCGCAAGGCATCCGTTCCCGTCGGCGCCGTCTTCACCCCAATCCGATTATTGTCAGGCTGGTACGGCAGGGGCACAAATCCGGTGAACCCGCCCGTTTCATCCTGCAAGCCGCGCAGCCGGCGCAAATGATCCACCCGGTCCGCCGGCGACTCGACATGCCCGTAGAGCATTGTGCAGGTGCTCCGGCCGCCCAGCCCGTGCCAGACGCGGTGAACGTCCAGGTATTCCTCCGCCGATTCCTTGCCCCGGGCGATTTGCGAGCGCACCTCCTGGCGAAAAATCTCCGCCCCGCCGCCCGTCAGCGAGTCCAGTCCCGCCTCCTTCAACTCGATGAGCGTCTGGCGCGCCGTTTTTTTCGCCAGCCAGGCCAGGTGCAAAATCTCAATCGCGGTGAAACATTTCAAATGCAGCCGCGCGTCCGCCGCCCGCAGCGCCCGCAGCATCCCGGTGTAATAAGAGAACGGCAGCGAAGGATGCAGGCCGCCCACAATATGCAATTCCGTGACCCCAAGCTGCAGCGCCGCCCGCGCTTTCTCCACCATCTCCCCCGTCGAAAGCTCAAACCCGTCCGCGTCCCGTTTCTTGCGCGCAAAGGCGCAGAACTGGCAGCTTAAGATGCAGTAATTGGAGTAATTGATGTAAGCATTGACGATGTAGCTCGCCCGGTTCCCGTTCTTGCGCGCCCGCGCCAAGTCCGCCACGGCGCCCACCGCGTTGATATCCTTGCTCTCAAAAAGGCGCAGCGCCTCCTCCTCCGTGATCCGCCCGCCCGCCGCGACTTTTTCATAAATGTCGCCCAGGCCGCTCTGTTTTAATAAAAAGTTCACCGCAATTCTATTCCTCATCTTCATCCTAATCCCAACCCCGGTCGGGCGCATCTCAATTCTTGGTAGTGGGCTACTTTGAAATTTGATTGCCGCCCGGCCCGCACGCCGTGGTAAGCTGGCGGCATGATTAAGCCAGCCAAGAAGCGCAAGGGCGACGCCAACCAAGTCGCGTACAGCATCGTCCAAGACGTGATCGCCTTGAGCAACCTGCCAGTTGTCCTGCCGCCTCTCACCAAAAAGCCCAAGAAAAAGCGGTAGTTTTCAGGCTTTCCTCAAGGGCTGCAATGGGGCTTTATTGGCTGGACATGCCAGCCAAACCATTACGGTTTCCGATTAAATTCAAGGTGTTTCTTCGTCTTGCTTTTGGATGCAGATTGCACGGAGATCGTTTGCATTTTTTCCGAAAGTATTGGTGCTGGACTCGGAAACTTGAATCCGACATTAAAAACCTCGGCCTTGCCCCCTCAGAACAAGACAAAACAACCTCCGCGGAATGGGTGGATATGGCGAATGAAGTAATCTCAAAGTACACCCGTGATTGGGTGTATGAAAGAGACTTCAACGAACTGTTTAATTCGATTGAAAACTGGCGTTGGGTTAATCGGCTTGAGCAACGCCAGAACGCTGCAAAATCCTCTTGGACTCCAAAAGCGCGAAGGAAAAGAAAAAGGCGAAAACACAAAAAATCTCTTGGAGGTGGTCAAAATCCCAGAAAGTGATATTCGCAATCAGAGAAATACACGTTCGCATTTCCAAAATATTCAAAATGTGCAGTTTCGCAGTCCAAAAAGTGAGGTTTCGCAGTGGCAAATGTGCAGTTTCGCAGGAAATCGCATTCCCGCCGGGTGAATTTCGAGTGTGATAAGGTTTCCGCATGAGAATAGTACTCGGGGGCTGGTGACGCCGCAACCAGTCGCCCAGGAAAGAAAACGGCGGAAGTGATGAATCTTTTGCGAGGGCTTCACTTCCGCCGACAGGCAAAGGCGGGGGCATATCAGGTGATGCCGCCACTGTTTAGACGTTGCGCGGCGAGGGTTCAAGTTCCCTCATGCTCCACCATTTACGCCGACATTTTACACTGCCTTGAGAACAAATCAACCGATTTTTCTTGCATAGCATAACCGCATATCGTATAGTGCCGCCATGAACAAAGCAGCACAGGCACTTGGACGGTTGGCCAAAGGCAAGCCAAAGAAGTTTTCTCCGGCAGAGATCAAACGGCGCACAGAACGGCTGAAAAAGCTCGCCATGCCCGCCCGCTGGCCCGCGAAGATAGAAGTTTAGGAACTGATTACAAAATGAATTGCATAGCCGCACTCTTTTTTCTTTGTATAGCATAAGCGGTTATGGTAACGTAAGGTCAATATGAACATTCTCGCAACCGATAAACGCGCTCAAATCCTGCATCATCTTGTCGAGGGATGCTCCATGCGGGCAACGTGCCGTCTGACTGGCGCAGCCAAGAAAACCGTCGAACGGATGCTGATTTCCGCTGGCACGGCTTGCGCTGTGTTCATGGACAAAACCATGCGGAACCTGCCGTGCAAAGTCTTGCAGGTGGATGAGGTCTGGAGTTTTACAAAATGCAAACAGGCCAACGTGCCGGATCATCTCAAAGGCGAGCTTGGTCTTGGCGACACTTGGACATGGATTGCGATGGATTCGGACACGAAACTTGTTCCCTCATTCCACGTCGGCAAGCGGGATGCAACCGATGCGTATAAATTCATCAGCGACCTTGCGGGCCGTCTCGCCAGCCGCGTCCAGTTGACCAGTGACGGATTGAAATGTTACGTGCAAGCCGTGGAAGATGCTTTTGGGGCGGATATTGACTTCGCGCAACTCGTAAAACTATACGGCAACGAACACGGCCCGGTCACGGAATGCCGGTATTCCCCACCCATTTGCATCGGCGCAAGGAAAACCCGTATCACCGGCAATCCGGTCAGCCGCTTGGTTTCCACCAGCCACATTGAACGCCAAAACTTGACGGTTCGCATGAGCAGCCGCCGGTTCACCCGATTGACCAACGCCTTTTCAAAAAAGCTGGAAAACCACAAGCATCAAGTCGCACTCCACTTCATGCACTACAACTTTTGCCGAATTCACCAAACCTTGCGCGTCACCCCGGCAATGGAAGCGGGGATTGCCGACCACGTTTGGAGCTTGGAAGAAATTGTGAACCTGATACAATGAAAATTATGCCTTATCCGAGTCAGGAGCATCCACAATGCGGTTGTAAAAAACGGTCGTGCTTCTCCAGAATACGTTATCAGGACGGCCCAGAGATCGCCAAAGGCTGGCTAGGGATTTCAGATGATGGGCTAATGGCGTGGTTCCACCCAAATTCCGAATTGTCTGAGAGCCAAATTTCTTTGATTCAATCAGGGAAACCACTGTCAATAGAGGTAATTGAGCCTCGGGCGCATGTTCATCGTGTTGCAAACCCACTCCCCGTAGCGGGCGGGTGTGTTCCGATGGCACATTTCGTTCCTTTGATAACCCATCATCTTCAATTTTTAGAATTGGATGTAATTCAAGATTAGTCGTTTTAATTGCATTCATGCCGCATTTATACCACAGCATTTCAGCAGGGAAATGGTTTGGCGAGTGTCAAACCTAATTCGATCATTTTAATTTAGGGCTTGACAGGTTTTTGAGGATTGACGGCAAGCCCCGGATCGGGCATCTTCTTTTTATGACTCTGAACGGAAAACGGCGGTTTATTCTGGTTTTGGCAGGGTGCGCCCTTACTCTCGCCCTGCTGTTTCCTCCCTGGCTCTACACGTATGACCGAAACGGAAACGACGGAGGCCACAGCGCTAATCCCGCTGGCTGTTGGTTTATAGATAATCCTCCCAAACCATCTTACAGCAGCCAGTTTGCTGGGGTTCACATTGACACCTCCCGGCTTTTCCTTGAATGCGCCTGTATCGCCGTCGTTGCTGGGGTGGCAATTTTAACCACATTGAGCAAGCCGCCGTCCAAATAGCGCGGCCACCTGCAATCTAAGGCAACACGACCGGAAAATTATTCCGATTCAAAGTAGCCCACTACCCAATTCTTGGATGGTGTCGCAATGGGCTTGCAATTTCTGGCCGCGAGGTTACGCTTTCCTCACATTTCACGCCTGAAATGACGCGTAATAACTGAGTTGTGAGTGATTTATTAGCCGGATTATTGGCCGCCCTGGTTTCCACCAATACCCCGACCGCCGTCAGCAACGCGGTGCAGGATAGAACCGGCATATCCATCCAGGCGCCCGACCCCAGGGATCCCGTCGAAAAGGAATTCCTCAAGGTGGAAGCCGAGGACGACGCGGCGGTGGAGGAAATTGAAAAATGGGCGGATGCCGCGGGCGCCGCCGCCGCGGCGGGCCGGAGCGAGGCGCAACTCTCCCTGGGCCTGCGCGTGAGGGAACGCCTGGACGGGGTGAAGAAGGACTACGAGGATTTTCTCCTGCATCATCCCGATTATGTCCGCGCGCGCCTGGCCTATGGCGGTTTCCTCCATCAAACCGGCGATCCCGAAGGCGCGCTGGCGCAGTGGGAAAAGGCCAGCCGGTTCGCCCCGAACAACCCGGCCGTTTGGAACAACCTGGGCGACTACTACGAGGACACCAACATCAAAAAGGCGTTCGAGTATTACTCCAAAGCCATCACCCTGGACCCCAGCCAGCCCCTTTATTATCACAACCTGGCGGTTTGCGTATACATGTACCGCGCCGACGCGGCGGAGTATTGGAAAATCTCCGAACAGGAGGTGTTCGACACCGCTCTGGCGCTCTACCAGAAGGCCATGAAGCTGGACCCCGACAATTTCATCCTGGCGACCGATTACGCGGAATGCTTTTACGGCATCCGCCCCCTGCGCCTGCAGGAGGGCCTGGCGGCCTGGAACCAGTGTTTGAAAATCGCGCGCGACGAGTTGGAACGCCAGGGCGTGTTCATCCATCTGGCCCGGATTCAACTGGCGCTCAACCATTTCGATGAATCGCAGCGCGCCCTCGATGCTGTCACCAATCAAATGTATTCCGTCCTCAAGAACAAGCTCCAGGCCAATCTCAACCAGTCCCTGCAACGCGCCCTCACCAACGGCGTTCCCCAGCCGGCGCGCTAGGCCGTCGTCCAGTCACAGGCTTTCCTGGATCAGCAGTTCCAACCCGGCCCGGGTTTTTGCGGGCCACAGTTTCTTGTCGGTCATGATCGCGTTGCGCAGGGCGCGATGGCAGGAGCAGCCCGGCTTGGCGGGAATTTGCGGCAGCGCCCGGGCGATGATCGCCTTGGCCTGGCTGGCGTTCTTGAGCAAATTGGCGATGATCAATTCCACCGTGACATGGGCTTCGTCCGCCTTCCAGCAATCGTAATCGGTGACCATGGCCATGGTGGCGTAGGCGATTTGCGCTTCGCGCGCGCACTTGGCTTCGCCCAAATTGGTCATGCCGATGACATCGTAGCCCGCCCGGTGGTTGGCGAGCGATTCGGCGCGCGTGCTGAAAGCCGGCCCCTCCATGTTGACGTAAGTGCCGCCGTTGTGAACGCGCGCCCCTTCCGCCCGCGCGCTTTGGAAAAGCGCCTCGCGCAA
>Ga0182027_10014398_pt1 | contig 10951 bp, 10 predicted proteins | sample 712E1DmetaG_FD_121300 | JGI IMG/M metagenome (GOLD analysis project Ga0182027, IMG submission 121300) | Permafrost microbial communities from Stordalen Mire, Sweden - 712E1D metaG (Illumina Assembly) | ecosystem: Environmental > Terrestrial > Soil > Wetlands > Permafrost | place: Sweden...
CCCCGTCACCATGGCCATCCTCCAGCCCCTCCAGCACAACATCTTCTCCAGCGGCTTCTCCGATCTCATGGACGTGGTGGGCGTGAACTATCACGAAATGGACCTGCTTAATGAACATAAGCTCCGCCCCGACTACAAAATCCTCGGCACCGAAAACCACTATCAAGCCGCCATCTGGCTCGCCCTCCGTGACAACCCCGCCTACTCCGGCCAATTCCTCTGGACCGGCATAGACTACCTCGGCGAGGCCGGTGGCTGGCCGCGCATTGGCAGCGGCTCGGGGCTGATTGACCGCGACGGCGTCATTAAGCCGATGGGCTACCAGCGCCAAAGCTGGTGGTCCACCCAGCCCATGGTCCATATAAGCCGCGCTGGCGCAGATGCCGGAGGCGGCCGGGGCGGCGCAAGGGGACGCGGCCCGGCTGGTGCTCCGCCTGACGAAGCGACCAATACGGCCGCAGCCGGCGACGGGACCGGGAGCGAGGCCACAGTCTATAGCAACTGCCAGCAAGTCGAACTCTTCCTTGATGGCCGGTCGCTGGGCGCGAAGCCCAAGCCGGCCAACGACTCCCCCCGAATCTGGACCGCCGCCGCCGGAAACCTCAGAGCGGTGGGCTACAACGACGGCAAACCCGTCGCCACCAACGAACTCCGCGCCGCCGGCCCCGCCGCCAGGCTCGCCCTGGCCACTGACCCCGGCGTCAACCTCCCTCATGACTACAACGATGTCTCCACCGTTCAGGTCACCATCACCGACGCCGCCGGAAATCCCGTTCTCAGCGCCACGCCGGAAGTTCACTTCGCCATCGCCGGACCGGGCGCGATCGCGGCCATAGACAACGGCGCTGAAGACAACCACGAGTCATTCCAGGGCGATCAGGTTCGCGCCGCCGCCGGCCAATGCACCGCCTACATCCGCTCCACTGCCGATTCTGGAACGATCACGGTCACCGCCAGCGCGGAGAACCTCGCCAGTGGAATCGTTACCCTCATCGCGCAACCCCCGAAAAAGAATTAGCCGCGAAAAAGAATCAGCCCCGGCAAACAACCCGGCGTCGCGCATTCGAGAAGCCACCGGCCAGACGCGATGGAGTTCCGGTATTGAAGAAGAAAATCTCACATTTCCTCTTTCGCAGTGGTCCAGCCGCCAGGATCGCATGTTAATAGTGGACAGCCAGCGCAGGTTCCATTTCGCTGCCGGCGGCGCTGCGGGGCGCGGATCGGGCGAGGCTCTATTTTCTTGTCAGGGTGAGGAGCAGGACATCGTTCTCGAGCAAGGGCAGCGTTTCCTCGAAGAGGCCGCCGGGGCCGATGGTGACCTCGCGCTGGGTATCGGGCTGGCCGGTGGAAGCGTCGCGTAATTTCTGTTCCTGCCCGCGGGTCAACTGCGGCGGCGCGCCCATCTCCAGGTAGGCCGAGTAAGCGTCGTTCTTCTGCCAGCCGATCTTCGACAGGGCGAGCTGGTATTTTCCCGGGGGCACATTCGCCAAGCTCACGCGAACCCCGCCTTTGGGTTTGGCCGGGAAAGGTTTGCGGAAGAAAACCTGGTTGGCGATTTTGCCCCCGGTCGGATGCGTCAGGTCCCACAAGAGCACCTGCGCGCCGCCCTGCGCGTCGCGGCAGACCCAGGAGGCGCCGTCCGCGTTTTGCAACTCCGTCGGGCCGAGCCGGTTGCGGAATTGAAAGGCGAAATAGGCCGGTTTCCGGATGCCCTGCACCGTAAGCAGCCCAAAGCCGCCGTGAAACGGAGTCAGGGGCGGGCCGTTCTCCTCGAAAATATCGGTGAACACCCAATAGGACATCGAAGCAATGCCGCGTTCGGTTTGCTTCAATTGCTCCAGAATGTAGGGCGCCGAAAAATAGGAGTCATGCACCGGGTCGCGCGAGGAATAGGAGGCGCTCCATTCGGTGATGTGAATCGGGAGGCCGGGCCGCGCCGCCGCATCCATCGCGGCGCGCTGCCCAAGCGCCGTCTGCGCCGGGGACCGCAAATTGGCGTTCAAGTAGAGAAGCTGGTTTCCGTATTCGTCCAGGCCGCCCGAGCCGCCGCCCAGCCCGTAAGCATGAAAGCTGATGAAATCCAGTGGGGTCTTGTTCGTGGCGCAGAATTCGATGAGCGGCTGGTTCCAACTCGTCCCGGACCCGGCCGGCCCGCCCACCGCGTAAGCCGGATTGACGCGTTTGATGGCGGCGGCGGTGTGGGCGTACAATTCAAAGTATTCCTCGCGCCGGCGGTTGGGGTCGCGCGGGCCGAAGAAGGCCGTGTAATCCGCCTCGTTCCAAATCTCGAACCGCCATTGTTTGACCTCGTCGGCGCCATAGCGCTCGGTCCAATGTCCCGCCAGCGCGGAGATCAAATCATCCCAGCGCGGGTAGGATTTGGGCGGCGTGACATTGGCTTTCCACCAAAAAACAGTTTTGTTGCCACTGGCCAGCGCGGACGGCATGAAGCCGATCTCGACAAAAGGCCGGATGCCGATGGCCAGCAGCGCGTCATAAAGCTGGTCAATGTATTGCCAGTTGTAGCGCGGCTGCCCATCCGCGGACTCGGAATAGACGCCCAGCTCGTCGTTCAGCAGGCCGTGGAAGCGGATGGATTTGAAGCCGATTTCCTCCTCGCACAGCTTCAACTGCTGTTGCCATCCGGCGCGCAAACCTTCCGCGGCCCGCCCCGCCCCGACGCATTCGCGGAAAACTTCAGAGCGCGGGCCCTTCACTTTCTGCCAGTCGGCCGCGATGGTCCGATCTGGCGTCGGCGGGTTCGTGATGGATGTTGCAGCGTCGGCGCCATGCGCCGAGGCCGCGCCGCACGGCAAGACAACCGCCACAGAAAGGAGAAGAAGCCGTTTGATGGATGAGTTCATGCCTATAGTCTGGCAAAATTTGTTCCGTCAGGCCACTGCTTTTCTCTCATCACCGGAAATGGCAGGGCGCAAGACCGAATTCCTCAAATTGGGCGAAGGGGCCTGTTTCCCGGCCAAAGCGGAACTGCGTTCCGCACTCCAAGACGCTTCGCGTTGCAGAAGCGCCACCGAGGCGCCGGCAGGTCTTGCGCATTCCCAGGCTTGTCCTCTGATGTGGTGAATATACAATGGGCGGTGTTCGCCCTATTATGAGGAAATTATCACTTTTATCTTTGGCCGCTGCCACTGGCGGCGCACTGGCGTTGTTCACCGGGTGTCTGCATGGGTCGGCCCGCGATTCGGCGGTTGCTCTCGCCGACTTGACGCTCTGGTATGACCATCCGGCCAACAATAGCAAGCCTATGGACGAAGCGCTGGCCGTTGGCAATGGCCGGATGGGCGGCTTGATCTTCGGCGCTCCGGCCAGAGAGCGGATTTCCATCAACGAGGACAGCCTTTGGACCGGAGGCGAAAATCCGTCGGGCGCCGGCACCTCAATGGGGGCCTACCAGGTTTTCGGCAACCTGTATGTCAACCTGCCGGAGCATACCAACGCCGGCGCCTATCGCCGCGACCTGGACCTCGCCACCGCCCAGGCGCATGTCAACTACCAGGCCGGCGGCGTCCAATTCCAGCGCGAGTTCTTTTGCAGCCATCCCGCCGGCGTGCTGGTGGCCCGGTTCAGCGCCGACAAACCGCACCGTTACACCGGCGCCATCGAACTGGCGGATTCGCACCGCGCAACGGCCACTGTCGTCGGCGACCGGTTGGTCGTTTCGGGCCGGCTCAACAACGGTCTCAAATATGAATGGCAGGCGCGGGTGCTGCACGAGGGCGGTTCGCTTCAGACTCACGGCGCAACCCTGGAGTTCCAAAACTGCGACAGTCTCACCCTCCTCGTGGCCGCCGGCACCGACTATGCCATGGACTACTCCAAAAACTATCGCGGCGAGGACCCGCATGGGCGGCTGACGGCGGTATTGGAGGCGGCGTCGCGCCAAAGCTATGCCGCGCTCAAGGCCGCGCAGCAGCGGGATTTCCAAAACCTCTTCAACCGCGTGTCCGTCCACTTCGGGCGATCCACTCCCGCGCAACTCGCCAAGCCAACGGACCTGCGCAAGCTCGACGCCGCGCAGACCGTGGATCCCGGCCTGGAGCAGCTTCTCTTCCAATACGGGCGCTATCTTCTGATCTCCTGCTCGCGCCCCGGCGGTCTGCCAGCCAACCTGCAAGGGCTTTGGAACGACAACAACAGCCCGCCCTGGAACTCGGATTATCACGCCAACATCAATGTCGAAATGAATTACTGGCCGGCGGAGACGGCCAACCTGGGCGAGTGCCACACGCCTTTCTTCGACCTGATGCAAAGCCAGTTGGAACCCTGGCGCAAAGCCAGCGCGGTCGCGCCCGAATTGAGGACCCCCGCCGGCGCCATGACCGCGCGCGGCTTCGCCATCCGCACCTCCCACAACATCATGGGCAGCATGAGCTATGTGTGGGACAAGACCGCCAATGCCTGGTACTGCCACCATCTCTGGGAACACTACGCCTTTGGCCGCGACCAGACCTTCCTGCGCAACACGGCTTACCCCATCATGAAGGAAGTCTGCCAGTTCTGGGAAGACCATCTCAAGGCGCTCCCCGACGGCCGGCTGGTCGTCCCGAACGCCTGGTCGCCGGAGCACGGCCCCACGGAGGACGGCGTAAGTTACGGCCAGGAAATTGTCTGGGACCTGTTCGACAACTTTGTCCAGGCCGGCGATGTCCTTGGTATTGACAAGGAGTATCGCATGAAAATCGCCATGATGCGCGACCAACTGGCCGTGCCGGGAGTGGGCAGTTGGGGACAGTTGCTCGAATGGCTGGCGGAAAAGAAAGACCCCGTGCTGGACACCCCCAACGACCACCACCGCCACACCTCCCACTTGTTCGCCGTCTTTCCCGGACACCAGATCACCCTTGCCCAAACCCCCGCCCTGGCGGCGGCGGCCAAAATCTCGCTCGACGCCCGCGGCATCGCGGACAACAGCGACGTGCGCGAATGGTCTTTTGCCTGGCGGGCCGCCCTCTACGCGCGGCTGCATGACGCCGAAGACGCGCATCACATGCTTCAGCAACTGTTTTCCGCGCGCAACAGTTGTCCCAATCTTTTTGGCCTCCACCCGCCCATGCAGATGGATGGCAATTTTGGCATCACCGCGGCCATCGCGGAGATGCTTTTGCAAAGCCAGGAGGGGGAAATCAATCTCCTGCCCGCGCTGCCTGCCGCCTGGCCGGATGGCTCGGTCAGAGGCTTGCGCGCCCGCGGCGGATTCGAGGTGGACCTGGCCTGGCAACGCGGCCAATTGACCGCCGCCACCATTCGCAGCCTGGACGGCCAGCCCTGCAAAGTGCGCTGCGGAGTCAAGACGATTGACCTGAACCTCCGCAAGGGGAAAGCAGCCAGGTTGGATGCGGCCTTGCGACAGACCGGTGCCTGAGCACACAACGTGTGCTCGAGTTTTGCCATGCCGGCGCAGTCGTGTCATGGGTCCCATAGGCCCTATAGGTCCAATAGGCCCTATAGGTCCAATAGGCCCTATTGGTCCCATACCTGAGTGCGCGGCAGCCGCAGCCTCTTGAGCCGCCAACTCCGGGGTCAGCTCCGGCGAATGCCCACTTCCTCTCCAGGATCCATCTTCAATCCCGCATCCCCGCCCCTCCATTGCCGCGTGAAGTCATACAAATAGAACAGTCCCGATACCAGGGTGAAGAGGCCGGCCCCGGCGGTGAGAAAGGGCAGCGCCCCCGCCGGACATTGGAGCAGGGTCCAAAGCACCGCCGCCATTTGCAGCACGGTGGCCAGCTTGCCGGGGAGGCGGGGCCGGGCCACGAATTTGCCCCAGGCGCAATGGATCGCCACCATTCCGCCCAGCAGGATCAACTCCCGCGTCACCACAATCGCGGCCAGCCACCAGGGGAGTTGCGCCAGCCGTTGCCGGGTGTCCAGGCTGAGGATGACCAGCGCGGAAACCAGCAGCAATTTATCCGCCAGCGGATCGAGGATGGCGCCCAGATCGCTCTTCTGGTTGTAGCGGCGGGCGATGTATCCATCCAGCCCGTCTCCCAGGGCGGCCAGCGCAAAGCAGACGATGGCCGCCAGCCGGTGCCATTCCCTTCCGCCGTTGACATAGCTGACAACCTGCGCAACAAAAAGCGGCACGAACAGCGTCCGCGCGATGGTGACTTTATTGGCCGTGGTCATGGTCATGATTCCCTCGCAGGCAACTCAACTTTACACCATATCGCGCCAAATCTAAAGTTCTGAATTCTGTGAAGAATAGACTTTACTTTCCGGCCCGAAACCGGCAGGCTGTCCGCCGACACGACCAACACCAATCCATCTTATGAACTGGCATTACCTTGAAGGCTCCGAGCAGAGAGGCCCCGTCACCGACGCCGACTTGGAGGCGCTGGTGCGCGGCGGAAAAATCGGCCCCGACACCCTGGTCTGGCGAGAGGGCATGGCCGAGTGGCTGCCTTACGGCCAGGTCAAGAGCGCTCCGTCCGCGGCGCCCCTGCGCATGGCCGGTCCAGCCACGGCCCCGCCTGGCCAGGTGCTCTGCGCCGAATGCGGACGTGCCTTCCCGCCCGAGGAAGTGATCCGCCACGGCAACCTATTCATCTGCGCCGCCTGCAAACCGGTCTTCCTCCAAAAACTCAAGGAAGGCGTGGCGGTCCAGGCGCCGCTGAATTACGCCGGTTTTTGGATTCGGTTCGCGGCTTATTTTATTGATTTCATCCTCCTGGAAGTTGTCATGGTGCCCTTGTCCATTGCCACCGGCCTCGGCGTCGGCGGCCCGGGGAATCTTGCGCAGCCCAATTTCGGCGCAATGTTTATCAGCACGCCCATCAACATGGTTCTCATGGCTTGTTATTACACACTTTTCGTGGGCAAATTTGGGGCGACCCCCGGAAAGATGGCGACCAGCCTGCGCATCGTCAACCCGGATGGCTCCCCCGTCAGCTACGGCAAGGCTTGCGGACGATGGGCGGCGCAAATTGTCAGCGGGCTGATCTGCGGCATTGGCTATCTGATGATCGCGTGGGACCCTGAAAAGCGCGGCATGCACGACCGCATGTGCAACACGCGCGTCATTCGGAAGTAATTGCGCCGATGGAATCCAGCCTGGTCCAGTGCAGCAAGTGCCAGGCGATTCTATTCCCGGAATCCTTCAACACCGGCCAATTCTCGCCCTGCCCCTCCTGCGAGGCGCCGCTAGCCGTCGAGGTTTTTCCCGCCATTCTGCAAACCCCGTCCGCCGCCGCCGCCGAACCGCTGCTGGTCGAGGGCCAATCCAGTTGCTTTTATCATCCCGCCAAAAAGGCCTCGATTGTCTGCCAGGGCTGCGGGCGGTTCCTTTGCGGCCTGTGCGATTTGGAGCTGAACGGACGCCATGTCTGCCCGGCCTGCCTGGAAGCCGGCCAAAAGAAATCCAGGTTCAAGGACCTGGAAAACACCCGTGTGCTTTGGGATCAACTCGCCCTGGCGGTGGCGCTTCTGCCCCTGATCTGCTTCTGGGGAACGATCCTGGGCGCGCCCTGTGCCCTGTACCTGGTCTTGCGTTATCGCAAGGCCCCTTGCAGCCTTACCGGGAAATCCAACCTGGCGTTTGTCGCGGCCGGGATGCTGGCCGCCCTGGAACTGGCCGGGTGGATGATTTTTATAATATATTTGATTGTCAAGTGATGACCCATTGATTGCGAGGCCCCTCATGCCCACGAAAACAAAATCTCCAACCGAGGCGGAATTGAAGGCGGTTCTCGGCTCCGCCGGCGCTTTGTGGTCTGGCATCGTCCAGTCTATCGAAGCGAAGTTCGCGCCACTCGACAGACAGTGGAAGCCATCCAAAGCCGCGTTTGGGCGCCTGTGCCTGCTTCAGCACAAGAAAAGAACGCTGCTCTATATCACGCCTGACCAGGAGAAAGTCTGGATAGCGATTGTTCTCGGGGAGCGTGCCTACGGACTTGCCATGGCCAGTTCGCTTCCCGCCGCGATCAAGAAGATGTTTTCAGAAGCCAGGCCGTATGCCGAAGGGCGGGGGATTCGTTTCCCGGTGAGTTCGTTGAGCGACATTCCAATGATTACAAAGTTGGTGGAGATTAAGAGCCAGCGAAAGCAAACCGCATGAAAAAATGCTCTTATTGCGGCAAAGAATACCCCGACACGGCAACGGTCTGCGATATTGACGCGCAGCCTCTGGTTGATGCCATCGCCCCCGATCCGACACCGCCCGAATACCAGCGCCTTCCCGGACGCGGCATGCAACTGGAGGGAAACCGCTGGCTGGCGGTCTCGCGCTCCTTATGCACGGTGTGGATGGCCCGCGACCACCTGTTGCTGGTTTCCCGCACCGGCTATACGGAGAACTACAAGCGTTTCTACTTCCGCGATATTCAGGCAATCCTCATTCGCAAGACGGCCGCCGCCTTCGCCGGCAACATCGTGCTGACTATTCTGGCGCTCGCTTTCATCCTGTGGGCGGTGGAGGTTTCAGAGGCTATCGCCAGGGGCGCATTATCGTTCCTCGGCGGCTTGTTTATCTCTCTTCTTCTGTTGAGCCTTTGGCGCGGGGCAACCTGCGTCACCCACATCAAAACCGCCGTGCAGACCGAGCAACTGGCCGCCTGGAACCGGATGCGCGCGGCGCGCAAAGGGATGGCGATGATCCGTCCCCGGCTGCTGGAGGCGCAAGGCGAGTTTCCCCTGGCCGAACTCAAAGCACGCCTCGAAGACCAAATCCTCCGTCAAACCCGGCCTTCGTCCCCGGAAACCTCCTGACGCCATGCTCCCTCTGGCCCAGCAACATTGCCTCAACCATCCGGCGCGCGAAGCCGCCGCCCAATGCCCGCAATGCCGCCATTTCTTTTGTCGCGAGTGCATCACCGAGCACGACGGCCGCATCCTTTGCGCGGTCTGTTTGCGCCAACTCTCCCAGGCGGCGGGCGCGCGCCGCCATCCGCTCCGCGTCCTCGGCCGGGCCGGTCTGGCTTTGGGCGGATTGTTGACCGCGGCGCTTTTCTTTTATTGGGTCGCCCAACTCCTGCTCTTGATTCCCGCAGCCTGGCACGATGGGACCCTCTGGAAATCGTTTTGGAGCACGGTCGAATGAAAGAGCCAAACCGCGAGCCGGGCCGGGGGGTGATCGAATTGGTGGAAGAAGCCGTCCACCTCCTGCGCGGCGCGCCGCTCCATTTCCACGCCGCCTATGCCGTCGGCACGCTGCCTTTCATCCTGGGCTTTCTCTATTTTTGGGCCGACATGAGCCGCGGCGCTTTTGCCCGCGAACATGCCGCCCTGGGCGCGGCCGGGATGGCGCTGTTTTTTTTGTGGATGAAATGCTGGCAGGCCGTCTTCGCCGCCGCCCTTCGCGCCCAAGTCACCGGCCGCGCCGCGGAGCCGTGGACCGTCCGGCGCGCCGGAAGGCTGGCCCTGACGCAACTGGCGCTGCAACCCTCCGGCCTGTTCGCCGTGCCGCTGGCGCTGGCCGCCATTCTCCCGTTCGCCTGGGTCTATGGCTTCTACCAAAACCTCACCGCCGCCGGCGGCGAGCCGGTGGATGTGGGCGGCGCGTGCAAAACCGCCGCCACCCAGGCCGGCCTGCGCACCGGCCAGTGTTTTCTGTTGCTGGGCGTTCTTTTTCTCTTTGCCTTCCTGGTCTGGATCAACACCGTTCTCGCCATGGCCATGCTTCCCGGCTTGCTGAGAATGTTGTTCGGGGTGGACACCGCCTTCACCCAGGCGGGCGCGCATAGCGTGTTCAACACCACTTATCTGGCTTGTTCCTTTGCCCTCACCTACATTTTCGTGGATCCCTTGATCAAGACCGTTTTTGTCCTCCGCTGTTTCTACGCTCAATCCGTTCGTTCCGGGGACGATTTGAAAGCGGAGCTGGCCCGCCTGCGCGCGCCATTTCCCGGCTCGCCCGCTCTTCCGGCCACGCGACCATGAAACCCCGGCACACATCTGAAAACTGGGCAGGGAGCGCGGGCGTCCTCGCCCGCCGTGCCCGGCGTCCCGCCGGGCACATCTTTCAGAGTTTCTGTATCGTACTCCTGGCCGCCCCGCTGTTCTTTTCGTGCCCGGCCACAGCCGCCGCGCCGAACGCCGCCCCCGCTGCGGCCCGTCCGCCGGCCAACGCCGTTTCTCCGGAGCAACTCAGCCAGTCCATTGATCAAGTCCTTCAAAAACGCGAGTTTGCCTGGCGCATGCCGCGCGAAGAACCGGTGGAAACAGAGGCCCCCAAAAGCTGGCTGGCCCGCGCCCTCCTGGCTTTCGTGGAGATGACCCGGGACGCCGTCAAAGCCGCCGCCCGCGGCCTATTGCAGGCGCTGCGTTGGGTGGGGCGAATGCTCCTCAAATTGTGGCCCGGCGCCCTCTCCAACCAGCCCGGTTTGTCCCGGTGGAGTTCCGGATTGCTGTATTCCCTGCAAATTGTCCTGCTCCTCCTGATTTCCTTCTTGGCCGGCGTTTTGGCGGTGCTGATTCTTCGCGCCTGCCGCCGCCGCCGCCGCCCCGATGTCCTTCTCGCCGAGCCGGTAGCCCTCCGGCCGGATTTGACCGATGAAAATGTGGCCGCCGATCAACTGCCCGAAGACGGTTGGCTGAACATGGCCCGCGAGATGATGGAGCAAGGAAACCTGCTCCTGGCCTTGCGCGCTTTTTATCTGGCCAGCCTGGCCCATCTGGCCGCGCGCGAAATGATTTCCATCGCCATCTTCAAATCCAACCGCGAATACGAAACGGAATTGCGCCGCCGCGCCCGCTCCCTGCCCGAAGTGCAAAACGCCTTCAGCCAAAACGTCGCCGCCTTTGACCGCGCCTGGTACGGCCTGCACGAGGTCACGCGGGACGCCCTGCAAGAATTTCAATCCAACCTCGCCCGCATCCGAGCATGTTGAAATCCCGCCACATTCTCGCCGCGCTCCTGGCCCTCTGCCTGGCCGGGTTCGCCCTCGGCGTCATCCGGCTTTTTCAGATGCGCTTCGACGCCGGCGACATTTATCCC
>Ga0182027_10014399_pt1 | contig 10950 bp, 10 predicted proteins | sample 712E1DmetaG_FD_121300 | JGI IMG/M metagenome (GOLD analysis project Ga0182027, IMG submission 121300) | Permafrost microbial communities from Stordalen Mire, Sweden - 712E1D metaG (Illumina Assembly) | ecosystem: Environmental > Terrestrial > Soil > Wetlands > Permafrost | place: Sweden...
CTCCACCACCACCGGCGGGCAACGGTAGTTGACGGTGAGATCGATCCGCTTCAGGCCGGGAATCGACTCAGCCAGGGCGAGGACGCGTCTGACATCGGCCAGTCTCCAGCCGTAGATCGTCTGGTCGTTAGACAAGTCGCTTCCAGGTGGCGTACAATTGCGCCCATGGCCACCCGTCCCCAACACTGGAGCGATCCAGCAGCCAAGCCCTCCGATCCGCTGTGGCGAGTCTACGCCCGCCTATCTCTCGAGGGCGACGATGACACCACCGGCGTGGATCGCCAGATTGAGGACGGGATCAAGGAAGCCAGGCGGCGGGGGGCCAAGCGGGTCCAGATCTACACCGACGACGGCATCAGCGCCTACAAGCGAGGCGTAGTTCGGCCGGCTTTCGAGGCGCTGATGGCCGACATCGCGGCTCAGAGGCCGCCAGTGGGCCCGTTGATCGCCTGGAAGGCAGAGCGCCTCGCCCGGCAGCCGCGCGACGCAGAGCGGCTCCTGGACGCCCTGGGCGCCGATGACGACCCACCGCACGCCGTGGCCTACACGATCGCCGACGGGGTGGACACCTCCACAGAAGCGGGGCTGTTTGTCTTCCGCCAGCTCGTCCAGTTTGGCCGATGGGAAAGTCGAGCCATCGCTCAACGTGTGGCCCGGGCCCACAAGGCCACGATCGAGGCGGGCGGCTTCACGGGCTCACCTCCCGCTTTCGGCCACAGAGACGGCACGAAGTGGCGTGAGGTCGAGCCAGCAGAGGCGGTGGCAATCCAGGACGCGGCCATCCGTGTCATCGCTGGCGAAGGCGTGCGCAGCATCACCCGCGACTGGGCGGCTAAGGGCATCGTCACCCGGGAGGGCCAAGCGCGCGACGGTAGCCCAAGCAAAGGCTGGCAGCATCGGGCCTTCATCAAGATGATCACGGCGCCGCGGATCGCCGGCCTTCGTCTGGTGCGCGGCGTAGAGACGAGTGGAGTGGGGGAGGATGGCCGACCGCTAATCGCGCCGATCCTGGACGAAGCGACGTGGCGCGAGGTGCGACGCATCCTGCTGGATCCGGCCCGGCGCCCACTCCACCCGGGCGGCGAGCCGCGGCATTTGCTCACAAACTTGATGCGGTGCTCGCGCTGTCGCGGGCCCCTGCGAGCCAAGGGCATGAGTGGCAAGAAGTCTGTGCCCGGCTACTGGACCTACTCCTGTTTGAAGGACGCCTACCATTCGACGGCGTGCGGTGGTATCCACATCCACGGCGACAAGACCGACGCTCACATCGAGGGGCTCACCCTGGCGGCTCTGGCCGATCCGGGGATCAAAGCCGCTCTGGCCGCGGGCCTGAACGCCGTCGACTCAGGCCAAGTCGACGCTGATGAGTTGGAGCTGCGGCGCGAACTCGATGCCCTGACCGAGCGGATTATCGAAGTGGAGGCCGCATGGATGGCCGGCGCCGCGGTGCTCGAGGAGCGCTTCGCTATCTCGCCCGAGGGATATCGGCGGTGGAGAGGGGAGGCAAATGCCCGGCGGGACGAGTTGGAGGGGCAGATCAGCCGGAGTGCCCGAGCCAAGATCGTAGTGGCCGCGGTGGCGGATCCGGCAGTGTTCTGGGCTCAGGCGGCCTTATCCGACCGCAGGGAGCTAATCAAACTCATCTTCCCATCGATCGTGGTCGTCCCGGCACGGTCGCTTGTGTCGTTACCGCGGTATTGGGACCCCGATCGCATCTTGATCACGCCCATCGGCGCCTGACCCCTCAAGAGTATCTCGGCGGCCGCCTGCGCCTCTGCTGGCGTCAAGGTGGGCGGCAAGCCGTGTCTTGCCCTCAAAGCCTGCCACAGGGCCGCGTAGGACCCTACAGGGGCCTGCATTGCGAGAGTTGTCGCGCGATTCCCAGCCGACGCAGGGGCATCCGGAGAGCTGACGCTCTCCGGCTCGCTCGGCCCCTCGTGGCTGGTCGCGCTCATTAGGCGGCCGAATCTCGCTGGATCGGGTCAAGGTAGAAGATCTCAGGATGCAGGACCCTATTGTCGAGGTAGCTGATGAAGATACCGAGACTGCAATAGACGCTGTTGTAATAAACGTTCTTCCAAGCACGATACGCTTCGAGCACTGTCGGATCGCCCATATCTTGGATCACGCCGAAGCGCCCGAGTAGGTCGCGATTGCGAGCGAACGCTATGGCGTAGGCGACTTCCGAGGTGAAGCGACTGACATCATCGTTGGACATGAACTTGTTGGCGATGTTCATTAACACAACGACTTCGTCGTGTGTCATTGTGGGTACCTTCTGGGCCTCACCCCAGGTGTAGCCGCTTAGGAACTCCATCATCCGCTCGACATGAACGCGACTAATCACGATCTCCTTCATCGAATGACTCCTTCAACTCTATGTCGGTCATTTGTTGACTGACTGGATTCAATTTTAAGGCGACGCGGGTCCACGCGCAAACGCGATTTGGCCATATTGTCGCTTCCAGGCACCACAAATGGCCCTATGGTATTTACAGATAGCGGGCCTAGGCATTAACATACTCGGCCATCTGAAGTAGGACTAAGATATCGACTTGGTCTTGCGAACACTCTGATCGCGGGTGGAGTCTCGACTTTGCCGCGTCCAGAGCACGCTTGTCCGGTTGCGCGTAGCAGAAGCAATGACATTGCTTGAGGAGTTAGTGGGTCATATGGTTTGCTCGCTAAACCGCCGTAGGTTTGATGAAGACCGCCTCGGCTGGCTCTTGCTAGGCAATGGGCGTGGCGACTCCGTAAGTCGTGTTGACCGTGACGTCGCACTCGCGCAACGCAACCAGCATTGGTTCGCCCTGCGCGGGAGGGAGGCGTTGATGTCGTCCTGGGAGATCGGGACGTGGATCTCTGATTCCGGGGCCGTTGATCGGAAAACCGTCCCGCAGGAGATTCGACCTGGGTCGTTGAGATCGAATTAGGGTCTCTGCTACTGAACGAGCTCGACATCTGATGCTGGCAGCTCGGTTTGGTGTCGGACAACCACCAGCAATACTCGATGCGGTGCCGATCACGCGCCCTGCTGTTGCTAATTAGTCTAGGCAGACTGCTTTCACCAATGAGATGGTGCTCGGAACTGCGCTGGCTCTGGCCGTGTTTCGCGGCTTCATGGCGCTTTGTGTTCTATTGGACGCTTCTGTTAGGGTTCTAAGCATCGCCAACTGAGAGTCTGTTCAGCTTTGAGATCAACGGCAATCAGGAGGGAACCATGAAGGTCCGCACCGCTTCGCTTAGTGAGCTGGAGAAGCCGAAGGAAGCCAAACTCAGCCCGCGTCAGATTGCCAATCAGGCGCGCGAGGCCGAATTCAAAACCGTCTTTGCGAAAGCCGAGAAGAGCCCGACCGGCATTTGGGCGATTGAGCCAGAAGGGGAGGAGAAGCCGCAGACCCTGCGGGTGGCCCTTACTAAGGCGATCGCCTCCAGCGGTTGGCAGGGTCACATGCGCCAGAAGGGAAATACCTTCTATCTCTCGATGAGCGAGCTGCCGAGGACCCGGGGTAGGGCGTAGGGCCGAGGATCAGGTGAGTTCTATCTCCGCTATTTCGGGCGCGTCACACATACCGAGACAACGGCGATTGAGCCGCCTCTAGGGTTCCGTGGATCCTCCAAGAAAGCTAGGGCGTTCACAGGGTTGAGACGGTCTGCCCCGGCCTACCTGTTGCTGCCCCAAAGCTCTTGTCGGCCAGGCGCAGGGCCACTTTCTGCCGGCCTTTGCCCTGGCCGGCTTGGGCTCGCACCACATAGCTGGCTTCGACTAGACGAACCAAGAGACGTCGACCCCTGCGCAGTCCAATGCTCTTGCTTCGAGACCACTCGTCGGTGAGTTCGCGGATGCTCGGCCCGGCGGCCACGGAAACGGTCGGCGTGTGGGAATGGCCAAAGGCCGCGCGCTCGGTGACTTCAAACCGCGACCTGAGATGGGCCAGCAGCTCTGCCTCCTGGTAGAACAGCTCAGGGGCGTCCGGCCACGAGGAAGGGAGGCCGGTTCCTGGCGCGACCGGCCCCGGGGCACTCCTCGGAGAATTGGGCGCATCACGCATCGTGACTTCTCTCCTGACCGCCCTCGCCGTCTCGGTCCGCACCCCAGTCCGACGCCTCACCTTCCAGCTCGAGGTCGTCCTCCCCCTCGGTTGCGGCCACTCGGCTGATGACCTCCTGGGCGTTGGCCCACGAGCTGGTCAGGGTCCGGCTTCCGTCCGTGGAGACTTCCAGGACGCCCTGCATCGCAAGCTTCGTCAGTACCTCGACCAACCGCTGCCGTCGTACTCCGAGACCGTGGGCGCGCATCCGTTCGGCCAGACCGTCCAGCGAAACCCGGTCGCCAGGGCGGTATAGAGCGAAGATCAAGCGCGCTGCCGCCTCCAGTGTCAGCGGGGCAATTTGAGCCTGACTGGGGATGGCCGGGCGGTCGCCGTTGCCCGGATCACTGTCCTCGGAATCAGCCTTCTCGTCCGGAACGGCCAGCTCCCGATCCGATCTGGGTTGGCCTTCTTGCATCGGCGCCTGGCGATCTTCTGGGTTGTCATCCCGACCGACTTCCGCGGCGACTCCGGCACCCGCTCCACCGATCACCCGGAGTTCGGTCGGCTGGCCGGGGTGAAGGACGATCTCGATCCGACCGATCGGCCCTCGAAGAACTAGGCCACGCTCGCCGAGAAGCTGCGCGCCGGGCGTGAGCTTCGCCTGCCGCGCCGCCCTACCAACGAAGCGAGACAGTGCCGAAGACAGGTCGTCTTGGTCCGGGGCTGTGTCAAGGAAGAGGCCCTGGAATGGCGTCGCCTGGGCCGCGGGCGACACCATCATCGCCCGACCTCGGGGCACCGTCCCGTCCGGGGCTTTGAGCATCGCCAGGTCCCCGACCGGGTCTCGGTCACTCGGATTGAGCGTCCGCTGATTGTTGAAGACGAGCTGCCACACCAGCGGCGTCGCGGCATACGCCATTGCGATGCGAGTCGCCGCGTTGGCCATGATGTCGTCAGGGAAGGTGGTCGTCCCATCCGCGCCCTTCTTGGGCTCCTGTGCGATCAACCAGACGCGGATGCCGAACTTGCGGCCGAGGCGCATCAGCCGGCCCACGACCCGGACGAGCTGCTTCGCCTCATCGCTGCCGTCCATGGCTTGCTTCCATTCGTCGGCGACCAGGATCAAGTGCGGAAGGGCCAGGTCAGGCGCTCCGATCCTTCGCACCCACTGGTTCCAGGTCGCGAGGTCCCGAGGCCGGTTGGCGGTGTCGAAGGTCGAACCGTTGGGGCGCACTACCCGAAGATCGGCCTCCATCAGCCTGCCGCGCAGATTCATCTCCGCCTCGACTCGCTGGGCCAGGTCGAGAGTTTCGAGGACCGTGCCCGCAGACGGCGCGATCGCGTGAGGAAGACGCTCGTACAGAGGCAGTTCGACGCGCGACATGTCCGCGAGGGCCAGGCGCACAGTGGATGGGTTCTTGGCCGCGAGCTGCGCGAGGAGCGAACCGACCAAGATGGACTTACCGCCGTAGGTCGAGCCGCCAATGATCGCGTGGGGCCAGGCCTCGGCGTCCGAAATGACTGGGGAGCCGCCATTCGAAACGCCGAGGACCAGCCGGAGGTCGTCCCTGTAGTCGGGAAGGAGCGACTCGACAACAGAGACGAAGGGAGCAAGCGAAGGGATAGGCTCCACAGGAGCCAGGAGATCAACTTGATAGCGGCCATCGGGGAGCACGGCCACGCGCACTTCTCGGCCGCGCTGCCGGCCCCAGGCCACCATCAAGTCCCGGAATGCCTTGTCGATTTCGGAGGGGCTCTTGCCGTCCCAGACCGTGCCGTCCTGATCGCCGGCGCAATAGAGCTGGCGCGCGACCTTTCGCCGTCCGTACTCAGGCGACTCGGTGAGCACGGTTGGTTTGCCGATCCGAGAAACCCGAGGCGGCTGAGGCAGCATCGGCTCGGGGGCTGGTCCCCGGACGCGGGCGTGAGCTCTGGCGCTCATGGCCTGCCTCTCCCGAAGGGGGAGGAGAAGAATGGGTCGGAAGGATCGTCGGCAGGTTCGCCCTCGTCGAGCCCGGGCGGCTCAGGATCGCGCGCTGCTCCGTGCGCCAGAGTGATTGCCAGGCCAGGAATGCGACCCAGCACGGGATCGTCGGAGATGCGCTCGTCATCGACGATCAGCCAATCGTCGAGCTGCCCCGCGGTCATTCCAGGCAGCTCCGAAGCCAGGGACTCGATCCAGTTCCTCCGATCATGGAGGCGCTTCCATAGCTCGTTGGACACGGCGGCTCCCTCGAAGCCGAAGATGACCGCGTGGAAGCTGTCTGGGATGGTGACAGCAGCTCTGATGACGCAGGCCGCCGTCTGGGCCTTCGGGTAGCGCGGCACAGGGACGAAGCTCACCGTCTCGGCACCGGTTCTCGGATCGCGCTTGACTACGCGTTCAGGAGGCGGCGGAGACTTTGTGATGGCTCGGACATCTGTCTCGAGTCCGTGGGAAATGACATCGGTCAGCGCGACCCTCGCGACCCCGTTGGCGAAGCGGCAGAGCTCCTCATCGTCCGGCTCGCCCCGGCGTGGCTTAAGGAGCCCAACAGGACTCTCGCGTCGCTCGGCGGTCTCGTCGCTGAACAAGGTCCGCCAGGTCGCCGCCTTCGCGCGGTAGTACCGGATAGGCCGAGGAGCACTGTCTGACGCAGCCCACCTGGCACCGAGCCAACCGACGAAGGCAGCGATTGGGCCGCGCCCTCCAGGCGAGGCTTGGCTAGAACCGGCCGCCGTGACGAGGGCTCGAACAGCGATCCCGATGATGAACACAACGAAGATCAGCAGAGTGAAGAGGAGAACGGGCCCCAAGAAGGAGGGGATGGGTTCTGGAAGCATGCCCACCAGTCCCGCGAGAATGGCATAGGTGACTGCGACACCGATCAAGCGGTCGGCACTGGTTGAGGCAGCCATGTGAGTAGGTCTCCACGCTGGTGAAGCGCGCGGGTGCGCCTCACGACGCACAGACCCTCGGCGGGGGCCGCGATTTGTCAAGTCTCATCTGGTCGAAAGACCATCGAGTCTGCCCTAGTCGCCTAGTGAGGGTGCTGGCGTCGAAGAGCAAGCGAATCGAGGTCGATGCTCGCCTTCGGCCCGCTTGTGAAATGGCGCCCTTCCGGAAGACCGCCAGGACCAGTTCTGTTCCACACCAACAAACCAGCATGTGGCTGATGGATGACGCTTGGGGCGCCAACCTCATCATTCACACAGGAAGGCATGGGAAGTTCGAGCTGACGACTCACTTGCGGCGTGCGTCGAGAGCCGACAAGTGTCGATATGTCGATGAGACAGGTCGTCAACAAGAACATCCAAGAGCGCCCCGGGCACGCAACAATGATCCGCCCGATCAATTGGGGTTCCGAGATTATTGAAGACCAGCCAGAGACATGAAGGCGTCTCTGGCTGGTCTAGTGGCGCTCGGAGCATCTGGAGCCTCGAGGTCCTGCAATTCGCAGCGTAGGCGGACGGTCGCGCCGACCTTCACCTGCCCGCTTCGCGGTACTCTCTAAACTCCCTTGCCAACTGCTCGCCGTCCAGCCAGCGCGGAGCGCTGGGGTTGAAGATGGCGAGGATCTCCCGGCATTTGTCATCGATCTCTGCCGCGTCGGCTGGGTCCGGAACCCGGGCGACCTGATCGATGAGAACCTCCGTTTCGCTCTCCACGACGAGACGAAGCAGCCAACCTCCGTCGCACCTGCATACGGTCACCTTCACCCCCGGCTGACCCTGCGTGCTCAGCCACACGCCGCGAACGATGGCATCAGGATACCCGGGCATCTGTACGCGATCCCCGTCTGGGCATTCGCCAGTCGGCGAGGGAGCATCCGCAGGCTCTGCCCAGGACCGCCAGTGCTCCGTATCTATCACGGGCGGACAATCTGGGTACCCTCGACTGGTTAGGCGAACCCGGTCGCGCTCCCACTCCTGGAATCCTCGATCCGAGATCACAATCTCGAACTGCTCCTGCCGGCCTGTCCATGGGTTCTTCGTAGTCACCCACCGCTTCGGTGTGGCTTGACGACTCTGACTTGCAGCAGGTCCGCCGAGATTGGGGCGGACGCTGGCTCTTGTGTGGATCCTCGATTGGCGTGAACTTCTTGACCTGGACTGTGTGTTCTTCATCGGTGGCGCCCTTTCCTCTATGCGTGTCTTCATGAGTCTCAACTCATCTAACTTGGCTGACACATTTGTATGTCAACTCAACCATGATCCACCAATGTATGTGTGGGCGCAATGGCTTGCCACTCATTACTGGTGTATGCGCGCACTTCATTCAAGCATGTGATCTAACCTATAGTGTTCGGACATCAGCGACGCGCCAATACTCATATGCGTATCAGAACCGGAGCCGGATCCAGATGCCTCGTCGACAGAACCACGATTGACCGCCGGTTGAGTATCCCAGCGTTCATTGGGAGGGTCAGCAACCAACGCGAGCTAATGTGATGCGCTTTCGCTGGGCGGGCGGATTCATGCTTCTGGTTCGTCGCCGAAGATCTCTGGGTCGCCAGTAACCATCGCTACCAAAGTGGCCGACTATGGAAGGCTTGACGTCGCATCGGACGCCACGGCCGCCTGCGTACCTCGCGGCGACGCACTGACTCGACCTGGAGGTAGCGGCATCGTGCCCGACATCACGACACCCGGGGCCGTACGACCGAGGCCCCCTTTGTGGCCCATGGCCGACGAGTCGTCCTGGGATCAGCATCCAATTCGTGAACGAACTGGTTCCAGCCTCTCGTGCTGCCTCCGCGCCGATTTCGATCGACGCCGCCCGACTCGCGCTGGAGAACGCTTCCGATGTCAGGGCCGTGGCATCGCTGGTGGACCGGCTTGAGGTGATCCGCGTCGCCGCCCGCAAGGCGAAGACATCCCACGAAGCGCAGAACGACTGGGCGACCCTCAAGCTCGAAGCGGAGCGAAAAGCCGGGCGGATGCTCGGCGAGCTGCGGATGAAGGGCAGCCTTCGAGCCGGCCGACCAAATGCTGACAGCCCGTCAGCATTGGCGGACCTGGGCATCGAGCAACAGCAGTCGTCGCGATGGCAGCGGCTGGCGGCCGTGCCCGAGGAGCGTTTCGGTCGCTGGATCCAGGAGGTCCGGGAGTCTGGCAGCGAGGTCACTGAGGCGGGACTGTTCGCGCTCGCCTCCCGTATCGCGTCGAACGGCGGCCACGGGTCGCTCGCATTCACGCCAGCGCCGGCTCCGGACGGTGCCGTGCCGAGGAACGTCCTATTCGAAGGGGACTGCCTCGAAGTGCTGCGCTCTCTGCCGGACGATTGCGTCGATGCGCTCGTGACCGACCCGCCCGCCGCGATCTCCATGATGGGGGCGGAGTGGGACAGCGATCGGGGCGGCCGCGATGCGTGGGTCGCCTGGATGACCGACGTCGCACGTGAGTGCTACCGCGTCCTGAAGCCGGGCGCGCACGGCCTCGTCTGGGCGCTGCCTCGGACCAGCCATTGGACCGCCTGGGCTCTCGAGAACGCCGGCTTTGAGGTCCGCGACAGCGTCCTCCACATTTTCGCCCAGGGGATGCCGAAATCACTTGACGTGTCAAAGGAGCTCGATCGGCGAGCCGGTGCGGAACGCGAGATTGTCGGTGTCAATCCGAACTGCCGACCCAACTGCACCCAGAACAACACTCTCTACAAGAGCGGCTTCGTTGGCAAGGTCGCCCACCTCACCTCCCCCGCCACCGATGCCGCACGAGCATGGGAGGGCTACGGGACTGCCCTGAAGCCTGCCCACGAGGTCTGGTGGCTGGTACGGAAAGCCCCAGAAGGGGCGGTTGCCCTCAACGTCCTGCGCTGGGGCACCGGCGGTCTGGACATCGACGGCGCGCGCGTCGCCTGCGCTGACGACGACATGCCTAAAGCTGGCCATCGCACCGCCAACTTCGGCGACCGGCGTGCCAAAAGACGATCCGGAGGCAACGGTTCGGGCGCCTGGGAAGCCGACCAGCTCGGTCGTTACCCGGCAAACGTAGTCCTGTCGGACCCCGTGTTCGACGGTGGCTACCCTAACGAGGTTGTGGATGGCGGCCAGAGCAATGCCGCTGGCAATCGCTTGGCGTCGCGCTTCTTCATCATCCCGAAGGCCAGCGAACGCGACCGGAACTCCGGAGTTCCGGGATCCTCGCCGGTCGAGAACGATCACATCGCAGTCAAGCCCATCGAGCTCATGCGCCACCTGGTCCGACTGGTGGCGCCGAAGGGCGGACTCGTCCTTGATCCCTTCGCCGGGTCCGGGTCGACAGGCGTTGCCGCCGTTCTGGAGGGCGCGGATTACCTGCTGATCGAGCAGGATGAGGGTCACGCCGAGATCGCCCGCGCGCGTCTCGGCTTGTAATCGAGCGGCAGCCGTCCTTCGGGTGGCGCTGCATCCCGCTGGTTTCCCCAAGCTCGCTCGATCGCCGGAGAACTGATATCACCGTCTTAAGAGGGATGGTGATGGTTATCTAGATGCTTACGAGTATCACCATCACCATCACCGCCTGGGATTGTTATGTCTCTTTGTAGGCGGGCGGCGAAAGTTGTCAAGCATTCCCATCAAGAACGACTTCAACACAGAGGAGTGCCCGTGACGTCGGGCGGTGCCTGGTCGCTCAAGAACTTGAGACATCCGTCAACCCTGATCAGATTCTTGGATAGCCCTTGACGATTCCACCTCGCTGCCTATAACCCGCGCAGCGCCCGACCGACTGTTGGGCCAGTGCGAATAGGAGCAGCGAAATGATTCTCTCGACCCTTTGCGGGAACGCCATTGTGCGGACGCCCCTGCCTGACGGCATGACCCCAAGCGAAGCTTCAACCCTGGCTGTGGCGGCGTTGAACGCGGGTGCCGCCCAGCTCGCCAAGGGCGCAGTCCTTCGCGACCCCTCGGCCTACGGAGGCGAAATCGTCGCCCGGGGTATCTCGAGGTGGAAGCAC
>Ga0182027_10014401_pt1 | contig 10950 bp, 10 predicted proteins | sample 712E1DmetaG_FD_121300 | JGI IMG/M metagenome (GOLD analysis project Ga0182027, IMG submission 121300) | Permafrost microbial communities from Stordalen Mire, Sweden - 712E1D metaG (Illumina Assembly) | ecosystem: Environmental > Terrestrial > Soil > Wetlands > Permafrost | place: Sweden...
ATTGAATCCATCATAGTATTAGGTATATATTAGCAAATTCAATTAATTTAAGTGATAAAATAAAGTTATGTACGGCATATCAATAAAAAAAGGGGTTAAAACATTTCGAAACGATATTTATTTTGACAAGAAGAAAAGGAAAAGAATAAAAACAAATTTACTAAAAATACAAAAGAACATTCTTCAAGGACCGGACTTCTCTGAAAAGCCGGTACTTAGTAAAGACTTCGAAGAAAGAGAATTTAAAACGTCCATGCTTAACCTAAGCGTTCAAGGACTAGGTTTCATTAAAGACGCTGAGGAATTTGAGAAAGATAAAAAGTTCACGAATTGTAAATTTGAACTTTATAGAAAATCTCAATCATATGTGTTTAAAACAACATTTTTTAAACCTTTAAAAAACGAAAACAATACTTCATATTTAGTTTTCGAAAACGGTCTCCCGGAAAGCTTAAGGAAGAAAGGATATATTCAAAAAACTAGTTTAGTTGAACTTAAGGGATTTGAAATTATCGATAACGGCTCATTTAGACAAAAGCTTATTAATTTCAATGAGTTAGAACTAACCTTCAAGGGGAAAAAGGACAAGTATAAGTTTTTACTTAAGCTAATAGATAAGGAAAAGTGGTCGTATTGGGTAACCCTTAAATAAAAACAACCCTCCTTTGGTTGCCCCCGCAGGAGAGTCGTTAAATAAATAATTGCATATCTGTGGCTAGGATGTCAAATTAGCTAAGTTATGGAACTCTTACTTAAGATGGGGTAGGATCTATTTAAATCAATGACCTGCTTTCATTAAAGTCACCGTATCTTCTTCTCTAGTTCTTTCGTGGATAATCATTTCATCGAGATACTTCTCATATTCTAGAGCGAATTGTTTAATGGTGTGAATATTTGACTCTTTCCAACTCTGGATCTCTTCTTTCTTCTTTTTAAAGCCTTCTGACAAGCCATATTCTCCGCTTACAACTCCAGTACTAGACAATATAATAAACAGCATGTTCTTAGTATCTTTATCTAGAGGAAACTGTTCAATAAATGCTTGAATAGTTTTATAAAGAAATACCTGTCCTTTATAGGCTGACAGTATGCTTAATATATTACTTGCTTTTTTGGGATTATTCTCCTTAATAATGTCCAAAAGGGTTTCTTCTAGGTCATCGCTGAATTTTGGAAAAATAGCCTCGAAGAAATTCGCTGTTCTTAACTTCTCAACTTCATCTTCAGTATCGAACCAACTTAATAACATAGGAACAATCACTTTCGAATGTTTGCTTAATGTCTGATCGAGTTCATGAAGACTAAATGGTAATACTTCATACCTTGGGATATCTTTCGCTAATTTCTTTGCTTGTAGTCTTTTATAAAAGTAAGAAATTATTTCCTCTGGATACTTATCGGCAAATACAGATAAAATATCTTCCGTTTGATAATCAACATCGGGAGCACATACTAAATTGTCCAATACCAGAATTGCCTCATCTTTGCTGAGAGTATTCAATAAATCTTTGTCTCTAAACCAAATTGTGCTTATCCATGAAGTATTTTTAATCTTAGTAAGGGTTTTTATACACTCTAAAAAAAGTGGCTTTAATGCAGGATCTATTTTAATATGTTCCGCTGTTCCTCGAATAATATTGTTTATCGCCAGAATGTTTCCCTCGCTAATTGCTTTTCTGGCAATTTTTAAAAACAATGTCTTATCATATGTCTTTAAGCCAGCAAGAATTACTGCGCAAGCTGTTATATGCTTATTTCGATCAACCCAATTAGTAATCAGTGTGCTGGCTAAATCACTTTTCGAACTTTCATAGATACCAGGAACTATATGAATCAAAAATCTCTCAAATAGACTTTCGTTCTCGACAACAAATTTATTGGCAATCTCCGGTTTTTCTTTTCCTAGTTTTGTAAGAAATTCGAAGAAGTACTGAAATTTACTTGGATCAACATCTTCGTAATAATCTACAACGTTCTTTATTTTATCTAACCATTCTTGGTAATTGTCTAAAGAGATTTGATCAACATACGCTTGAACCTTTTTCTGTCTTTCTTCCTGTCCAGCTCTCCAATCTCCGTCTTTATTTAACTTGTAGTCATACCCTACAAATACTCTAAATAAATTGTATTCTGTATCCGTCGCAATTTTTTGTTCTAATTCTTTTAACGATTCACTCTTATTATCCCCATTTCTTCTAATAAGTCTATTTACTTGCTCTTCAATTTCTTGGGTAAGTAAATCCGAATTTGATCCAATTGCTTGTATATAATATTTCAATATCTCTTCTGTATTTTTTAAAACTAACGATTCTAATTCTTTACTATAGTTACCTTGTGAAGGAGGATACATTGCCTGAGCCAAAGTTTTTATTGCCTCTAGCTTTAGCTTCTCTTCAGGTAGTAGAGAGATCAAGTTAATGGTTAATTTTATTGCTCTGCTTCGTATATCTTCTAATGCTGGTGTTGCGCTCAAGCCACCAAAAGACCACGTAAGCGTTCTGTAATCAGCCATTGATGAACCATGAAAGCTAGGATCTAGGAGATCTTTTATAATCTCCAAAACTACTTTAGAATTGTTAACCAAATGTTTATCACTTAACTTTTCCAATTCCTGCAAGATAGTAACTTGTTGAAGGTATCCTATTTTTTTTAACGCGTATATGTCGTATTCCGTAAGGTGCTTGATAAGCTCTTCAATTTTTTTAGCAGGTATTAAATGACTTTTCTTAGATAAAATAAACAAATATTTTAGTACAGCCTTTGTTTCTAGATAGCGAATATCATCTAGAATATCAACAACTTTTAGAAGCACATCTCTATAACTTTTTCCATAATAATTACCATATCTGGTTCTATATTTCTTTGTTGGAATTATCTTTTCAGGATCTATAACAGAAGCGGCAATCTTTAGAATTGTGCGAGAGTCTCTAAAATCAAATCCCTCAAGAATTTCTAGATTATCTACCAGATCATCATTAGACTTAGGTTTGCCAAATAAATAAAGCATACTGTTAAATTGGTGTTGGAAATATTTATCAACCTTTGGGTGCTTAATAATAGCCAAATGCTTACTGATAAGCTTTAAGTCATCTTTATCTTTAAAGATTTTGGGTAGAGTATTAAGATCGAGTGATTCTACTAAATCAAACAAACATTCAATTCCTATCTGTTCATTTTCTACAAGATAAAGTCTAGAGGTTTTATTTAATATCCCTTGGGAGTCAAGTTTTTCGATTATGACCTCCACTTCCTTAGTAGATATTGAAAGTAGTTTGTTAAACAATTCCGGTAGCTTATCCTTTTCTACTCTTTGCAATAGATATAAAAGCCCAACGCATTTTCTTACGTTACCATGAAAGTCAGCAACAATCTTGGATAATGAATCATTTAATTCGTTATAATTATCTTTCTTTGCAATCTTTTGCCAAAGCTCATTTGCTTTAGCGCTGTTTGATTTATTAAATTCACTACCAGTAAGATCTAACGTTCTACCTTTTTGATCTTTACCTAATTCTAGCGCAGCAATCTTTTGTTTATCTAAAAAATAAGAATAAACAGTTTTTGTTTTAGTATCAACTACAAATAAAATAGTGGGGATATTTGTTTCTACTAGATAATCTAAAATTTCTCTACTACAAAAATACTTGGTATTTTTAAGCTTCTCAGTGCCCTTCAGTTGATAATGTAAATATTTATTTAAGTAAACACCAGCGGGAACTCTTAGCCTTATTTGACCATCTATGTCAGGGTATCTATCTTTAACACCCCAGTCACTGAATAAGAAGTAACTAGGATCATAAGAATTGCTTAAAAGAGACGCACTTTCTTCTTCGATAGTGTCTTGTTTTTGAAACTTACGCATAGATTTAGCTAAATTATTTTTACATTCATGATTGAAATTGGATATCTAATTTCTCTGAATATCTAAGCATTTTTTATCGTTATATTTTCAACAATTCACTCTTATATCCCAGAAATATTTTTTTAATTTCTTCTTTTTCCAAATTCGGGATAATTCTGTAGCCGCCAATAAAATTCAGTTTTGTTAGCAAAGTTCTTACTCTGTCCTGTTTATGTTCGCCAAAGATATCTTTATTTTCAATAACAAATTCAAGCAGAGCATGAACAAATTTAGTATTCCTGCCCTGCGGACCTGCAAGCAATCTCGTATAATCTAGTTGGCTAAATGCCTCCTCGGTTAATTGATAAGGATTTTCTTTTTCAGAATCATGAGTTAGGTATGCTACCCACCATAGAAGAGATATGTTATTTCTAAACAGTATATCGGGATGTATTCTTTCTATGAACCAATGGCTAAGTATATAGCTTTCTCTTTTTTCTTCTGGAACCTTTTCTATCGGTTCTCTTTTCCTCATATAATTCCAATAAATAACATGAGTAAGATATGTCCATATCCTTGGGTCAGTTGCTTGCACCGGAGACATTTTATAACCTTCGAAAATAATCTTTGAATTTTCAAAATTATGAAAATTATTTCCCTCCGGAAGAATAAGCTCAGGGCAATCTGTTTTAACCAAGGGGTTTCGAAGAATTTGACTTTCATCATAGTGAAACTTCTCAAGAGCATATTTCCCTGATTCACTAGGTAATTTGCGTTTTAAATAAGCTATATATGCTGTCGTAAAAAGTTGAATGCTTTCCATATTTATTCTCCTTCTATCCTTTCAACAAATCCACCGATACTGTCAAGGGATCTTTGCAAAGGAGATCCTAATAACAATTGAGCCATCCTTGGAATATCTTCAGTATTGCTTATGCTCAAATTCGCTTCAGTAAATTGTTTTTGATTTTTAAATCTCCAGTTCAAATTCTCGTACCAAGATTTTTCTTCATGCTCGTCCGGGTTGTCTTTCATGTTATATAAAATATGAAGTAAAGCGGGAAAAACAATTGACGAGTGAAAAATAGGATATACATCTTTATATCCGTGTGCTTTGCAATAATTATACTTATCAAAATCAGTTTTTGATAATCTTAGTATCACTTTCTCATCATCTGACAGATCAACATACATGGGACCTTTTTCTTCATCAGAAGCTTCTATTACCATAAATGAACTAACAGTCATAAGAGCATAAGCTTTAGCGGCAATAAAAAAAGTATCTCCTCCGTATGCAAGCACGTCGCCTTTACTGATAAAAAACGTTGAATTGCCATAATCCGGATTGGAACCGATGATTTCGTAGTCAGGTATTTCTTCCTCCGCGGTTATAAAGAACTGCACATCAACCCTGTCTCTTAATTCGCCTGCGGAAAGAATGATAACTTGATCTTCATTGTATGATTTGAAGGTGTTCCTGAAGTCAGTTTTATTACAAATTATTTCAGTAGTATAAACCGCCTGCTTTTTATCAATTTTTTCGTGTAAGGTTTTGTTTGAATGATTATGCTTAAGAGTAATTTTAATTTCCTCCCTGCCTAAATCAACGTGAGCTTCAACATCATACCCTCCTTCTACATCATCTCTTTTGCCAAGAACTGGATTAGGTAATGATAAATTTTTAATCTTCATATTGCAGTTAAGTTTAAAGAATACCTTTCGTCAGAATTAAAAGTTGCTGTGATTCTCAGCAAACCGTCAGCTAAAATTTTTACCCCTTTTATGACATTCCCAGATGCTTTGTATGCACGGCCAGACTCGTCGACGGCTTTGATTATGCTTATTGGAGCAACCGAATCTTCCGTTCCTGCGTTAACTACAATATCCGCATCAAGATTAGGCGTATTCTTAATAATAATCTTATGAATTAATTTACCGTCAGCCCCTTTAGTTGCATAAGTTCTATAAAAATTAATAATTTTAGGTACAACAACTTTAATACTGCCGTTTTCATCTTCGGTCCCTCCGCCGTCCGAACCACCTTTACCAGGGGTACTGATTACCGTTAACGGACCGCCGGGAGCACCTGGCTTAATATCTCCCGTATTGTTAATAACCTCCATTTTTTGCTTAGTGGCTTCAATTTTTTCTTCCTCCGAAATTATTGACATTTCATAACCTGTCTCTTCTGCCGATATTTCTTCGGATGCGCGTTCACCGTATACACTTTTCCCGTTTTCTTCATCGTCCACGGGTAACGAAAGAAATTCTTCTAAGCCTCCTATTGTTGATACGTTTCCCTCCTGAGCTTTATTTATCTCATTAACGGAGTTTCTGATAAATTTTCTCAATTCTGCATCTGCAATTTTTGCGTCATGATAATACGCGCTTTCTTCCTTTACGTTGTCTTTACTCCATTCCGTGTGAGTTTCACTTTCCATTGCTCGTAATACCTTATTTCCGTATTCATCTTCACAGATAAACGTAGCGGCATATTTTTTCATTGAACCTGGAGAACTTTTCTGGATTACCATTCCGGTTTTTCTTATATAGGCAATCGTATTCGGAAATCCGTCTCTCTCCAATACATATAAGCTAACTTTACCGAGAACGGGTAGCGGCTCGTCCCCAAACAACTGATGATCCTTATCCGTATAGGCGTAATAATAGGGAAGAGGATTTGGCTCATCCTTTGTATCCCTATCTGCAATATTAAAGTATTCGTGAATTAACTCATCCAAATTATCGCTGGAAATCTTTATTGAATCTCCAATATCTACAACTAATTGTCCTTTTAATATTGCGTACCAGAACCAATTAATTACTGCTTTTGCCAGTTGAGTTTCCCAATTTTCATCAGCCTTAAAACCGATTATGTGATAATCTAACCCCTGCTCGTCTCTTCTGAAAGAAACCGGAATTTCATCGGGAGCCCTAACTGCCTTTTGATGAGGCAAACCATAGGATCCGTTTCCCTGTATCCAATTTTCTTCGTCTTGTTTAAAACTTGCCAGTCTTGCCTTACCCTGAAATACTACTTTATTTTTTTCATATACGCTGGAAATGAAAACCGTTCTGAAAGCCGAAGCAACAAAATACGCCCCTTTTCCCAGACCGAATGAACCGCCTTCGCCGGTAGACTTGGATGAATTTCCCACCGATTTCATTAACGCAACGTAGTTCCCTTCATCATCATTATCTTCGCCCGTTAATCCGACCGTGTTATAGTCGCTTATAACAAGAACGTCGATAGGATTGTTATGTTTAATCTTAAATATTGCGGATTCATAAAACTTAACGACTTGAGGTTTCCGTTTATAAGTGTTAAGACACATCTCAAAATAAGTTTGCAACTCTTCAAATCCGGGTAAATCTTTAGGATAAACAGATCTCAACGTGAATGAAGCTTTTACCGGCTCTTTACCGTTTGGTATTGCTGCATCAATAATATTTTGAATAGATTCTCTCGCTAAGACGTAGTAAATGTTTCCCCTAAACGGTGTTACGACCGGATCGTTGTCCCCAGTCCTGTCGCCTCCGCCAGTATTTGCAAATTCCCAGTGCAATTGTGTCATAGCTTAAATTTTCTTTTCCTTGACTCCTCAAGTTTAAACTTAGCCTTTGCGTGGTTTAATTCTTCCTCGATTGTTCTAAAGATTTTATTAATTTCATCCGGAGTATAACTGTAGAGACTTTTATTGGAGCAGTGACCAAGAACTCTTATCTTATTCAGGACACCGTTCGTTCTGGATTCGGCAACATCCAGAAATCTTTCTCGAGGATTGTTATATTTTCTTTTTGGCATAACATTGAACATCATACATTAAAAAACTACATATTGTCAACATGTAGTTTTTAATGACATAAGTGAATTTTTATGATAAGATTTAATTAACGTGTCGAGAACAAACATTTTGGTATATAATAACTCTGTGTCAAAGAGCAAAAAAATTACATTCATAGATTTATTTGCCGGTATAGGCGGATTTCACATTGCTTTCTCAAATTTGGGAGCAAAATGCGTCTATATTTCCGAATACGAAAAGTATTGCAGGATAACTTACGAGAATTATTTTAAACCTAAACATCCCGAGCTATTCAAAAACCCGAAACATTTCGGCGAAGACATCAAAAAGGTAACGATATCGAAGACAGTTATTTTGGATAATATCCCTGAGTTTGACATTCTAACGGGGGGGTTTCCCTGCCAGCCGTTCAGTCAGGCGGGGCAGAAAAAGGGATTCTTAGATAAGGTCAGGGGTACTTTGTTTTACGATATTGCAAGAATATTGGAAGCCAGACAACCAAAAGCGTTTTTCATAGAAAACGTAAGAGGTCTTAAAGCTCATGACGGTGGAAATACGATAAAGGAAATGGAAAGAATTATTAAAAAACTCGGATATTCTTTTAACGTTTATCCAGTCAGGGCCTCCGATTACGGACTGCCTACCCACAGACCCCGCTTATATATGATCGGTTTTCGAAAAGACATTAAAAATAAGGTGAAATTTGAAGAACCTGCTAAGACGGGTTTGAAATTTACGCTTTCCGATTTATTCGGTAAAAAAATAAACAAAGAAATCGGATATACCCTCCGACTCGGCGGAATGGACTCGGGCCTCAAAGACAGACGAAATTGGGATCATTATCTTATGGCAAACGGCGATGACCACAGAATAACCGTAGAAGAGGCGACAAGAATGATGGGCTTCCCCGATGACTTTACTTTTCCCGATGAAGTTTCCAAAAGACAAAGAATGAAACAATTGGGAAACAGCGTTGCGATATATGCAATTCAGGCATATGCTGCTAAACTATTGGAGGCACTTGATAATATATGAGCAGACTAACGGGAAATAAAGGCGAATGGAGTGAATTTTACGTTTTACTAAAACTGTTGGTTGAGCAGAGACTTTATGCCGCAGATGAAGACTTAAATAAAATTGACAATATCTTCTACATTGTTCTTGCAATAATAGCAGGGAAAAACAGTTTCGGAGAAAGAAATTACGAACTTAACGAAAAATCCGAAGACATTAAAATATTTAACCCCGCAGACGGAACCTTCAAAACGATTGAGAAGTCAGTAATACGAAATAAACTAAAAAGTATTTTTAAGGTAATTAAGGATTCAGATAAGACGTTTGAAATAAAAGAGGCGGAAGAATTAAAAGAGCAACTTGAATGTTCGAATATTAAATCCCAATCAAATAAAAAAACGGATATAGTGCTTCGAATTCATGATCTTCCGACGGGAACCCAACAGGAAATGGGATTCAGCGTAAAATCATTGGTCGGCTCCGATCCGACTTTGCTTAATGCGGGGAAAACAACAAACTTTACCTTTGAAATTGAAGGCGGCAATATCAATGCAGATGAAATAAACGCAATAGAAACCCGCACAAAACTTTTGGACAGAATTCAGGCAATTCATGACGGCGGGGGTAAACTTAGATTCTCTTCGGTTGACAACAAAGTCTTTAAGAAAAATCTGCAATATATCGATACTTTAATGCCCGAAATGGTTTCTGAAATACTTAAAATTTACTATGCGGGCGGGAATAATAAAGTATCGGATATCGTAAACGTGCTTAAAGAAACAAATCCTTTAGGTAATGAGTCAAGATCGTTTAATCCCGAACTCTACGAACATAACGTCAAGGATTTTCTGGCTGCCGTTGCATTGGGAATGATGCCCAGTACCCCGTGGGACGGGAATACGGAAGCGCTCGGCGGATATATCATCGTTAAAGAAGACGGAGAAATTGTCTGTTATCATCTTTTTAACATGAATCAATTCCGAGAATATTTATTTACCAATACCAGACTTGAAAGAGGAGATACCAAAAGACATCAATTCTGCAAAGTTTATTGCGAAAACGGAAAAACATTTATTAAGCTGAATCTGCAAATAAGATTCATGAAATAAATATTATGAAACTTTATCACGGCACCGATAATCCTGATTTTAAATTAAAATCCGTTAAAGACGGACTCGGCTATCATCCGGGAGCGGGTCCGGTAGAGTTCTTAGGCCCTTCATTTACGGACAGTGAAGAAGTGGCCGCTTCCTACGGCAGGATCGTAGTTGAAAGAGACTTTAATTCGAATAACCCAAAAAAATATAAAGGATTGGAAGCTCTTAAAAATGACATTATAAAAGTCTTCGGTTTACCGACATCGGGCCAAAGTTTAGGCGAGTATTACAGGGATATTGCTGACAGCTATAAAGTAAAACTGCTGGCTGAAGGCTATGACTGCGTTATTTTTCCTGAGGGTCTTAAATCGGCAACTAATGAAAAAACGGCAAATACGGTAATTCCCTTATCCGAAGAATTTTTTAATCAGGAGTAACTTCGCTTACCGCACTTATAATCTTTGCCATCTCTTTCTGAGGATTCTTTTTAAGATCTTTATCCCATATCCTTATTACTCTCCACCCCTCTTTCTTAAGTAAGGCTCTGTTTTTACGGTCCCGTTTAATATTCCCTTCTATTTTCTTTATCCAAAATTGTTTATACGTTTCCTTTTCTTTTTTAAATCTCCTTCCGTGCCAAAACTCGCCGTCAATAAATACCGCTATCTTTAGTTTGGGAAATGCGACATCGGGCTTACCGGAAACGGAGTAGTGCTTTTTAAATTTAAAGTTAAGCTTTTTCAAAGCTGTAAAGACGTAAAGCTCGGGCTTTGTATTCTCGGATTTAACCTGAGACATGTTATAACTTCTTTGCTTAACGGAATGTTTATCCACGGGCTCAATTCTAGCACTTTAAGAAATCAGAAGGCAAAGAGAATTGCCCCCTTGACATGTTCGTATTTGTTTCGTATATTGTTGGTAATTAATTGGATCTTAGAGACAACTGCCTTCCGGGCAGTTTTTTTGTACGAAAGGAGGTGTGAGTATGAAAAAAGTAACAACGTTGTCGATAGTTCTTTTAACTTCGCTTCTGGCGGTGTCACCCGCTTTTGCCCAAACTACAACAGGTGGAGTTTCCCAAATAGAATCTTTTATTCAAAGCGTAATTCAAGTCATGATCACTTTAGCGGGAGCTGTGTCTGTTGGATTTTTTGTCTGGGGAGGATTCGGATATATCACAAGTTCAGGTAAC
>Ga0182027_10014403_pt1 | contig 10950 bp, 6 predicted proteins | sample 712E1DmetaG_FD_121300 | JGI IMG/M metagenome (GOLD analysis project Ga0182027, IMG submission 121300) | Permafrost microbial communities from Stordalen Mire, Sweden - 712E1D metaG (Illumina Assembly) | ecosystem: Environmental > Terrestrial > Soil > Wetlands > Permafrost | place: Sweden...
AAACTGAATGAGTGTACTTTGAATATTTTGAAAATGCAATATCTATAACAGTGAATCCTTCGGCACGTTCATTATAGATGGCTCGTTGCCGCTAGCCCATTTGGACCTGGCGAATGGATTTTACTCTTGCAGATAACTGTAAAACTAAGTACCATTGATATGTAGTACACACCTCGCCGGAGGCCCGACAGCGTATTAATGTAATCCTGCAAAGCAGGATTACAAAAGCTACGCAACTCTGCCTCCAACAAGATGTAAAGTTATAGGGATGTCTTAGCAACTCGCAACACAATTTTCCAAAACAGGCTTGGTATGATGAATGTAGATTCGTTGGTACCAAAGTAACATTTTCGCAAGGATGAAGTGTGCCTAATAAATACAATACGTTGTTATCATAGGCGAAATTGCGCTTGCTCGAATAAGTAATACCATTATCAAAAAATAAGGAGGTTACATTATGATTAATTATTCTGCTTGGCAAATAAAAGTCATACGTGTTGTTGACCTTAGCTTAGACACTGAAAACCCAAGAATACCACCGACACCTGCACCACTTTCACAGGTTGAGCTTATACAGTTATTTTGTAATCATTATGACACTTATTCACTCGCAAAAAGTATCGCAGAAGATGGCTATTTCCCTGATGAAAGAATTGTAGTAGTTCAACAAGATGAAGCATTCATTGTGTTAGAAGGGAACCGGCGCACCTCAGCCCTTAAAGTACTTTTGAATCCGGATTTAGCACCAGATGAAATGAAATCAAAGTTTAAGAGACTTGCTGAGACAATTGATCAAAAGAATATTGTCCATTGCGATACCATAGTAGCTCCGAATAGAAACGTTGCTACAAAATTAATTCTTGAAAAGCACACACAATCATCAGTTTTAAAATGGTCTCTCGTAATGCAAGCTGAGTTCTATCGCAAATTAAACGAACAAGGTGTTTCCACTGTTGATATTTCACGTCAATATAATTTATCACCATCTACCATCCAAGGTTTCTTACGAATGAGTAAGATATACAGATTAGCCGTTGCGCTCGACCTCCCACCCGAGGTTAAGAGTCTCGTGCAAGATCCTCAAAATTTCCCAATGTCTACTATTGAAAGAATTTACGATTCTCCTGAAGCACGGAAATCTCTTACTATATCAGATGACTTATCCACAATTTCTTGTCCTCCTTCTGATTTCAAGAAAGCATTTACTAGAATTGTAACCGATGTAGCTATTGGTACACAAAATTCTAGAACACTCGACAAGGCCAATGATATTGGGAGTTATACAAAAACTGTAACTGACTCGCTTAATGTCAAAACTACAGGTAATCAAATTCCAATTGATTCAATCTTTGCTACACACCAACCTCCGCCTGCACAACCCATTAAGAAACCGGCTACGAGACCATCTTCATCTGCCCGGCATCCTCGGGGTCTTTTCGGATCAAGTGATATTCCTTTCAAACTTAAGGGAGCTAAAAGTTTATCTAAAATTTATGATGAGCTCAGATCTCTACCGGTTAAAACCTATCCTAATACTTCAGCTATTCTCTTTAGGGTATTTGTCGATAAAGCTGCAAGGCATTTTCTGAAAAGAAAAGGAGTAAAAACAATATCCATTGGAGAGGAGACGAAGAAACTCGCTGATGTTACATTTGGAGAAATATTGGATTTCCTTTCAGAAAAATCTAATACATTTATTACTGATGACAACATCAAGAAAGCAATAAAAGCCTTTAAATCTGGTTCTTCATTTAAATCACTTTCTTTATTAAATTCGATTGTGCATAATGAAGAGCTATCCTTTACAGAAACACAAACGAGAGAACTTTTCCCTAATATTGAAGGTCTGTTAAAATTACTTCTTTCGGAATGAACACTTATGCTTAGACATAAAAGTCCACTTAGATACCCCGGGGGAAAGGTGTGTCTTGCTCCTTTAGTAACAGATATTATTGTACGTAATAAATTGGTTGATGGGAGCTATGCCGAACCATATTGCGGGGGTGCAGGTATTGGATTGGAGTTACTTACAGGAGAATTTGTAAAAACAATTTATTTAAATGATGCCGATTACAGGATATACGCTTTTTGGTCATCGATAATTAATGACACGGAAAACTTTTTGCGCCTTCTTAGAGATACACCAATCAATGTTACTGAATGGAGGCATCAAAAAGTAATAATGAACAATTTCGATGTTAACGATATGCTTTCCGTTGGCTTTGCAACATTTTATTTAAACAGATCAAATAGATCAGGGATTCTTAACGCGGGACCTATTGGCGGTTACAAACAGATTGGAAATTGGAAATTGACAGCACGTTTTTCTAAGGACGAACTCACAAAGCGAATTCTCTTCCTTTCGAATTACTCTAACAGAATAAAACTTTCGAACTTCGATGCACTAATATTCCTTAGCCACTTGGAAAAAGATCCATTGATTCATAAGAAATTGCTTGTATATCTCGACCCACCCTATTATTCGATGGGGAACCAATTATATTTTAATTATTACACTCCTGAAGATCATAAACAATTGGCAAAGTATATTAGAGTGTCCAGTTTAAATTGGATTCTCTCTTATGATAATGTCAAACAGATTCGTAACCTATATCATGGCTTTCCAGTGAAGAATACAACTTTGACATATCATGCACAAACCATAAAAGAAGGACGTGAGTTAATTGTGTTTCACCCGAATTTGAACATAACTGAAACAATTATGTAATCGCAATTTTGCATAACACGCATAAGAATGGTTCAAAACCTAAATTGAACCTTTGAATAATCTCTCTTCCGTTAATCGGAGAGAAATAAACCACAAAATAACTGTCATCAACAAGAAAGGAAAAGATATGGCTATCTCCGATAGTCTCTTTGCCCAGCTTTTCCTTGTAATCTATACATTTTTAAAAAACACGCGTTTGCGGTATTGCACTTTTCGTACAGATTTTTTATCTTTCTATCAATCAAAACCCTATTCGATATATCTTACTAATAGGAAGTATCGCTTGTGCGTTCTATTCCAACCCTTATTAGAACAAATCCACGAAAATAAAAGGACTTTTCTCTGGCACGTTAGTTGGATTTTTTATGTTATAATTTAAACAATAGGGATTCAAGAAATGAAAAATAGAACTCAATATTTTGCGCTCTTTCTTATCGGATTTTCGACAAATGCGTTTGCTCAAGCAAATTCAACAGCCAACGCAACGGTTACTATTGTAACACCGATCGGTATAACTAAATCAGTTGACATGGTTTTCGGTAATATAGCCACAACCACAGCATCAGGTACGGTCGTTCTGAGTACTGATGGTACACGTACTCCAAACGGTGGTGTAACACTTCCTGCTTCCACAGGAACAGTTACAGCTGCTTCTTTTGCTGTTACGGGCTCAGGAAGTTACACGTATACTATTTCGTTACCAAGTTCACCTATAGCACTTAGTGGTATTACTGCAGGTGTGACAGTCGGTGCATTTGTTAGTAATCCTGCTCCGACAGGTACGTTGAGTATAGGCGCTCAGACAGTAAATGTTGGCGCTACATTGAATATACCTGCATCTACAGCAGCCGATACTTATAAAAATACTTCCGGTTTACGTGTAACGGTCAATTATAATTAGAACGTGCATTCATAAAAAGAAACAATAAGTGGAAAGTTTTATCCTGGAAGAGAAAAGTAGAGACCTGGTGGTGGAACAAATAATTCTGGCGATGAAACTTAAAACGTTGGCAAAGTAATCCAGGGCATTGGCTATCTGACATTTCATAATTGTTGTGCAACCCCGATTAAAACTTCGGAACTTATAAACAAGGCAGAGACACGAACCAACGCTCCCAACCGTCGCTGAAACGCAACCGACTGTCCAATTAATACTTCGTATAGTAACCCTCATAATTCTGATTGGTACGAAGAATCGCTTTCATCGTGCAAACTACTATTAAAAAGAAAATGTTATTGTGAGAGTCGAAAGTAACGCTGGATTTATTTAAAAAAAATACGATATTTTGTCAAATATAAATTAGTATTGAAAGAATAAGATATATTCACTTCGACACCAAATTCTAATTAGGGGTGAGAAGATAAAAATCAACAAGGAGAATAGATATGAGCAGCAAAACTAAAGAACCGGAATGCTGTCCCAAATTTGATCCTGCACCGTGGGACGGTAAAACATTCGAATGGAACAACAAGCTATTTATCAAAGACAAAGTCTTCACACTCTTTTATATGCCGGTTAATTTTGGCAAGGCGATGATACGTTTAAACGCAAAAGTCGAGAAAGCCAGAGCAACTATGCCGGATTGGATTTGCCTTTCGGACCATACCTCAAAATGGAATATGGATGTCTACCTTGCAGTCGATAAAGAAGTGCCCGGCGCTGAGAACACATCGCTGTCAGGAAAGTTCTTGAGCAAAGTGTACGAAGGCGATTTTAAAGAAACAGGAAAATGGTGCAAGGACTTTGAAACCTATGCGGCGGGCAAAAGTTCGAAAATAAAAAAAATGTATATGTGGTACACGACATGTCCAAAATGTGCTAAGAAGTACGGCAAGAACTATGTTGTGATAGTGGCTCAAGTGGAGTAAAAGTTCTTCGTTCCCAAACTCTCCATCAAAAAAACGTATAAATGAATTTAAAAACATAAATATACAATTCTTCTTTTAATCCGAGGAATTATGAAATCTCAATTGAGTGATTTATTCTTTAACAGGTTCATTTGTTTGGTTATTTTGTCTGCTTGTTTCTCTTCAATTCAAGCTCAGGAAAAGGCTCTCCATGAAATTGCCAATGGCCCATTTGAGCCAAATTGGGAATCGTTTGAGAAAAATTACATCTGCCCGGAATGGTTCCGCGATGCAAAGTTCGGTATTTGGGCACACTGGTCAGCTCAATGCGTTCCCGAACAGGGCGATTGGTATGCTCGTCATATGTATATTCAAGGTTCGTCTCAATATAATTATCATGTCGCACACTATGGTCATCCATCAAAATTTGGTTTTATGGAGATTGATAATTTGTGGAAAGCCGATAAATGGGAACCGGAAAAATTAATGGAACTCTATAAACGGGCCGGTGCCAAATATTTTGTCGCGCTTGCTAATCATCACGATAATTTTGATAATTACGATTCAAAATATCATGCCTGGAATTCCGTTAATGTAGGCCCCAAAAAGGATATTATTGGAATCTGGGAAAAGATTGCCCGCAAAAACGGATTGCACTTTGGTGTAAGCAACCATTCAGCCCATGCCTGGCATTGGTTTCAAACTGCATACGGGTATGATGGCGAAGGACCCCTTGCAGGAATCCGTTACGATGCTGCTACCTTAACAAAAGATGATGGTAAGGGAAAATGGTGGGAAGGACTCGATCCCCAAGAATTATATACCGGTCCAACAATAAAAATGCCCGATGGAATTACGAGCGCGCAAGCGGTAGCTGCATGGCACGATGCTCATACCCGCCCATGGAATGAAAATGCACCAGTGAACAATCCTGCATTTACTGAAAAATGGTTTCTCCGATGTCAGGATTTGGTTGATAAATATCATCCAGACCTGATCTATTTTGACAATTTTGGATTACCTCTTGGTCAGACAGGACTTGATATTGTTGCCCATATCTACAATTCCGATCTAAAAATCCATAACGACAAATTGAATGTGGTAGTGACTGCCAAAGAATTAAAAGGCAAACAGAACTCGGGTATAGTTGAAGATTTCGAACGAGGATTTACCGATGATATCAAACAGTATCCATGGCAAACCTGTACTTGCATTGGTGATTGGCATTACAATCGTGAAGTTTTTGTGCAAAAAAAATATAAAACCGTGGGACAGGTAGTGCATCAGCTTATCGATATTGTGAGTAAAAATGGTAATTTATTGCTTAGTATTCCTATTCGCGGTGATGGGACTATTGACGAACTTGAAATGGCTTTTCTGGAAGGAATGGAAAAATGGATGAACATAAACGGTGAAGCAATCTTTGGAACGCGACCATGGAAAATATATGGCGAGGGCCCGACACAAATCAAAGCTGGAATGTTCAACGAAGGCTCAATTAAATTTACTGAAGAAGATATCCGATTTACGACCAAGGGTAATACCTTATATGCATTCATTTTGGGTTGGCCCGGTAATAAAAGTACTTTGGTAAAATCGTTTTCAACACAATCTTCCTACTTAGAAGGAAGAACAATAACCAATGTATCACTCATGGGTTATCAAGGCAAATTGGATTGGATACAAAATGAGGAAGGCCTCTCAGTGAAGATGCCAGTTGATAAGCCTTGTGAAGACGCTTTTGTCCTTAAGATCGATGGAATTCTTGGAAAATAGAAAAGAACTCTCTTTCTCCCATTCTCACGAGTAAGATCAGCCATAAAGTGTGGCGAACGAATATTCTCCAGAGCACATTGGATTGGGAATGCAATGAAAATGGAATTTAGGGATCTCCATATTCTTTTCTCGCTGGAACAGAATTGGACTTAGTTCGTCAAAAACAGCATACTAGCTTAAACGTTACAAGAAATTGTGTTTGGTTAAATCGGTTTTGGAAAGGAATGCCATGATCAAGTGTCTCTCGATTCAAACACTCGTTCTTTTATGTTCACTCCAAGCTTTTGGGCAGCAGCGTTTTACTAAAAGTACTTTTACGGATTATTTCAATGAGATTAAAGCTGCGACTGCGAAAAATGAAAATCTTTGGGATTACGACATTTATGCTCCCATTCTTTTTGTGCAACCTGATACCAGAGAGATTTATGCAAATTATCCTGACACGGCGCAGGTGCTGAAAAAGGATGGATCGATATTCACGGGGATTTTACCCAAAACAGTTAACATTGCCAACACTTCAATCCATTGGAACGGAGTGCATTGGGCTATGGTGATGCTGCCGCTTCCGGATATCAAAGAGAATAGGCTAAACCTTCTCGCTCATGAATTATTTCACAGAGCACAATCTCATCTAGGTTTCACATCTTTTAACACCGATAACAATCACTTAGATCAAAAAGAGGGAAGGATTTCTTTAAGATTGGAATTAGAAGCTCTTAAAGCTGCAATTCTCTCGGGTTCAACTGAAGAAATGAAGAGACATTTGACAGATGCTATGGCCTTCCGGTTGTATCGATATAAAATATATCCGGCTGCCGACTCAACTGAAAATATATTGGAGTTAAACGAAGGAATTGCCGAATACACGGGCATGATGATGAGCGGAAGAAGTGCACAGGAAATGCAAAATCACTTTTTGAAAGAACTGGAGCAATTCCTGACGAATCCGACATTTGTGAGATCGTTTGCGTATCAAACGATACCGCTTTACGGTTACTTGCTTCAAAAAACAAAATATGAATGGAATAAAGAGATCACGTCAAAAACGAATCTTACAAAATATTTTATCCAAGCATTCGCAATTCGACTACCCAATGATTTGAAAAGCACTTTCTATCAAATTGCAAATCAATACAATGGATCGACAATTATTGCAGAAGAAACTGCGCGCGAAGAAGCGATCAAAAAACTTGTTGCAGAATACAAAGACAAGTTTATTGAACAGCCGCACCTGGAAATTTCGTTTCAGAAGATGAACGCTTCATTCGATCCGCGAAACATTATACCGCTTGAAGACAAAGGAACAGTTTATCCAAAAATCAGGATTACCGACAACTGGGGAATCCTGACAGTGACAGACGGCGCGCTCATGAGTCCTGGTTGGGACAAAATATCGGTACGTATTCCAACTCAGTTTGGCGAAATAAATGTAATTGGCGACGGTTGGATATTGGAACTAAACCAAGGCTTCATTGTGCAAAAGGATAGTGCAAGCCACAATTATATCTTGGGAAAAAAATGAGGAAATAAGTCTCGTTTTCCAGTTATGTAGACATAACTTCATTGAACACATTCCACAACTTCAGGAAATAGTTTCCGTCGGGTGGTTCTTGCTTTCCAATCGGCTTTCCATTACATTAAATCATTAGCGGTAACATTTGAAACAATACTTTAAGTCCGCATTGATAACTCTCTATAATTATTCTGGCCATAAAATAAATCACGGCAGTGATCTGTACTGTCTGACATTTCTGCTCCTTTTCCTGTTAACAGTATCCGGATTTGTTTTGTCGACATCGGCACAAGAAATTTTGCCCGTGTCGTCTCCTTCTGTAGTGGAAGAGCAGGACTATGCATTTGCTTTTGGACTATACAGTGATAGTCTCTTCCAGCTTGCCGGTCGACAATTTGAAACCTTCGTTCAAAAGTATCCCAAGAGCATCAAACGGCAGGATGCAGAGTTCTTTGGTGCCGAGTGCTTGTTCCAGTCGGCACAATATCAAAACTCCACCGCGAAGTTCAACGCATTCATCCAAAATAATCCAAGCTCCAAATATGTTCCGGAAGCATATCTAAAGCTCGGTCAGTCCTATATCAATCAAAAAAAGAACAGCGAAGCAATTGCCGCATTTAAAATCGTGCTGGATAAGTATGGCGACAGTGAATCTGCCGGCGAAGCGGCGTATTGGATCGGCGAAGCGTCTTTGCGAAATGACGATACTCAAAATGCACTTAAATATTACACACTTGCGTATGAGAATTTTCCGAACAACCGCCTGCGCGACTATGCATTGTATTCCGTTGCGTGGACACTTCAGAAACGAACCGAATATGCAAAAGCCGCCGAGCAGTACGGCAAACTGATTGCCGAATTTCCACAAAGCAGTTTAACGCCGGGTGCGCACGTTCGCATTGGCGAATGTTTCTATTATGCGAAAGACTATCAGCGGGCTATCGATGCGCTTACAAAATCCCGTGCAGAGATCCATGACGAAGAAGAATTAGCAAACGCCGATTACTTGCTTGCCGAGTCGTTTTACAAAATTGGAAATTTCGCAGAATCGCAAAAGAGATATGAGAAATTTCTTCTCGATTATCCGAAAAACACACTTGCACCTGAAGTAACATATAATCTTGCATGGAGTTTGTTCAATCAGAAGAATTATACAAAAGCGATTAAGGTTTTTGATACGCTGGCAAATCGATCTGATGAACTTGGGCATGCGGCGTTATATCGGCGCGGTACTGCAGAGCGCCTTGCCGGGAAAAATGCGAACGCGCTAAAAACGTTTGACGAAGTTGTTAAACGCGAGCCGCAGGGCGAGTGGTCGGACAATGCGCTGTTCGATGCCGGAAGTATTTTCTTTGATGAAACAAATGCAAGCGGCGCAAAGTCGTACTTCCAGCGCGTGACCACGGAATTTCCGAAGAGCGATGTTCTGCCTGATGCATATAAAATGTTAGGTGATTGCTCATTGATAGAAGGAAATTTTAAGGAAGCACAAGTATGGTTTAAAAAAGCCCTGGCGATTCCAGATGCCTCATTCGAAGTAAAAGTTGAAGCAAGCTTTCAGTCGGCGTTTTGTGCATTCAAGCTGAAAGATTTTAAAGACGCTTCGGTAAAGTTCGCAGAGTTTGTTTCGCAATATCCAAAATATCCGAAGGCAGATGAGGCAAAATTTTATCAGGCGGAAGCGGAGTACCGGCTTGGAAATTATAATACATCAACACAGCTCTATCAGGAATCAGCAGAGAGTTCGGGATCGGCGAAGAAAGAAGAAGCATTGTATGGAATTGCCTGGGCATTTTACAAGCAGGGAAAATTTCCAGAGGCAATCGAATCATTTGAGAAGCTGTTGGTGGAATATCCAAGAGGCAAGTTTGCGTTTGATGCGCGGTTACGTCTGGGCGATGCGAATTTCTTTCAGAAGGACTATAAAAAAGCTGCAGGTATTTATCACACGATCATTCGGATGTATCCAGACAGTGCTTCTATCGACTATGCATATTATCAGATGGGCCAGAGTTACTTAAAAGACGGCGACAACACCGAGGCATTCAAAGCTTTTGATGGATTGATCAAAGCATTACCCCACTCGGCGCTTGCCGACGATGCGCAGTTTGCGTTAGGATGGGTCAATTTTCAAAGGAAGGAATACGGCGAGGCGATTAGGGAATTCAATAAGCTGATAAAAACTTTTCCTAACAGTGAACTTGCAGCACGTGCATATTATAGTCTTGGCGACAGTTACTACAATATTCAACAATATGTGGCAGCAGAAAAATCTTACCGTGAAGTGCTGAGGCAATTTCCGAAAAGCCCTTACGTTGCAGATGCCACGACCGGAATTCAGTATTGTTTAGTAGCATTGGGAAAGGACAACGAAGCAGTCGATGTTTTAGATGAGTTTGTAAAAGATAATCCGACTTCACCAGTTGGCGAAGAACTTCAGCTAAAAAAAGGTGATCTCCTTTTCAATCAAAAAAAATATTCAGATGCTGCAACCGTGTACCTCGGATTCGCTGAAAAGTATCCAAACTCAAAACTTCTTGCAAACGCGCAATATGCTTTAGCAAAGTGTTACCGCGTGCAGGGCAATCCCGATGAGGCGGCATTAGCGTTTGAACGAGCCGCAAATGTGCCAAATGCAGCAGAAAAAGTAATTGGCGAATCCTTATTCGAAGCGGCTGAGATTTACAACTCACAGCAAAAATCTGATAAAGCAATTCTCACTTTACAGAATCTTCAACAAAAAGTGAAAGACCCGGAGATTATTGCCGAAGCAAGATTGCGAACAGGCGAGACATTGCGATCACTTGGAAAGAATGCAGAAGCAAATGCGCAATTCGAACAGGTGACAAAAGATTATGGCGACTTGCCTGTTGCAGACGAAGCGCGGATAGCACAGGCGCGAATGCATTTTGAATCGCAAGAATATGATCTGGCAAAAGCAGCTGCCGAAAAGGTTGCAACGTCGCGAAAAGATGAAACAGGCGCAGAAGCGCAATACATCGTAGGTGCATCGCTTGCTGGAAAAAAAGATTGGGCGAATGTAATCACTGCTTTGCTTCGAGTGAAATATGTTTTCCCGTCGTAC